>OCHN01001390.1_pt1 | contig 19678 bp, 17 predicted proteins | sample 1538911 | NCBI WGS metagenome assembly OCHN01 (sample SAMN04571736, study PRJEB22368) | human gut metagenome | biome: human gut; material: stool | host: Homo sapiens | place: Luxembourg | collected 2013-01-11 | reverse complement strand
TTGACTTCGCTCAACGATGCCACCGCATCGCCTCGTTCAGTCGCCTTGTCGATGAAAAAACATTCTGCGTTATTTAACTGAAAGTCAATGAGACAGCACACTAGATTAAATAAGATTACAGATTACAGGATATCAATGTGTTCTCCTGCAAGAGCTTTGTTCATGCTTCGAACAGCACAGAATTTACCGCACATACTGCAGGTATCACTGTGGTCGTCCTCCGGAAGACGGTCGTCGCGGATTGCTTTGGCTGTCTCCGGATCAAGGGCGCAGGCAAACTGTGCATCCCAGTCAAGAACACGGCGTGCATCAGCCATCTTGTCATCGATATCTCTGGCGTGCGGGATACCTTTGGCGATATCTGCCGCATGGGCTGCAATCTTGGAAGCGATGATTCCCTGTTTAACATCATCAACATTCGGAAGTGCCAGATGTTCAGCCGGTGTTACATAGCAGAGGAAAGCAGCTCCGTTCATAGCGGCAACGGCACCACCGATCGCTGCTGTGATGTGGTCATAGCCAGGTGCGATATCTGTAACGAGAGGTCCAAGTACATAGAATGGAGCACCCATGCAGATAGTCTGCTGTACTTTCATGTTGGCTGCAACCTGATCGAGCGGAACGTGTCCCGGTCCCTCGACCATAACCTGTACGTTGTGATCCCATGCGCGTTTGGTGAGTTCACCAAGACGGACAAGCTCCTCGATCTGGCATACATCAGTAGCGTCAGCAAGGCATCCCGGACGGCAGGCATCTCCGAGGGAGATCGTAACGTCATGCTCTTCACAGATATCAAGGATCTCATCGAAGTATTCATAGAACGGGTTTTCTTCGCCGGTCATGCTCATCCATGCGAAGACAAGGCTTCCGCCACGGCTTACGATATTCATTTTACGTTTGTGCTTCTTGATCTGTTCGATAGTCTTGCGGGTGATTCCACAGTGAAGAGTAACGAAGTCAACGCCATCTTCTGCGTGCAGACGGATCACATCGATGAAATCATGAGCAGTCAGTTCAGAGAGGTCTCTCTGATAGTGGATGACACTGTCATATACCGGAACAGTTCCGATCATTGCCGGACATTCATGTGTCAGTTTCTGACGGAATGGCTGTGTGTTTCCATGGCTGGAGAGGTCCATGATCGCTTCAGCACCGAGGTCTACGGCTTTCATGACTTTCTGCATTTCAATGTCATAATCCTTGCAGTCTCTGGATACACCAAGGTTTACATTGATCTTGGTGCGGAGCATGCTTCCGACACCTTCCGGGTTCAGGCAGGTGTGGTGTTTGTTCGCACAGATGGCAACCTTACCTTCTGCTACGAGCTGCATCATTTTTTCTACAGGCATGTGTTCCTTTTCTGCAACGGTTTTGATCTGTGGTGTTACGATGCCTTTTCTTGCGGCATCCATCTGAGTTGTATACTGAGTCATAAGTTTCCTCCTGTTTATGTAAAATTTAAAAGTGTTTAATTGTAAAAATAAGAAGTATGCTGTCCACCGAGGGCATGGTCTACCGGTCCGTGACCATTTCCGAGATCAAGGTTTACCCGGAGTGCTTCTGTAAGATATTCCTTGGCTTTGGCAACAGCATCACCGAGGGAATATCCCTTGGCGAGATTGGCTGCGATCGTGCTGGAAAGCGTGCAGCCTGTTCCGTGTGAATTCGGATTGTCAATACGTTCACCTTTGATCCAGAGCGTTTCGTCTCCGGTGTAGAGGAGATCGTTTGCATGGTCGGTTCTGTGCCCGCTTTTGAGAAGGACTGCGCAGTGGAATCTTGCAAAAAGTTCCCGGCATGCACGCTCCATCGAAAGGTCATCTCCGATAATAAGTTTGGTCAGAACCTCAGCCTCCGGGATATTCGGGGTAATAAGCTCTGCCAGCGGGAAAAGTTCTGCCTGGAGTGTTTCTTCGGCTTCCGATTCCATCAGACGATGTCCGCTTGTAGATACCATGACCGGATCCAGAATAATATGTTCTGGTTTGTACTGGCGGAGTTTGGAAGCAACACATTCCATAGCCTCCGGAGATGGAAGCATGCCGATCTTGACAGCATCCGGGAAAATATCTGAAAATACGGCGTCCATCTGTGCGGCGATAAAATCAGCCGATGTTTCCAGGATTCCATATACTCCGGTAGTATTCTGGGCAGTCAGGGCAGTGATCACACTGGAAGCATAAACGCCGTTCATGGTGATCGCCTTGATATCAGCCTGGATACCTGCGCCGCCGCTGGAATCGCTTCCTGCGATAGTCAGTACTGTTTTCTTTTTCATAGTAATTTTCCTCCTGTTACAAATGAGTTTTACGAATAAGCGGAAAAATAGATTTTCTGCTCGGTCATATCCATGAGGGACATGTGAAACTGTCCGATGCCGCCGCCATTCTGATCTGTGCGTTTCCCGGCTTCCTCTGAGATTTCTTTCCAGAGCTGACCGGCCGTGGACGCTGCCTCAAAAGCAGATGCTCCGCTGCAACAGAACAGGGCGCACAGGGCAGAGAGCATGCAGCCACCGCCCGTGATCCGGCAGAGCCTTGGATCGCCGCCACTAAGCAAAATGGTCTGCTCGCCGTCCGATACGATATCTATTTTTCCTGTGATAAAAAAGGTGCAGTTATAAAGTCTGGCAGCAGTCCGGGCGAGCTGTGTCAGGTTCTGCGCATCCATATGCAGGCTGCTTTCCACGCCGCCGTGGGAAAAATGTGTTTCCTGTTCTGAATGAAAAGAACAGAGCACAGCCGCTTCTTCCTGATTGCAGCGGACCACAGCCGGATGCACCTGATCCAGAAGCTTCCGGAGTTCTCTCCGGCGAAAAGAACTTCCGCCCACACCGACCGGATCGAGAACAACAGGATGGCCAAGCTGATTGGCACGTTTCCCGGCAAGGATGCATGCCCGGATCTTGGCTTCATCGGGGACACCGGTGTTGAGAAGGGTTCCCTGACAGAAAGTAGTGATCTCAGCAGCCTCCTGTTCATCCTGCGCCATCACGGCACTTCCGCCGGCAGCGAGAAGGATGTTTGCAACATCATTCATCGTGACCGGATTGGTCAGACAGTGGATCTTTGGCTGTTTCCTAAGGATCGCAGCCAGAATTTCGTTTCTTTCCATAAATTACCTCATTACTGTGTCAAGCACCTGGCTTTTCTCGAAGATGCGGAGAAGCACATAGGCGAGGATGCTGCCTGCCAGAGTAGAGATAAAGAACGGGATCATGTATATCGTAAATCCGGCAGGGGCAAGTCCCATGGCGAAACGTGCAACCGGGTAAGCGGCAAGTCCGCCGAGAACGCCGGTTCCAAGTGCTTCCGCAGCACAGGTGAGACTTAATTTCCTGGTGAAATGGTACATAAGTCCACAGCACAGGGCTCCGACCATGCTTCCCGGAAAGGCAAGAAAACTTCCGATCCCAAGCAGATTTCGGATCAGGCTTGCACAGAATGCAATGCCGATTCCCCACCACGGTCCGAGAAGGACGGCAGAGAATACATTGACCATATGCTGTACCGGCGCACATTTGCTTCCTGCAACCGGAACACTTAAGAAGCTTCCAACTACGGCAGCTGCTGTCAGTACACCGGCAACGGCGAGCTTCTGCGCGGCATGTGTATTGCTCTTTGACATTGTTTTGACCTCCTTTGTTATTTATGAAACATCTGGTCTGAAAAAATAGCGCAAAAAAGGAGAAATCCGCGGGGAATTCTCCTGAAAAATCTTCGGTATTTCCCTACGTTGGCATTATCCAAATCAGGTTGTGGGTCGAAACCAGTCAGTTTCCTCTCAGCCAGCTTCAGCCAGCTCCCCTGTTTCATATATGATTTACGCTATTATTATACAGCCCGTTACAGGATATGACAAGAAAAAATTCGGACCGCTTTTTATAAAAAACGGACACAGACCGGACATTGAAAAAGACTTCGACCTGTGATATCCTATAATGGAGTATATCCCGAAGTGAGGAGGATCAGAATAAATATGAAAGTTTCATCATTATTAGAGAGATTGGAATATACCTGCTGCCAGGGCAGCGTGGAGCAGGAAGTCAGTACTGTAGAGTATGATTCCCGCAAAGTGATCGAGAATTCCCTGTTCATCTGTATCAAAGGTGCAGTTGTGGACGGACATAAATTTGTACCGGATGTAGTTGCGAAAGGAGCAAAGACACTGGTAGTCCAGGACGATGTGGAAGCACCGCAGGATGTCACTGTGATCAAGGTAGAAGATACACGCTATGCAATGGCGTTCATTTCTGCCGCATATTTCGGACATCCGGCAGAACAGCTCAAGACCATCGGAATCACAGGAACCAAAGGAAAGACCACAACCACCTACATGGTCAAATCCATCCTTGAAAACGCCGGATACAAAGTCGGCCTGATCGGAACCATCGAGGCGATCATCGGTGACGAGGTGATCCCGGCAGCCAACACAACTCCGGAATCTTTTGTCGTTCAGAAATATTTCCGCAAGATGGTAGATGCAGGATGTGACTGTGTAGTAATGGAAGTTTCTTCACAGGGACTGATGCTTCACAGAACACAGGGCTTTGTTTTTGACTACGGTATCTTTACAAATATCGAACCCGATCATATCGGACCGAACGAGCACAGAGATTTCGCACATTATCTTGCCTGCAAATCCATGCTTCTCCGCCAGTGCAAAGTCGGCATCGTAAACCGCGATGATGAGCACTTTGAGAAGATTATCGAAGGTCATACCTGCAATCTGGAGACTTATGGTTTTTCACCGGAGGCAGACCTTCGCGCAGAAGATGCACATATGGTCGGCGGCAAAGGATATCTGGGAATTTCCTACCATGTCAAAGGTCTTATGGACTTCCCGGTAGAAATCGATATTCCAGGTAAATTCAGCATTTACAATTCCCTGACTGCGATCGCCATCTGCCGTCATTTCAAGGTTTCCCAGGAAAACATCATCAAAGCTCTCAAAGTAGCGAGAGTCAAAGGACGTATCGAGATGATCAAGGTATCCAATGAGTTTACTCTGATGATCGACTACGCGCACAATGCGATGGCACTGGAGAGTCTTCTCACAACTCTGAGAGAATATCATCCGCACAGACTGGTGTGTCTGTTCGGCTGCGGAGGAAACCGTGCAAAATCCCGTCGTTATGAAATGGGCGAGGTTTCTGGAAGAATGGCAGATCTGACCATCATTACCTCAGACAACCCGAGATTCGAGGAGCCGCAGGCGATCATCGACGACATCAAGACAGGAATTGCCAAAACAAACGGCAAATATGTAGAAATCTGTGACCGTAAGGAAGCGATCGCCTATGCGATCCATCATGGAGAGCCAGGCGACATCATTGTCCTTGCCGGCAAGGGACATGAAGATTACCAGGAGATCAAAGGAAAGAAGTATCCTATGGATGAAAGAGTTCTGATCGCAGAGATCCTGAAGGAGGATCAGGAAAAAGACCAATGATGTATGCAGATATCATTGTAGATATTTCCCATGAGAAACTGGACCGCAGTTTTCAGTATCGCGTTCCGCAGGAGCTGGAAAGCCAGATTCATATAGGAATGGTGGTATCCATTCCCTTTGGCAATGGAAATCATGAGCGCAGAGGCTATGTGATCGGTCTTTCCCGGGAGCCCAAGCTGGCCCCGGTAAAGATCAAACCGTTTAAGGAAATCTGCAGCAGCGAGGAAACAACAGAGGAAAAACTGATCGCCCTTGCTGCATGGATGAAAGAACGATATGGTTCCACGATGGCACAGGCACTCAAGACGGTCCTTCCGGTAAGAGAAAAAGTCAAATCCAAAGAAAAACGCTATGTTCTTCTCAATATTGACAGAGAAGAAGCCCTTGCCCTTGCACAAAATCTCGAAAAAGGCAGATGTAAAGCGAGGGCCAGACTTCTTCGGGCACTCTGCGAGGAACCGAAACTTGACTATACCAGAGCTTCGAAAGAACTGGGCATGACTGCGGCAGTGATCGCACCTCTCGTTGAGCAGGGACTTGTCCATATCCAGCAGGATGAAATTTACCGCATTCCGATAGAGGAAGGTTCGATCCCAAGGGAGAAACTGTCAAGTCTTACTGAGGCACAGCAGGAAGTCCTTTGCCAGATTCAGGAGGAATGGCAGAAGGAAACTCCTCGTCCGGTATTGATCCACGGTATCACCGGAAGCGGCAAGACGCAGGTTTATATGAAACTGATCGAGCAGGTAGCAGCACAGGGAAAACAGGTGATCGTACTAATCCCGGAGATTTCCCTGACATACCAGACAGTACGCAGATTTTATGGATGGTTTGGAGACAAGGTTTCGGTCCTGAATTCACGATTGTCCATGGGTGAGCGGTATGACCAGTTTCGAAGAGCAAAGCGCGGAGAAATTCAGATCATGGTGGGACCGCGTTCCGCTCTTTTTACACCTTTTTCCAACCTGGGACTTATCATAATTGATGAGGAACATGAGCAGACTTATAAGAGTGAGAACAGTCCACGTTATCATGCGAGAGAGGTGGCTGTGCAGAGGGCAGCGCAGGAAGGTGCACATGTGGTCCTTGGTTCAGCGACGCCGTCCCTGGAAGCATACAGCAGGGCGGTTTCCGGCGAATATCTGCTGACGAAGCTGACGGCCCGCTTTGAGGATCGTCCGCTTCCGGAAGTATCGGTTGTGGATCTCAGGGAAGAATTAAAAGCAGGGAACCGTTCGATCCTGAGCCGTAAACTGAAGGGTTCCCTGGAGAAACGTCTGAGAAATAATGAGCAGTCCATCCTGTTCCTGAACAGGCGCGGGTACGCGGGCTTTGTTTCCTGCCGTTCCTGTGGGGAGGCTCTTAAGTGTCCACACTGCGATGTCGCACTGACAGAACATAACAATGGAAAGCTGGTCTGCCACTACTGTGGCTATGAGAGACCGCGTGTGGAGCAGTGTCCGTCCTGTGGTTCGCCTTATATCGGCGGTTTCAAAGCGGGAACACAGCAGATCGAACAGGTCCTTCACAAGACTTTTCCGAAAGCCCGTGTTCTCCGCATGGATTACGACACTACAAGAAATAAAGGAAGTTATGAGCAGATCCTGTCATCTTTTGCCGCCCATGAAGCGGATATCCTGGTGGGAACCCAGATGATTGTCAAGGGACACGACTTTCCGGATGTGACTCTGGTTGGTGCAGTGGCGGCTGACCTTTCTCTGAATGCGGCCGATTATCGCTGTGCAGAGAGGACATTTCAGCTTCTGACTCAGGCAGTCGGAAGGTCTGGACGGGGCAATAAGCCGGGAGAGGCAGTGATCCAGACATACCATCCGGAACATTACAGTATCCAGACCGCGGCAACCCAGGATTATGAAGCTTTTTACCGCGAGGAGATGAGCTACCGTCTTCTGATGGATTATCCGCCGGCGGCACATATGCTGTCGATCCTTGCTGCGGGAGAAGATGAGGAACTTTTGAGCCAGGGCATGGATTATCTCGGACGATTCGTAGAACGGATCGGGGAAAAATACCACCTTCACGTGATCGGTCCTGCCTATGCATCCGTCGGGAAGATCAACGATGTCTACCACAAGGTCATCTACCTGAAACATCAGGAAGAACGTGTGCTGATGGACATCAAGGATAAAGCAGAAAAATATATCGAAGTAAATTCCGGTTTTCGGAAATTATATATACAGTTTGATTACAGCTAGTGTGCTGCGTCATTCTGCGAAATGTGAGTGATACAGTACACTAATATATAAAGGACAAAAGAAAGGAAGAAAGAAATGGCACTCAGAACAATCAGAACAGAAGGAGATCCGGTACTGAGAAAGGTAAGCAAACCGGTAAAGGAAGTTACACCAAAGATCGTAACTTTAGTAGATGACATGCTTGATACCATGTATGAAGCGATGGGAGTAGGACTTGCAGCACCGCAGGTCGGAATCCTCAAGAGGATCGTAGTTATTGATATCGGGGATGGTCCGATCGTCCTGATCAATCCGGAGATTCTTGAAACCTCCGGCGAACAGACAGGAGACGAAGGATGCTTAAGCGTTCCGGGCATGGCAGGACAGGTGACCCGTCCGAACTATGTCAAAGTAAAGGCAATGAACGAAGACATGGAAGAAGTGATCTACGAAGGAACAGAACTTCTCGCAAGAGCTTTCTGCCATGAGATCGACCACCTCGATGGCAAGATGTACACAGACCTGGTAGAAGGAGAACTTCACAGAACCAGCTATGACGAGGATGAGGAATTCGAGGATTTCGAATAATAGACGAAAAAAGGAGTATATTATGAAAATAGTTTATATGGGAACTCCGGATTTTGCAGTGCCGCCGCTTGCCGCACTGGTAAAAGCCGGATATGAGGTCACGGCAGTTGTGACACAGCCGGACAAACCGAAGGGAAGAGGCAAGACACTTATGCCAACTCCTGTCAAAGAAGAAGCCATGAAACATGAAATTCCGGTTTACCAGCCGGTCAAAGTACGTGATCCGGAATTTGTGGAGACACTTACAGGACTTGCACCGGATATCATCGTTGTGGCAGCTTTTGGACAGATCATCCCGAAGACAATCCTGGATCTACCGAAATATGGATGTATCAACATCCATGCTTCCCTGCTTCCGAAATACAGAGGTGCAGCACCGATCCAGCAGGCAGTCATTGACGGAGAGAAAGAATCCGGCGTGACGATTATGAGAATGGGAACCGGTCTGGATACCGGAGATATGATTTCCAAGATCGTTGTACCAATCGAGACAGAGGAAACAGGCGGCAGTCTTTTTGATAAACTTGCACAGGCAGGGGCTGATCTTCTGATGGAGACACTTCCTTCTATAGAGAACGGAACTGCTACTTATGAGAAACAGCCGGAGGAAAGCCCGACCCCGTATGCAGCGATGATCACCAAGAAAATGGGACTTATGGATTTTTCAAAGAGTGCCGAAGAACTTGAGAGACTGGTCCGCGGCCTGAACCCGTGGCCGAGCGCCTACACCTTCCTCAATGGAAAAACACTTAAAGTATGGAAATCCACAGTAGAAAAGGGCGCAAATGGTGGAAAAGCCACACCGGGAACGATCACAGCGGTGGATAAAACAGGAATCCACGTAGCCTGTGGAGAAGATGTTCTCGTCCTTCGCGAAGTACAGCTTGAAGGAAAGAAGCGTATGGAAACAGATGCTTTCCTTCGCGGCTATCAGGTAACTGAGGGAACCATGCTGACAGACCATAAGGAGTGATAATATGTACGGATATGGTTATGGATATGGATACTACGGATTTGACTGGACGTATCTTCTTCTGATCATCGGAATGATTTTGTCTCTCGCGGCATCTGCAAAACTCAAAAGCACCTTTGCCCGTTATAAGAGAGTAAGAAGCGCATCAGGACTTACCGGAGAAGAAGCAGCCAGAAGGATCCTTTACAGTGCCGGAATCACAGATGTACAGGTAAGACCGGTAGCAGGAAGCCTGACAGATCATTATGATCCGCGGACAAAGACGGTAAATCTCTCCCAGGATATTTACGGTCAGACTTCTCTGGCAGCAGTCGGAGTTGCAGCACATGAGTGTGGTCATGCCATCCAGCATGCGACCAACTACGCACCGCTGGAAATGCGAAGCGCGATCGTTCCGGCGGCAAATATCGGAAGCAGTCTTTCCTGGCCGCTGTTTCTGATCGGACTTTTTGCAGGCATCCGCCCGCTGGTAACAGCAGGTATCGTGCTGTTTTCACTGGCAGTGCTGTTTCAGCTTGTGACACTTCCTGTTGAGGTCAATGCATCTGCGAGAGCACTTAAGATGCTCCAGAGCACGGGGATCCTCGGGGCAGATGAGACAAAGGGAGCCCGTAAGGTATTGACTGCAGCTGCCATGACATATGTTGCAGCACTTGCGGCATCTATTTTACAACTTTTGAGACTTGTGATACTGGCAGGAGGAAGACGAGATGACTAGTGGTATCAATACAAGAGAAATGATATTGGAGATCCTCCTTCAGATCAATGAAGAAGGAGAACACAGCCATATTGCGATCCGCAATGCGCTTTCCAAATATCAGTTCCTTCCGAAGCAGGAGAGAGCCTTTATTACCAGAGTCTGTGAGGGGACTCTGGAATACAGGATTCTCATTGACTATATAATCGATTCTTTTTCAAAGATCACCGTGGACAAGATGAAACCGCCGATCCGAGAAATCCTCAGGAGTGCGGTATATCAGCTGAAATTCATGGACAGAGTGCCGGACAGTGCAGTTTGCAATGAAGCTGTGAAACTTGCCCAGCGAAAGGGATTTTATAACCTGAAACCTTTTGTGAACGGCGTGCTCCGGACGATAGCGAGACAGATGGATGAACTTGAATATCCTTCAAGAAAGGTAAATCTGGTACGTTATCTTTCTGTCAGATATTCCATGCCGGAACCACTTGTTCTGCGCTGGCTGAATGATTACGGCGAGGAAGTCACAGAGAAGATGCTGGCGGATTTTCTGGAAGAAAAACCGATCACTGTACGCTGTCGTACATATCTGAATTCTGTAGAGGAGACTTGCGAAAGCCTTCGAAGCCAGGGGGTAAAGGTAGAACCGGCACCGTATCTTCCATATGCATTCAAGATTTCTGATTATAACCACATTCTTGCACTGGATGCATTTATCGAGGGTAAGATCGTGGCACAGGATGTAAGCTCCATGCTTGTTTCCGAGATTGCAAACCCGCAGAAGGGGGACTATATCATCGATATGTGTGCGGCCCCGGGCGGTAAGAGCATTCATCTGGGAGACAAGATGGAAGGTTTTGGAACTGTGGATGCGAGAGATGTCAGCCGGTATAAGGTTGAACTGATCCAGGAAAATATCCACCGCACCGGCTCCATCAATGTACAGGCACATGTGCAGGATGCGACAGTGTTCGATGTGGAATCCGAGTGCAAGGCAGATATCGTACTTGCAGATGTACCATGCTCCGGCTATGGTGTGATCGGCAAGAAACCAGAGATCAAATATCGTTCTACCGCACAGAAAGAGGAAGAACTGGTGATCCTCCAGAGAAACATTCTGGACAAGGCAGCAGAGTATGTGAAGCCGCGTGGCGTTCTGATCTTCAGTACCTGTACGATCGCCAAAGAAGAAAACGAAGAAAATATGATGTGGTTTATGAACAACCATCCATTCAAACTGGAAAGCATTGATGAGTTTGTTCCGGATGAACTCAAATCCGAAACGACCAGCCTCGGCTACCTGCAGCTGCTTCCAGGCGTTCACGGAACGGATGGATTCTTTATGGCAAAATTCAGAAGGAAATAAAAATGACAGACATAAAATCAATGACCGTCGAAGAACTGAAGGAGCTTATGGCAGAACTCGGAGAGAAACCTTTCCGCGCAAAGCAGATCTACAGCTGGCTGCATGAGCATCTGGTCACTTCTTACGACGAAATGGAAAACATTCCAAAGAGCCTCAGGCAGATGCTGGAGCAGTATCCGATCACGGTTCTGGAGACACTGGATGTCCAGATATCCAAGATAGACGGCACCAGGAAATATCTGTTCCGCCTGTCTGATGGAAATATGATCGAGAGTGTTCTTATGAAATACAAGCACGGCAACTCTGTCTGTATCTCTTCTCAGGCGGGGTGCCGTATGGGATGCAGATTCTGTGCTTCCACGATCGGCGGACTTACGAGAAACCTGCTTCCGTCAGAGATGCTGGATCAGATCTACAGGATCCAGACATCACTTGGCGAGCGTATATCCAATGTGGTTGTGATGGGAACCGGCGAGCCGATGGACAACTATGATAACCTTCTTCGCTTCATACATATCCTGACGGAAGAAGGTGGTATCCACATCAGCCAGAGAAATCTGACAGTATCTACCTGCGGTCTTGTTCCACAGATCTACAAGCTTGCAGACGAGAAACTTCAGATGACGCTTGCTGTATCTCTTCATGCGCCGAACGATGAGAAAAGGCGCGAACTCATGCCGATCGCCAATAAATACTCGATCGATGAGCTTCTGGAAGCCTGTCGGAATTATTTTGACAAGACAGGCAGAAGGATCACCTTTGAGTACAGTCTTGTAGCAGGCGTAAATGACAGCAAAGAGAATGCAAAAGAGCTTGCAGGCCGCCTTAAGGGACTGAACTGTCACGTAAATCTTATCCCGGTCAATCCGGTCAGAGAGCGTTCTTTCGTGCGTTCTACTCGACAGGCTGTTGAGAATTTCAAAATAAATCTTGAAAAATACGGAATAAATGGTACTATTAGAAGGGAAATGGGCAGCGATATTGACGGTGCCTGTGGTCAGTTAAGAAAACGTTACATGGAAAAAACAGAAAGTGAGAAGTGACATGAGGGTATATTCAGCTACGGATGTAGGGCAGAAGCGGAAGATGAACCAGGACTATGTGTTCGTTTCCGAAACCCCTGTAGGAAATCTCCAGAATCTGTTCGTCGTTGCCGATGGAATGGGCGGTCATAATGCGGGAGATTACGCTTCCTCTCATGCCGTTCAGACTTTGGTAGAAGAGATTCAAAAGGATGCAGATTTCAACCCAATCAAGGTGATTCGTCATGCCATTGAGAAAGCCAACACAGAGATCCTTGAATGCGCCAGGAGAGAAGAAGCACTGCACGGGATGGGAACGACGATCGTAGTGGCTACAGTTGTAGGCCATTATCTATATGTGGCTAATGTTGGCGACAGCCGCCTGTATATCATCCAGGGAAAGATCCACCAGGTTACAAAGGACCACTCGCTGGTAGAGGAGATGGTCAGAATCGGAGAGATCAAGCGGGAAGAGGCAAGAAATCATCCGGACAAAAACATCATCACAAGAGCACTTGGTGCAGAGAGAACCGTAGATATTGACTTTTTTGACCTGAAGATGGAACCGGGCAGTACCATCCTTATGTGTTCCGATGGTCTGAGCAATATGGTAGAAGACAGCAAAATTGAAGAAATTATACTGAACCAGAACGAGGAACTGCCGCAGAAGGGTGAGAGACTTCTGAGAGAAGCCAACCAGAACGGTGGTAAGGATAATATTGCAGTTATACTGGTAGAACCATTCACGAATGAGGTGGAAAAATGTTAAAGACGGGAACGATCATAGCAGAACGCTATGAAATTTTGGGAAAAATAGGTACCGGCGGAATGGCCGATGTCTATAAAGCAAAGGATCATAAACTTAACCGCTTTGTTGCGGTCAAAGTATTAAAACCGGAATTCAGAGAGGATACGACTTTTATCCGCAAATTCCGCAGCGAGGCACAGGCAGCAGCCGGCCTTACACATCCGAATATCGTCAATGTATTTGATGTAGGAGATGACGGCGGTGTATATTACATCGTCATGGAACTGATCGAAGGAATCACTCTTAAGGAATATATTGCCAAGAAGGGTAAACTTTCCATCAAAGAAGCGACCAGTATTGCCATTCAGGTATCTATGGGACTGGAAGCAGCACATAACCACGGAATCGTACACCGTGATGTCAAACCGCAGAATATCATCATTTCTACAGATGGTAAAGTCAAGGTGACAGATTTCGGAATCGCGAGAGCTGCATCCTCTAATACGATCAGCTCCAACGTGATGGGATCTGTACACTACAGCTCACCGGAGCAGGTGCGCGGCGGATACAGCGATGAGAAGAGTGATATCTATTCTCTTGGTATCACACTTTATGAGATGGTCACAGGCAGGGTTCCGTTTGACGGAGATACTACTGTAGCCATTGCGATCAAGCATCTTCAGGAAGAAATGGTACCGCCGAGTGTGTACACAGAGGACCTTCCATATAGCCTGGAGCAGATCATCCTGAAATGTACACAAAAGAGTGTTGGCCGCCGTTATGAGAAGATGGAAGATGTTATCGCAGATCTGAAACATTCTCTGATCGATCCGCAGGGCAATTTTGTAACACTGACTTCTGTGGACAATGAAGCCAAGACAGTTGTGATCTCTGATGAAGAACTTGGAGAGATCAAGAGTACTCCGAGAGCTTCTCACAAACCGGAAGTGGATGATCTGGAGGATGAGATCTACGACACAGATTATGACAATAACGATGATGACTATGAGGAAGCACCGAAGCGCAGATCCGACAGCAAAAAGAAAAAGAAAGGCTCAAACTCAGCGGTAACGATCGTTGCACTGCTCGCAGGAGCTGTTGTCCTGGTTGGAGCGATCTTTGTGATCGGTAAGGCAGCAGGCATCATCGGAAGCAGTGATACAGCAAATACAGAGCAGACTGCTCAGAATACGGAAGCAGCATCCGAAGAAGACGGAATGGTTGCTGTTCCGGATCTTGTAGGCAAGACAGAAGATGAGGCTGCTGCACTTCTGGAAGAAGAAAAACTTGGCAAGCAGATGATGGGAGAGGAGAATTCCACTCAGGAAAAGGGCCGCATTTCTTCTCAGGATATCCCGGCAGGAACCAAGGTAGAACAGTATACAACGATCAAATATTATATCAGCAAAGGTCAGCAGGAGATTACCATTCCGGATTTTTCCGGACAGACTGGCGTGGATGCACAGCAGACACTGGAAGATCTCGGACTTACTGTAACCGTACAGAAGGAATACAGCGAGGCTGATGACAGCGGATGGCCGCTTACAGAGCCAGGATATGTAATGGATGTATCTCCGGAAGCAGGTACAAGCATGACAGCAGGCGGTTCTGTTACACTGACAGTCAGCCGTGGACTGGATTATGGCGATACTGCACAGATCCCGGATGTTGTAGGAATGACTAAGAACGATGCGATCACTGCTCTTGGCAAATGGTCAGACATCCAGATCACAGAGCAGCAGAGCTCAGAGGTACCGGCAGGACAGGTTATCTCCCAGGATCCATCAGCTGTTTCTGAGGATGGTGATACAGCTTATGGCAATCCGGATGAAACGATGACTATCGTAGTGAGCAGCGGAAACCAGGCACCGGCGGCAGATACTACCGCAGACACTGCTGCAGACAGTGCTTCTACAGCAGCAGACACCACACAGCAGAGCACAGCAGCGGCAAACGGCGAAGTGTGGAAATGCACACAGACTCTGAATACGCCGAACGGATACCAGGGCGGTGCGATTCGTCTGGAACTGATCCAGGAAGTAAATGGCGAATCTACTTCCACCAAGGTAGTTGATGGACAGAAGATCGAATTCCCATATACACTGGATATCACAGGTGCACCGGGTGTCAGCGAGGGAACTCTGTGGGTATCTGAACTGGTTAATGGAAACTTCCAGCAGCTTGGTTCTTATCCACTGACTTTCAAGAAAGCAGAGTAATCCATGCAGGGTAAAATTATCAAAGGAATTGCAGGTTTCTACTATGTCTACGGAGAAGATGAGGTGCTTTACGAATGTAAAGCCAAGGGAATCTTCCGTAAGGATAATCAGAAGCCGCTGGTTGGCGACAATGTAGAAATTACAGTACTGGATGAACAGGAACGGGAGGGGAACCTGACCAGGATCCTCCCCCGTAAGAATTCCCTGATCCGCCCGGCAGTCGCCAATGTGGATCAGGCATTTGTGATTTTTGCAATGGAGAACCCGAAACCTAATTTCATGCTGCTGGACCGTTTCCTGATCATGATGGAACAGGCAGATATTCCGGCAGTCATATGTTTTAACAAAAAGGATCTTGCAACAGAAAAAGAAACACAGGAACTTTATCAGACATACAGAAGCTGTGGATATCAGGTACTTCTTACCAGTGCGCTGGAAGAAGAAGGAATCGATGAGATCCACAGGATCCTCAAAGGCAAAACAACGGTCGTGGCAGGACCTTCCGGTGTCGGCAAATCTTCTCTGACAAATCTGCTTCAGGCAGAAGTTCAGATGGAAACAGGTGAGATCAGCAGGAAACTTAAACGAGGAAAGCATACGACCAGACACTCACAGGTGATTCCAGTAGGAGAGAATACATTCCTTATGGACACACCGGGATTTTCTTCTCTGTATCTTATGGATATGGAAGAACAGGAACTCAAGGATTATTTTCCGGAATTCCGTAAGTATGATGACCAGTGCCGCTTTCAGGGCTGCCGTCATATCCACGAACCGGGCTGTCGAGTAAAGGAAGCCCTCGAAGAGGGCGAGATCAGCAGGATCCGATACGAAGATTATCTTAACTTATATGAAGAATTGAAAGAGAAAAGGAGATATTAATTAAATGGAATATCAGTTGTGCCCGTCTATCTTATCAGCGGATTTTAACCGTCTGGGCGAACAGATTCAGACATTGGAGAAACAGGGAGTGAAATGGCTTCACATTGATGTTATGGATGGAGATTTTGTACCGAGCATCTCTTTTGGAATGCCGGTGATCCGTTCTATCCGCAAAGAATCAAAGATGTTTTTTGACGTGCATCTTATGGTAAGTGCACCAGAGCGTTATATTCAGGATTTCGTAGACTGCGGTGCGGATTCTATTACCGTTCATGCAGAGGCGTGCGAAGATCTGGAACGCGCGATCGAACTGATCCGTGATGCAGGTGTCAAAGTAGGCGTTTCCATCAAACCGGCAACTCCGGTCAATGATATCAGCCATCTTCTGGAAGATGTGGATATGGTACTTATCATGACCGTTCAGCCAGGATTTGGCGGACAGAAATATATTCCGGAATGTACAGAGAAAGTTCAGGAACTCAAGGAGATCATTGACAGAGAAGAGCTGAATGTAGACATTCAGGTAGATGGAGGAATCAATGATTCTACCATGGAAACTGCAATGCGTGCAGGAGCAAACCTTCTTGTCGCAGGTTCTTATGTGTTTAATGGTGATCTTGAATCAAATGTAAAGAGAATCCAGCAGAAGATGCAGGATATCAGCGAAAAAATAAATTGAGGAATAATATGAAAGATACGATCATCGTAAGCGGGGGCAATATCCATAAAGATTTTGCCCTCGATTTTTTGGAAAAAAACAAAACAGAGCAGACCTGTCTGATCGCAGCAGACAGGGGCGTGGAATTCTTTATGGGAACAGATATGGAGCCGAATGTGGCAGTGGGAGACTTTGACAGCCTTTCAGCAGAAGGGGCGGCGTATATGGAAACCCTCGCGCATACGGAAATCATCAGATTAAAACCGGAAAAAGATGATTCCGATACACAGTCAGCGGTAAATTATGCAATTGGACAGGGAACAGAAAAAATCACGATCCTTGGGGCAACAGGAAACCGTATTGACCATCTTATGGCAAATTTCGGTCTCCTGATGCTCGGAAGATCAAGAGGTGTAAAGATCATTCTTGCGGATGCGTATAACTATATGTGTCTGGTCGAGAGCGGAACGATCCTTAAGAGAGAAGAACAGTTCGGTAAATATGTATCTTTCTTTCCGATAGAAGGAGATGTTGTCGGCTTAACTTTGAAAGGTTTTAAATATCCTCTGAACGGATATTATCTCAAAGTAGAAGACAGTGGGCTGACGGTCAGCAATGAAATTGCAGACCCCGAAGCGGAGATCACTTTTGATAAAGGAAAACTGCTTATGATCATGTCCAGGGACTGAGATCAGAAAAGTCCCCAGAAATAATCAAAGGAATCATCCATACCATTGTCTCCGGTATTGTCTCCCGTGTTATCTCCGGTATTATCACCAGTGTCATCAGAACCGGAATAATCGCTGCCGCCAGAGTCATAGGAATCATCGTAAGAATAGTCCCCGCCACCTGCATCTGAGGTGTCCTCGCCAGAGTTATCGCCATTATCGGAACTGCTACCGGAAGTGTCAGATGATGGGGCAGGAGCACTATCATAGGAACTGTCATCGTAAGACGTGTCTTCGGAAGCTGTATTGTTATCCGAAGAACTGCTCTGCGGGACAGGAGTGACTGTCTGAGGTTTGTTCCCTATGGTAGTAGTTTCTTTTTGGGATGAAAGGCTGACATAGCTCAGATATGCTGTTGCTGTATTGGCAGCCAGAAGCAGGGATGCTTTTTCCATGTCACTGAACTGGACGGAATAAATCTCGTAAGCCTTGCCATCAGAAGTTACCAGTTTTATATCGTAATAGATCGAATCTTCATTCGATGCTTTCTGATCGCCAGAGGCAGATGCGGAAGTTTCATCCTCTTCACCATAATACAGACGGACTTTTTCGGAAGGTCTGATAGATGCTTCAGAAGGAATGAAGTTTGATCCCCAGTTCTGGTCTGAACTGCCGGAAGTCCTCAGATAAAGTTCTTTAAGATCCGTCCGCAGATCATTGGAAAAGTAGATGAATTTTGCGTTGTCTGTCTGCTGACCGATGACTGGTGGCTCTGGAGTTGGTTCAGGAGTTGGAGTTGGGGTGGCAGTAGCAGATGAAAGTATGATAGGCACGATGGATGGAGTCGGTGCAGCTGTCGGATCTGCTTTGGCAGATGTACTGGATGGAGTTCCACCACATCCAGCCATACTGAGCACGACAGCAGAACTGAGCATTAATGATAGAATCTTTGATTTATGCATGATCGCAATTCTCCTTTGGAAATATTGATGTTTTATATGATTTTTTATTATTATCCCATGCTTCCTTTTAAAAGTCAAACAGGTAATATACCCGTCAGATTGTGTGTACAAAAGGAAACTGATGTGGTATAATTCATCCGTGTTAAAAGGGAATAAATGACCTGTAAAGTGACTCGTTTAAATAAAGATGAGTCTGACAAATACCGTAAGATTAAATTATTCATAGGAGGAAAATATAAAAATGAAATTAGGAATCGTTATTGCGAGACCGATTTCATAAATATCCTTATAAGTTGTTAGATGCCTTTAAATGCTGATAGCTAGAGCATTTAGCGGATTTCCGACTTGGATAAAACTCTATATAAATTCATGTAAGTTTTTGAAAAATGGCCCACTTTGTGGCCCACTGACTTTTGATCGAAGTCCTAATATGGTAAGGAGAAGCGCTCATCTAGGCGCTTCTTTTTTTGACAAGTATTACAAAGAAAAATAGATGACGTTTAGAATGCAATATGATTATGCAACTGGAATTTGAAAGGCATAGTATGTTGTATCATCTAATAAATTTTGCTTTCATTTTCGCTCATGATCATGAGCCTTTTTCTGTTCAAAGCGTGTGCTGATATTGTATTTCTAGTATAGAATTGGAAGAAGGGAACAAAAAACAGAACGTTGCTGTATTATAATTTGCTTTTGCTTGTCACGGCAGTGTTTAAGGGACGGGGCAAAATCCTTGATTTTATTGGAGTTCTTTGATGAAAACGTAGAATTTACACCTTATTTACACCTTTGGAAGATTGGATCGGTATTTAAGACATATGGAAACTACAAGGGATGGAACATTCCAGAAAATGCAGAGAAACCAGAGCGCACTAACAAAAGAAAAGAAGAACAGATTACTCTGTTGGATATTCTGAAAGAGCAGAAGGCAAGTAACTACTCCGGTGGGATTTATCATAAGACACAGATTGATTTGACCTATAACTCTAACCATATGGAGAGAAGCAGCCTGACACATGATCAAACCAGATATACCTTTGAAACTAATAGTATTGGCGTAGAAAAAGAAGTGCTGAATGTGGATGATGTGATCGAAACGGCAAATCACTTCCGGTGCATTGACATGATTATTGATCATGCAAAAGCAGCTTTGACGGAGAAATTCATCAAAGAACTGTTCTGCTGTTTGGGCAGAATTACGATCATGTGCGATACAATACTGTACTATTTCAACCCGTTCTTCAAAAGT
>OCHN01001374.1_pt1 | contig 19950 bp, 20 predicted proteins | sample 1538911 | NCBI WGS metagenome assembly OCHN01 (sample SAMN04571736, study PRJEB22368) | human gut metagenome | biome: human gut; material: stool | host: Homo sapiens | place: Luxembourg | collected 2013-01-11 | reverse complement strand
CTTCCTACTTTTTATGCAGGTCCGGGTAATCATGCCTTCCTGAATTAAATCCCTTCTTCTCTATGCCTTATCTTCCGATATCCTTTCTGCAATCCTTTTACCAGAAGTGTCAGGTATCGCAGTACTGCCTCGGTTGCAATCGAGAATACTACGAATAACATGATACACTTCGTTGACATTCCCGTAATTGCGAATAATTTCGGCAGGAAGATGATACATAAGATACAGCCGGTCAGGCATCCTCCCCAGACTACACCGCGGAAGATATTGACCGGTTTACAGATATTGAACAGGATGATGAATCCTACGATCAGAAGCAACATCGTTGCTGCTGTCGAGATATCTGTAGTATTTACGCCAAATGTCTTACCGAACACAACCAGTGCGCCGACCATCAGTACATCGGTCAGGCCTGCCGGCAATGCCTTCAGGAATACATTGGTCAGGAAATGTCCCTGTATTCTTTCTTTATTCGGCTGGAACGCTAGGAAGAATCCCGGTACTCCGATCGTGAACATGCTGATCAGCGATATCTGGGATGGTTCCATCGGATAGGTAATCATCAGCACTACGGAGAATAAGGACAACAGGAAGGAGAAGATATTCTTCACCAGGAACAGACTGGCTGAACGCTGGATGTTATTAACCACCCGTCTTCCTTCCATTACTACCGACGGCATACATGCAAAATTGGACTCCAGTAATACCACCTGCGAAGCCTGTACTGCCGCGTCACTTCCGGATGCCATGGCTACACTGCAGTCGGCATCTTTCAATGCCAGTACGTCGTTGACACCGTCTCCGGTCATTGCTACTGTCTTGCCCTGGTCTTTAAGGGCGTGTACGAATTTACGTTTCTGATCCGGTGTTACACGTCCGAATACTGTATAATTGGCAACCGCATCTGCAATCTCTGCATCACTGTGAAGAGTCGCCGCATCGACATAACGGTCTGCATTTGCAATTCCGGCTTCTTTTGCCACTTCAGAAACGGTCAGGGGATTATCTCCGGATATAACTTTCACTTCTACACCCTGTTCTGCAAAGTAAGCAAATGTCTCCGGTGCTTCTTTTCGGATTGGATTGGCAAGAAGGACATATCCAAGCGGCGTTACCTTGCCGGTCAGTGCTTTCCCGTCCAGTTCTCCGTCATACGTACCGAATACCAGCACACGGTTTCCTTTTCCTGCATACCCTTCAATCTCTTCTTTATATTTATCAAAATCATCTCTCAGCACGAATTCCGGTGCTCCAAGTACATGCACTTCCTCTTCGTATGTGACACCACTGTATTTGGTTGCGGATGTAAATGGAGTTACAGACTCAGCCTTTTTTCCTGTTCCTTCTTTAAAATATTCTTTTAACGCCTCCATAGTGATGTTATCACTGCTCATTGCTTTCGCAAAATCACCGAGCATTTTCGAAAGTTCCTGCATTTCATCTTTTTTATAATTGGATGTCGGGACCACATCCTTTACACTCATGTTCGTCTCTGTGATCGTTCCGGTCTTATCAACGCAAAGCACATTAACTCTTGCAAGGGTCTCAATACTCTTCATATCGTGAAGTAAAACCTTCTGTTTTGCCAGACGCATTGCACTGACTGCCATTGCTACACTCGCAAGAAGGTATAACCCTTCCGGAATCATACCGATCACAGCCGCCACCATAGAAGTAATACTGCTTCGGAATGGATCTCCGTTAAAGAAGAAGCTCTGCACGAACAGTATAATTCCGATTGGGATCAATGCGATACCGACAAATTTTACCAATTTGTCAAGTGAACGGATCATTTCTGACTGCTCACCTTTCTGCATTGCTTTTGCTTCCAGTGTCAGTTTTGAAATGTAGGAATCCACACCTACTGCATCCAGTCTTGCATGACATTCTCCTGCCACAATAAAACTTCCCGACATCAGATGATCTCCCGGATTCTTGGTAATCTCATCTGATTCTCCTGTCAAAAGAGATTCATTGACCTGCACACTTCCATGTACCACTTCTGCATCAGCACAGACCTGATTTCCTGCTTTAAAGATTACAATATCATCCAAAACCAGACTCTCCGAATTGACCCGTGAAGTCTTTCCGTCTCTGATCACTGTTGCATGTGGTGCATTTAGCATATTTAATTTTTCCAGTGTCTTTTTAGAACGGATTTCCTGTATGATACCGATCAGTGTATTAAAAATGATAACCGGAAGGAATGTCAGGTTACGGAACGAGCCCACAATTATCAGAAGAATCGCCAGAACCAGAAAGATCAGATTAAAATATGTAAATACATTTTCCTTAATGATCTCTTCCGTTGTCTGCGCCGGAGGATCGACTGATATGTTGCCCCACCCGTCACGCCTGTGTTCTTCTGCCTGCGCCGACGTCAGGCCTTCCTCATAATCCGGCTCGTATCTGGTTGTCGGTGTACGTTCTATTTCATAATCACAGGCTTCTTCCTGCAGTTTTCGTTTTCGCCTGTCGTTTTTTTTCATAGAGTTCCTCCTTATCAGCTGCATTCTACTGTTACATTCTGATTTTATCTATTATTTGTATTTAGTATACACCAGAATATGCCAATATTGTATTAACACTTTATGAATTCTGTATGTATTTTTGCTGAAAATGCAGTTCACATCTTCATGTAAACTGCATCTGCTTCCTCTATATACTCACATTTTCATCCGTACGAAGCAACGCACTTTTCGCAAGCTGATCCGCTTCTTCGTTATAATGATTTCCTGTATGCGCTGCGACTTTGCAGAAAGATATCTTTATCTGCTCTGCTGCTTCCTGCATATGTGCCGCATACTTGCTGGTAAGCGGTGTCTTGGCCCGCCACACGCCTGTCACCCATTTTTCCACACCTTCGTAATCATAGCGGATCTCTACTGCCGGATACTCATGCTCTTTCGCCCATTGCACTGCAGTCATCGCGCCGAGCATTTCTCCTGCAACGTTCCGGATCTTCACGCCTTCCGGATCACAGCCGCTTCCGGATTTTCTGAATTCTTCTCCGGCCGGTGTCAGGATCACACAGCCAAATGCATATCTTCCGATGCTTTTTTCAAAGCTTCCGTCCACATAGGCAATCACCATATTTTTCGGCACTTCAACAATTCCTGCTGCTTCTTTTTCTTCATCCTTAGATACATTTGCAGTAGTTGACATTTGCAAGAATGCCATCGCTTCTTCTCTGTCTGTGAAGCCTCTGAACTCTGCTCCGGAGTATCCAGACGTCGCTTTCTGACACTCTGCCCAGGTTTCAAATAATCCTGTCTTATGTCCTTTTCTTACTGCATATATTTTCTTTTTTGCCATATCTATTATCCCTTTCTGAGAATTTCTAAGAATCTATCTCCATACTTTTCCAGTTTATGCTCTCCGACACCCGATACTTCCAACATCTCATCCCGTGTCGCCGGACGCATTACACACATACCGGCAAGCGTCTTATCTGCAAATACCATATACGGCGGTACCTTTTCTTCCGATGCGATCTCACGTCTGAGTTCCCGCAGGCTTTCGAATAATTCTGCATCTTTTTCTGAAAGTTCCGCTGCCACTGAGCCTTTTTTGCGTCTGTTCTTTTTCTCTTTTGATTCAGATTTCTTTTCTGTCTCTTCTTTCGGAAGCTTCATGATCAGCGGTTCTTCCGTTTTCATAAATGCTTTCCCTTCCGGTGTCAGACAGATCACCGGATATTGTTCGCCCTTTTCTTCCACATATTCACGGAACTGTAATTCCCTTAATATCTGTCGTAATCTCGGAACCGTCCGCTCACTTAACACTGCATATTCCGGATTCTTATCCAGATTCTTGCCCAGGATCTTCTGACTCTTTCCGCCGTGCACGATATCGATCACCGTCGCTGCCCCGTAATTCCAGTCCAGTGCATCCAGACACCGCAGGATTGTATTCGCCTCCAATGTGATATCTACCTCTTCAAACTGTGTCTGGCAGTTCAGACAGTTTCCGCAATAAGAACTGCTCTTTTCTCCAAAATAATTCAAGATATATTGTCTTAAGCATTCCGACGTAAAGCAGTAAAATGTCATCTGTTTCAACCGTTCCAGATCCTGTTCTTTCACAATTTTGCGCGTCTCTTCATCCAGTTCGCTGTTCTCTTCTCCATTTTCAATAAAGAGACGGTTCGTTCTTACGTCTCTCGGCTCGTAATACAGGATACATTCTGACGGCTCCCCGTCTCTTCCTGCACGTCCGGCCTCCTGATAATAGCTTTCCATATTTTTCGGCATATTATAATGAATGACAAAGCGTACATCCGGCTTATCGATTCCCATTCCGAATGCATTCGTCGCCACCATGATCTGACGCTTTCCATATATGAAGTTCTCCTGATTTTCCTTCCGTTCTTCATCCGATAATCCGGCATGATATCTGGTTACGGAGAACCCTTCATTTCTCAGATCGTAACAGACCTGCTCCACGCTTTTTCTTGTCAGACAGTAAATGATTCCACTGTCACCGGATGTATCACATCCTTTTTCCTTCAGATAACTGACTAATTCCTTATACTTATCCACAGGTTTCTTCACTGCGAAGAAAAGATTTCCACGATCGAACCCGGTTGTTTCCACATACGGGTTCTGAAGCTTTAAGATATCAAGGATGTCTTCTCTTACTTCTGCCGTCGCTGTCGCCGTGTATGCACCGACCACCGGACGGTACGGCAGACGATCCAGAAAATCCAGGATCTTCAAATACTCTGGGCGGAAATCCTGTCCCCACTGTGATACGCAGTGTGCCTCATCTACTGCAACGAAGGATATCTTTACATGCTCAGACAGTGCAAAATCCAGAAAACTTTCTGTCTCCAGACGCTCCGGTGCCACATATATGATCTTGTACCTTCCCTGCTTTGCAAGCTGCAGTGCTTTGTAATACTGTCCTGCAGTCAGAGAACTATTTAAGAAAGCGGCATGGACTCCCATCTGGTTCAGCGTTCCCACCTGATCTTTCATAAGCGAGATCAGCGGCGAGATCACGATTGTAATTCCTTCCATCATAAGTGCAGGCACCTGATAACACACCGACTTTCCTGCTCCGGTCGGCATGATTCCAAGCACATCCCTGCCTCCCAGTACCGCTTTGATCACCGGGATCTGTCCCTCCCGGAAATGGTCATAGCCGTAGTATTGTTTCAGTATCTTTTCCGCTTCTTTGATTGCCTCACTCATTCTGTCCTTGCTCCTTACATTTCGTCTTTTTTCTACTCATCACTTTTTTGATCCGCAGATTTTCCCACACCCACTATGTCTTACTATCTTATCACATTTGCCCCTGTCTTTCATCCCATCTTTCATAGACAAATTCTTTTGACTTTCCAAACTTTTTTCAGTATAATTGTTTCAGTTTCTGAATAAACAAAATTATGTCTTAACAATATCAAAGTATTACAACAACAGCAGATTTTTCTATAATCTGTAATATTTACTGAAAATAAAGGAGGATAAACACATGGATTTCCGACAGATCACCATGATGCAAAAGATAAAATCAGGCATGGATCGTTTTCGTGCCAACCATCCAAAATTCCCGCTGTTTTTACGCGCCGTATCACAGGACGCATTAGTAGAGGGATCAATCATCGAGATCAATGTTACTACACCGGAAGGGAAAAATTATTGTACCAATGTCAAGCTGAAAGCCGATGACATGGAACTTTTTGATTCGTTTAAAAATATGCAGGGTTAATTTTCCCTGCATATTTTTTATTCTTTGGAAACATACTAATTCTGTCATAAATATATAGCAAGGAAGGTATTTATTATGGAAGAAATGTTTTGTTTCCAGTGTCAGCAGACCGCTCATAATTCCGGATGTGAAGGGCGTGCCGGTGTCTGTGGAAAGAAAAGTGACACCGCCAATTATCAGGATGAGCTTACCGGTGCGCTGATCGGCCTGTCACGTGCCGTGCGTAAAAAGCTTACCCTGAATCCGGATGCTTCTTTCGAACATGCGGATGAACTTATCTTAAAAGGGTTATTCACCACGATTACCAATGTTAATTTTTTCAATGATACGATTATCGAACTCATTCGTGAAGTAAATGTCGAAAAGGACCGGATCTATCCGGATATCATGAATTATGATGTCCGCCATATCTGGGAAGATCAGGAAGATATCCGCTCGTTAAAGTCTCTGATTCTTTTCGGACTGCGCGGCATGGCTGCTTACGCTTATCATGCTTATGCGTTGGATTATGTAGACAGAAATGTCCTTGATTTCTTTTATGAAGGACTCGAAGCCCTCGGTTCGGAAAAAAGCAGTGACGAATTACTTGCTCTCGTATTAAAAACGGGCGAGATCAATTTCCGCTGCATGGAGCTTCTGGATCATGCAAACTCCGGCACTTATGGCAATCCGGTACCGACAGAAGTTCCACTGACCATCGAAAAGGGGCCTTTCATCGTTGTCAGCGGACATGATCTTCATGATATGGAACTGTTATTAAAGCAGACGGAAGGAAAAGGAATCAATATCTACACCCACAGTGAGATGCTTCCGGCACATGGATATCCGGAATTAAAGAAATATTCTCATTTAAAAGGAAACTTTGGAACTGCCTGGCAGAGTCAGCAGTCAGAATTTCACAACATTCCGGCACCTATTTTATTTACTACCAACTGTCTGATGCCGGTACGCCAGAGTTACTGCGACCGGGTATTTACCACCTCCATCGTATCATATCCGGATCTGGTGCATATCGGAGAGGACAAAGATTTCACTCCGGTTATTGAGAAAGCTCTGGAATGCAAGGGATATCCGGAAGATCATCCAATGACCGGAATCAACGGCGGGTCTACAGTCACAACCGGATTCGCCCACAATGCTGTTCTTTCTAATGCCGGGCATATCGTGGAACTTATAAAGGCCGGTAAGATCCGCCATATCTTTCTGGTCGGCGGATGCGACGGTGCCGCTCCGGGACGCAGCTATTATACGGATTTCGCCAAAGCTGCACCTATGGACACCTTGATTCTGACTCTTGCCTGCGGAAAATACCGGTTGAATGACCTGGATCTTGGTTCCATCGACGGTATTCCAAGGATCTTGGACATGGGGCAATGTAATGATGCTTATAGCGCTATTAAAGTTGCTCTTGCACTTGCAGAAGTCTTTGACTGTACCGTAAACGACCTCCCGCTCACCCTGGTTCTTTCCTGGTATGAACAGAAGGCCGTATGTATCCTGCTTACGCTATTATCTCTCGGTGTGAAAAATATCCTGCTTGGTCCAACACTTCCTGCATTCGTCTCTGAAAATGTATGGAAGATACTGGTGGAGAATTATAATATTCAGAAGATCAGTACTGTGGAAGAGGATATGAAGAAAATCCTTGGTTAATGATCTTCAAGATTTGCGAAGAACAATTCATAGAAATCATCTTCAGCCTCGATCATCGGCGAGTTCTCCCCTCCGCCATTGGTGCTTCTTTTCATTGCGGCATGGAATTCTTCTCCTGCCGCAATTAATTCCATTTCGTATAATTCGTAACCAAGATTCCGGCAGGTCTTGCAGAAGGCAGATAGCGGGTCTGCTTCTGTTCTGGTTGCGAGGAGCTGTTGTTTTAACTTTTCGTCTTTTAATGCTTTGTTTTGTAATTCGTCTAATATACTTACTACGTCTGCCATAATCCTCAATCCTTTCCTGCTAAAAAAGAGAGTAACACATTTCCTATGCTACTCCCTCGTCTCTAAAACTATTATATGAATTTCATTTTACTTGCGCAAGCTTTATTTTCATAAATGCATTTACTTAAATATGTTTCCCACAGATATCTGCCAGACAGCATTTCTCACAATGCGGCTTCGTCCTCGCTGTACAGACGTCTCTTCCGTGATATACCAGCCTGTGGCAGAAATCACTGCCTTCTTCCGGCGGGATGATCTTCCAAAGTTCCATCTCTACTTTCTTCGGTTCCTTGATTTCATCTACCAGACCGATCCGGTTACAGAGTCTGATGCAATGCGTATCCGTAACAATCGCCGGTTTGCCGAACACATCCCCCATGATCAGGTTCGCACTCTTTCTTCCGACTCCCGGAAGTTTCAACAATTTATTAAAATCATCCGGGACTTTTCCATCATATTCATCACGGAGCATGCGCATACATGCACTGATATCCCTCGCTTTACTCTTGCCCAGTCCGCATGGTCTTACAATTTCTTCGATCTCTTCCGGTGTGGCTTCTGCCAGTGCATTGACATCCGGGTACTTTGCATATAAGCCTTCTACTACTACATTGACTCTCGCATCCGTGCACTGTGCTGCCAGACGTACACTGACCAGCAGTTTCCACGCATCGTCATAATCCAGCGTGCATCCCGCATCCGGGTATTCTTTTTTCAGGCGGTCGATGACCACCAGTGCCAGTTCTTGTTTATCCATTTTTATTACTCCTGTTCATTTCCATCCGAAAGCTTCACCGTAATATAATCATGATGGATTTCTTTCAGAAATTTATCAAATACATCCGCTGTCTTCATCTTGATACTGGAAGTGTTCACACATGGATGACATCCGAATTCTTCCTGTTCCAGAAGTTCCTCATCCACCAGAAGCTGCACTTTATTCTCCGGATCAAAGATCAGTCCCATGACAGTAGCTGAGCCCGGCGTTACATTCAGATATGTTTCCATGTCTTCTCCCGATGCAAAGGATAATCTCGTGGTCGGGATCTGCTGTGACAGTTCTTTTGTCTTGAGCGCTTTGTTTCCTGGCATCAAAAGCAGATAATATGACGTTTTCTTCCGGTTACATAAGAACAGATTCTTACAGATCTCCATTCCCAGCGCTTTATCAATCTCTTCACAGGCTTCCATTGTCATGACTGCTTCGTGATCCGCTCTGATGTAGGGGATATGCAGACTGTCCAGTATATCGTAAACTTTTATTTCTTTTTCTTTTCGTCCGGATGTGTCTTCCGGGCGTCCATTGTATAACTCCATTTTATCTCTTATCCTATATCAATTTTCTTGTTCCTTCTTTTCTCACTATTATACAATTATCAATTTAGTACTACAAGTAATTTCCAGTTTATAGATTCGATTGCCACACTGTTTTGAAATGCCTGTACCCTTTATTCTCCTCTATTCCACTTTCAGATATTTCTCCATCCACACTTCTGCAAGCTGCGTCCAGCTCTGTACTTCTTTCAGCGTTTTGCGGATTCCCTCTTTCTGCTTTTCCGTCCATCTTGCCGGCTTTTTACGTCCGATACCGAACTTCACCAGAAGTTCCTCTCCTTTTTCCTTTGGAAATGGAGTCTCGCCGGCCTCGATTGCCTCTGCAAGCATCTGCACCTGTTCCTGTGTATATCTTTTTCCTTCTTCCTGTCCTATATTCTGCTCTAACCACTCTTCGGTTGCCACAGATAGTCCATGGATTCCTTCTGAAAATACATGCTGTGCAAATGGTACACCAGCCTGTGCACAAGCCTGTGCAAAGAGATAACTGTTCTCCACCGGAACTGTCTGATCTGTTACGGTCTGCCACAGGAAACATGGCGGTGTATCTTTTGTCACATGATTTTCCAGCGACATATAGTCCAGTTCCTGCTCTGACGGCTCTTTTCCAAACAGTGCGACAAATGAATCTCTGTGTGCATATTTTCCTGAAGTGATGACCGGATAAGACAGAATCGCCGCATCTGGGCGGTTGGATATGTTCTGGTATGCTTCTTCCGGATCTTCCACATCTTTATTATGTACACAAAGGCTTCCACACAGATGTGCTCCTGCTGAGAATCCGCAGACTGCGATTCTGTCTGGTCTGATATGGAATTCCTCTGCACGTGAACGAATCATGCGGATTGCTCTTGAGATATCGTGTAACGGCTGCATCTTCAGCGCTGCTTCATCTAACTGATTAATCGTATATTCCAGAACGAATACATTGTACCCTGCACCATAGAATTCCATTGCCGGCAGGTGCGCTTCCGATGGGGATACTTCCCGGTATGCGCCGCCCGGTGCGATGATCATTGCCGGATGCTTCTTTTCATCCTCATGAATATAGCTGAACATCACCGGTATAAAACCATGTGCTGCCGGATAATGATACTCTTCTTTTTTCCAGATTTCGATTCTTTCATTTATCATAATTTTTACCTTCTCCTTTATTCCTTAACAATTACTTATTTCTACCGTTCTTTCCCCATTATATTTCTCTACGTCTTCGAAAACAAATAAGGATATTTCCGCATTTGTGCAAATATAATCGTTTCCACCCGTTTTCGTATCTCATCTGAATAGCCTTCTGCGTTTTCAAGCAATTCTGTCACGTCTTTTTTTGTAAAACGGAACTTTAGATTCATTTTATATAAAGATTCGGAAATATCTAATTGTTCATCGAATGCATTACATATTGTTTTGGGCTGAACCTTCTCCATAAGTGTGTAAATATCTCCCGTCAAAGGATAATCCATCGTTGTATCTGCTAAAAGCCCTGCTCCATTATCAAAGATCGGGCAGTATGCATAATCACCTTTTCCATTCATCAAGACGGCTATGTTATGCATATGCCGGTCTTCATTCAGGAAAAATGCATCTATCGTCAGCAGTTTGTTCATATATACTCCAAAATTCTGAAGTCCCGTCATTCGTTCCACCTGTTGCACTAAGAAACGTAATCTTTCCTCATGATCGAGTATTCTATACATGCTTTTATACAGACTTTCTCCGAAAAAATTATGAAACAACCTCTCTAAAGTTATAATCTGCCAGTCTTCATTCAGAAAATTTTTACTCTTTGCCCCATTATAAATTACCGTTCCATATTTTATTTCTTCCAGGTCATAACATACAAATTCTTGTTCAGCCAGCGTAGATTTTTTCAGAAGATGCGATATCATATACTCTGCCAGTCCTTCATATCCTGTATAATCGGCTTTGTACCAGATCCCATCATTCTCCCATTTTAACTGATTTCCTTTTGACGACTGACGCCTATTTGTCCTGATGTTCTGACCAAAAAGTTCTATCATTCATTTACCTCTCTATACGAATCCAAAAATCATCCTCCGCCATCCGTCCTTCTGTCTTCTCTATAATCATAATCGGATCGTAAAATGGCAGTCCCAGATCTTTCAGTATCAGTTTCATCTTATCTCTGCTTTCCGGGAAACATCTGGATTCCAGAAATTCTATATACTGATTATAATCCGGCTCTTCCATAACCCCAAATGCACGGAACATAATCTTATCTGTATAATTTTTTATTTTCACTTTTCGTTCCCGCTCATTCACATCAATCAAAGTACATACATCCTGATCATACATATACCAGATTCTGAGCGGCCACACTTTTTCCGGAACTTTGACTTCCTGTTCATATTCCGGATATTTCTGCAGCATCTTAAGAAATGGAACAATTGGCCCGCGGATAACGTCTTCACTTCTCTCCCAACGCTCTACTGTCGGTTTTGAACAATTGATAAATTCTGCAAATTCTTTTTGTGTCAGATGCAATTCTTTCCGGATTTTCTTGATTTCCTTTGCTGTTGTATATTCTGGTGTTATAAATAGTCTTTCTTTCACAATCTCACCTTCTGGTTTTATGATTCCCGTCTTTTTCTTTATTAAATCACAACCTCTATTATTTGTAAACAAAAAACAATCAAAATAATTGTTTTTCATCTTCTAAAACCATCATTTTAATTGTTTTATTGATTTTAATAACTCATCTACAGAATCTGCCACTAACAACTTCTCTTATATACTTTGATATACTAACAAAGACTTCGCATCCTACATCAGATACGAAGTCTTTCTCTTAATTATTTTCTTTTTTTACTAGAGCCACCCGGGACACTAAAAAAGCCACTTTACCTGTCCCCCTGGCTTACTGCGCTGCCAATTTCAGCATCTTTTCAAGTGGAAGTGCTGCCTTCTGGCGCATCTCCTCATCCAGATTCACCTCCGGCTGCATGGTCTCAAGTGCTTCCTTCACACCTTCCAGACGCACCATCTTCATATTCGGACAGAACTGTCTGTGCCCTACAGAATAGAATTTCTTCTCTGGATTTTTCTGATGCAATTCATAGAATACTCCCATCTCTGTGCAGATGATAAATGTGTTATTTTCTGATTTTGTAGCATAATCGATAATCTGCGAAGTACTTCCGATAAAATCAGATAATTCCAGAATATCTCCTGTACATTCCGGATGTGTCAGTACGAGTGCTTCCGGATGCGCCTCTTTGGCTTTCTGAAGTTCTTCTTTGTGAATACTCTTATGTACATGGCAGAATCCATCATTGAAAATAAAGTGCTTCTCTGGAAGCTGGCTTGCCACGAAACGACCAAGGTTCTCATCCGGGATAAAGAAGATATCTTTATTCGGAAGGTTCTTTACGATTTTCAGCGCATTGGACGATGTTACACAGACATCAGACTCTGCTTTGATCTCTGCAGTCGAGTTCACATAACAGACTACAGATACATCCGGGTACTCTTTTCTCACTTCTCTGATCTTATCCACGTCTACCATGTGTGCCATCGGACAGTCTGCATGACCGTCTGCCATTACGACTCTCTTCTTTGGATTCAGGATCTTCGCACTTTCTCCCATGAAAGAGACTCCACAGAAAACAATCGTGCTCTCCGGAACTTTGGTTGCAATCTCTGCAAGATAATAAGAGTCTCCTACATAGTCTGCAATCTCCTGCACTTCCCCATCTACATAATAATGTGCCAGGATTACAGCATCTTTTTCCTTTTTCAGTTTTTGGATTTCATTTTTGATTTCTTCGTTCATTTCCGACTTTCACCTCTAAATAAAGTATTCAATGGTCTCTTCTTCCGTAAGTCTTGTCTTTTCATTAAATAAAATGACAGCTTCCCGCCCATCGTACGGTCCAAGGGAATACATGTTAAGTGCCGTCTTATTAAAATACTTCCACGGTACGATTCGGTTACAACATGTAGGCTGGTCCAACACTCTGATGATATCTTTCTGTTCATACTCCTGGTCGCAGTAATAAGGATCAAACATCCGCACATTTTTACCATCTATTCCAGTCAAATTCCCTTCTTTAACGTATTCTCACTTACCTATCATGCACCGATTCAGCCAGTTGTGTCAATGCCTGTTTTAAAATTTCTCGTGGGCATGCAATATTTATACGCTCAAATCCCTCTCCGTCCGGTCCAAACATTGCTCCGCTGTCAAGCCAGAGTTTTGCTTTGTTCTCCACCAGATCTTTTAACTGCTCTTCTTTCATGCCGAGACTCTTAAAATCCAACCATAAAAGATAAGTCCCTTCCGGCTCTGTCAGTTTGATCTCCGGAAGATTCTCTTTTAAAAATGTACGGACATAATCCAGATTTCCCTCCAGATAAATTTTCAATTCTTTTAACCACTCTTCACCGGTCTCATAAGCTGCCTGACATGCAACCAGTCCCATCAGATTCACCTGGCTGTAACCGGCTGCTGTCACTTCCGCCCGGAATCTCGCACGAAGTTCCGGATTCGAAATCCATATATTGGAAATCTGAAGTCCGGCAATGTTAAATGTCTTACTTGGTGCGGTACACGTTGTAGTGATTGCAGCGTATTTTTCATCTAAGGATGCAAATACATGATGTATATTCTCTCCATATGTAAAATCACTGTGGATTTCATCACTGACTACCAGCACGTTATGTTTCAGACAAATGTCTCCTATCTTACGAAGTTCCCACTCCTTCCACACACGTCCGACCGGATTGTGCGGACTGCACATCAGGAATAATTTTACATTTTCTTCGACAATCTTCTGCTCGAATTCTTCGAAATTAATCTCGTAATGTCCGTCTATCTGCTGAAGCGGACTATTGATCAGCCTTCTGTGGTTATCTGTGATCACTTCGCTGAACGGATAGTAAACCGGCTGCTGCAGAAGAACTGCATCACCTTCTTTTGTGTAAGCCTTCACTGCCATCGCAAGTGCGAACACCACGCCCGGTGTCTTGATCAGCCATTCTTTTTCTACTTTCCATCCGAAATGCTTCTCATACCATCCGGCTGCTGCCTGGAAGTAATCATCTTTTCCTTCGCTGTATCCGTAGATTCCGTGTGCGACTGCGTCACTTAAGCTTTTCTGGATTCCCGGTGCTGTCGGGAAATCCATATCTGCCACCCAGAGCGGAAGCATATCATCACTTCTCCCTCTTTCTTTTGCGAAATCATATTTCAGGCATTTCGTTCCATGTCTGTCCACTACTTTATCAAAATCGAACTTCATCTGTGCATCCTCCTACGCAAGTGCCTGCTCAAGATCTGCGATTAGATCATCTGCATTTTCAATTCCAACTGACAATCTTAAGAAATCTTCTGTGATTCCAAGTTTCTCTCTTACTTCTACCGGCAGATCTCCATGTGTCTGAAGCATCGGGTAAGTGATCAGTGACTCTACGCCTCCGAGACTTTCTGCATAAGCGATCAGTTTCACACTTTCCAGGAGTTTCCTTGCTGTTGCTTCACTATCTACTTTGAAAGAAATCATACTCCCGAATCCGCTTGCCTGTGATGCATTTACTCCATACCCCGGATGCTCTTTCAAGCCTACATAATAGACCTGTTTTACTTTTTCATGTCCTTTTAACCAGTTCGCAATCTTCATCGCATTATCCTGCTGTGCTCTTAATCTTACAGACAATGTCTTAATTCCACGCAAGATCAGATAGCTGTCAAATGGTGCAAGACAGTTTCCGACTGTCTTATATATATAACGGATCTTCTTCGCTGTCTCTTCATCCGCCGAACACAGGAATCCTGCCAGTGTGTCATTATGTCCACCAAGGAATTTTGTCCCGCTGTGGATAACCAGATCTGCTCCCAGTTCAATCGGTCTTTGAAATAATGGTGAAAGAAATGTATTATCAACAATAATCTTCAGATCATGTTTATCTGCGATTTCTTTCATCTTTCTGAGATCTGTGACACGCATGGTCGGGTTACTCGGTGTCTCGATATAAAGTGCTTTTGTATTCTCCCGGATATCTGCTTCTACAAGATCTGCATCCGCAGTATCTACATAAGAGAACTCCAATCCCCTCTTCCCGCCGACAGATTCAAACATTCTGACAGAACCGCCATACAGATCATCTGTACAAAGGATATGATCCCCACGGTCAAATAACTCCAGACAAAGACCTACCGCAGCCATACCGTTTGCGCATGCTACAGTATCTACCGCACCTTCCAGTGCCGACATCGTATGCTCAAGCTCTGTTCTTGTCGGGTTGCTCTCTCTCGTATAGTCATATCCGGTAGACTGTCCAATACCAGGATGGGCAAATGTCGCTGCCTGGTAGATCGGTACTGCTACTGAACCGTAAGAATGTGTCTTTTCATCTGTTCCGTTTCCGTGTATACATCGTGTCTCAAATCCGTAATTCATTATTTACCTCTTTCATTGTAATCATCCAGGAAATTATATTCCATGTCATCTTTGTGGTATCCGATAATCGTTCTTAAGTTGACATTATGCACACTCCGGAAAATATTCTTTTCGATAATATCTCCCTGTTTTCTGAATTCCTTGATCAGCTCCTTCATCTCGTCACGTTTGGAACCTCTTCCGCCGCCACAGGATACACAGTTCTCTGTGAATCTGCATGCGCACTGAATGAAGTTGAGCTGATTGTAATCCCTCCATGCTATAATGTCATCTTCCTTGATCAGATACATTGGTCTGATCAGCTCCATACCCTCGAAATTCTGGCTATGGAGCTTCGGCATCATCGTCTCCACCTTTCCGCCGTAGAACATCCCCATAAGAGGCATCATCGTCTCCACCTTTCCGCCGTAGAACATCCCCATAAGGATCGTCTCAATCACATCGTCAAAATGATGTCCGAGCGCAATCTTATTGCATCCCAGTTCTTTTGCGTGAGAGTATAGATAGCCTCTTCTCATTCTCGCGCAAAGGTAACATGGATTCTTGTCAATATCTGCTACCGTATCAAATATCTGTGTCTCAAATACCGTAAGCGGAATTCCAAGTACTTTGGCGTTATCCTGAATGATCTTCCAGTTATCTTCATTGTATCCCGGATTCATTACCAGAAATACTAATTCAAAATTCGCTTTTCCATGTTTTAACAGTTCCTGAAACAGCTTTGCCATCAGCATGGAATCTTTTCCACCGGAAATACAGACTGCAATCTTATCTCCGTCCTGGATCAGATCGTATTCTCTGATTCCTTTCGTGAACTTTCTCCAGATTCCCTTGCGGAATTTCTTGATGATACTGCGCTCAATCTCTTTCTGCTTCTCTCCGGTAGTATTTTCATCCTGCACGAACTCACTTAGTTTCTTTCTCAAAAAAGAACGGTATCCGCCTTCAATATTCGCCGCATCGTATCCGGCTGCTTCCAGTTCATAAACAGCATCGACACTCCATTCACCGGTATGGCATAATACATACACCGGCTTTTCTTTCGGAAGTTCTTCCATACGTTCTTCTACTTCTGCAAGCGGGATGCTGACCGCTCCCGGTACAGAGCCTCTGGTATATGCATCTGCAGGACGGACGTCCAGCACTGTGATTGTATCCTGATCTAATTGTAATAACTCTTCTATCGTGATTGTCTTCATATCTTTTAACCTCTCTTTGTGAGTTGCTGTTCATGCAGCATCCATTCCTATTAACCAGATAGGTTTTGTTATTTATCTGGTATTATATGACGTTTTTCCCTGTCTGTCAAGGAACTGAAATGTGTTTTAAAAACATTTATCTTTCAAATATACGCTAGAAAAGTTTACCACAAAAAAGAATACTGTACCAGTGGTTTCCCGCTAATACAGTATGTTTTGTTGTGTGAACTGATGTTATATATAATACATATCCTGTCCATAATCAATGTATTCCTGATACTCTTTCTCCAGATCATGCAAGGTTACTGACTGGAGGATCTCTGTCACGCTGTCATTTACCCTGTCGATCACCAGTTTCTGGATTGCTTTGACACTCCCGGTATATTTTCCTTCTTTCGGAAGTTCCTCATCTTCGATGCGGTAGTCACCTTCCAAAGCTTCTATAATAGAAGAAACGGTAATCTCCTGTGGCGGACGGCTTAAGAAATAGCCGCCCTGGGAGCCTTTTATACTCTTTACGATTCCTGCTTTTCTAAGACTTGCAAATACCTGTTCCAGATACTGTGGAGATATCTTGTTCCGCTCTGCAATGCTATTGAGCGCCACCTGTTCAGTTTTTGAATTGATGGCCAGGTCGATCAACGCTCTCAGACCATATCTGCTTTTCATTGAAAGTTTCATATATATCTCCACACTCCTTCATTATTTCTTATTCTACGGCTTTGAATGCCTCATCCAGATCCTGGATAATGTCATCAATGTGCTCTGTTCCGATTGACAGACGGATTGTATTAGGCTTGATTCCCTGATCCAGTAATTCTTCTTCTGTGCACTGGCTGTGTGTTGTTGTTGCCGGATGGATAACCAGAGATTTTACATCTGCAACATTAGCAAGCAGTGAGAAGAGTTCCAGATTATCGATGAAATCTTTTGCTTTCTGTGCGTCACCTTTGATCTCAAATGTGAAGATAGATCCTCCGCCATTTGGGAAATATTTCTTATATAATGCCTGCTGCTCTGGATCATCAGATACAGCCGGCCGCCATTTGGGAAATATTTCTTATATAATGCCTGCTGTTCCGGATCATCAGATACAGCCGGGTGGTTAACCTTCTCTACCAGTGGATGGTTGTTCAGATATTCTACTACTTTCAGTGCATTCTCAACATGACGCTCTACACGTAATGATAATGTCTCGAGTCCCTGTAAGAAGATAAATGAATGAATCGGAGAAATGGTTGCTCCTGTATCTCTTAAAAGGATCGCACGGATCTTTGTAACAAATGCTGCAGGTCCTACTGCTTTTGTAAAGCTGATTCCATGGTAGCTCGGGTTTGGCTCTGTAAGAGAAGCGAATTTTCCTGATGCTTCCCAGTCGAATTTACCGCTGTCAACGATGACGCCGCCGATTGTTGTTCCGTGTCCACCGATGAATTTTGTTGCTGAATGGATAACTATGTCTGCACCGTACTCGATCGGTCTTACAAGGTAAGGTGTTGCAAATGTATTATCTACAACGAGCGGAATCTTATGCGCATGCGCGATATTTGCAATCTTCTCAATATCTACAACGTCTGAGTTTGGATTTCCAAGTGTCTCGATATAGAGTGCTTTCGTGTTGTCCTGGATTGCTGCTTCTACTGCATCATAATCGAAGATGTCAACGAATGTGGTTGTAATTCCGTACTGTGGAAGTGTGTGCTCTAACAGGTTAAATGATCCACCGTAAATATTCTTAGCTGCTACGATATGATCTCCGTTCTGTGCGAGATTCTCGATCGTGTATGTTACTGCTGCTGCTCCGGATGCTACTGCCAGTGCTGCAACTCCACCCTCCAGTGCTGCAATACGTTTTTCGAAAATGTCTTCTGTAGGGTTTGTAAGACGTCCGTAAATGTTACCTGCATCTGCCAGTCCAAAACGTGCTGCTGCATGATCACTGTTGCGGAATACATAAGAAGATGTCTGATAGATCGGCACTGCTCTTGCATCTGTAACCGGATCCGGACTTTCCTGTCCTACGTGTAACTGTAATGTTTCAAATTTTAACTCTCTATTCTCTCTTGTGATTTTTTCGCTCATTGGGTTGATCTCCTTTTTCTTCATAATTTTATCGTTATTTGTTGATACTGTCCGTTCTGTTTCGGATTCTATATCTTTTTATTCTGTAAATAATGGTGTTGAATAATATCTGTCACCTGAATCCGGAAGTAATGCTACGATTGTCTTACCTTTGTTCTCCGGACGTTTTGCAAGTGCGATAGCTCCTGCAAGTGCAGCTCCTGATGAAATACCTACCAGAACTCCTTCTTTCTTAGCAAGAAGTTTTGCTGTCTCAAATGCTTCGTCTGCTTCTGCTTTGTAGATTTCGTCATAGATCTTGGTATCTAATGTATCCGGAACAAATCCGGCTCCGATTCCCTGAATCTTATGCGGGCCTGCTTTTCCTTCTGAAAGTACCGGTGAAGAAGCCGGCTCCAATGCTACGATCTGAACTTCCGGTTTCTGCTCTTTTAAGTAAGCACCGATTCCGGAAAGTGTTCCGCCTGTTCCGACACCTGCGATCACGATATCGACTGCTCCGTCTGTATCGTTCCAGATCTCAGGACCTGTTGTCTTCTTGTGTGCTGCCGGGTTAGCAGGGTTTACAAATTGTCCCGGAACGAAACTGTTCGGAATCTCTTTTGCAAGCTCATCTGCCTTTGCGATGGCTCCCTTCATTCCTTTTGCTCCTTCGGTAAGTACGATCTCTGCGCCGTAAGCTTTCAGGATGTTTCTTCTTTCCACACTCCTTCGGTAAGTACGATCTCTGCACCGTAAGCTTTCAGGATGTTTCTTCTTTCCACACTCATCGTCTCCGGCATCGTAAGAATGATTCTATATCCTTTTGCTGCTGCAATAGATGCAAGACCGATTCCTGTATTACCGGATGTTGGTTCGATAATCACAGAACCTTCTTTTAAGATTCCTTTTTCTTCCGCATCTTCGATCATTGCTTTTGCAATTCTGTCTTTGACGCTTCCTGCCGGATTGAGGTACTCAAGCTTTACAAGAAGTGTTGCTTCCAAACCAAGTTCTTTTTCTATGTTTACTACTTCCACCAGTGGTGTATTTCCGATCAGTCCTAATGTTCCTTTATAAATCTTTGACATTTTGCTTCCTACCTTTCCTACTTTTTCGGTATGTTTTCTTGATGAATTTACTATACTACCTTAATTCCTATTTGTCAACTATGTTTAGTATGTTTTTGTAATTTTTATTTTTCATGCGCGCAAGCGCAACAACATCGCATTCGTCCCCACATTCGCTTTTCTTTTGTCATTATCCTGCACGCTCCCTTCCGTTCTT
>OCHN01001370.1_pt1 | contig 20010 bp, 9 predicted proteins | sample 1538911 | NCBI WGS metagenome assembly OCHN01 (sample SAMN04571736, study PRJEB22368) | human gut metagenome | biome: human gut; material: stool | host: Homo sapiens | place: Luxembourg | collected 2013-01-11 | reverse complement strand
ATTTACGCACAATTTCTTATCATTTCAAATGTTACATGAGATTTGACGTTGTATTGGCTCTGCTCGTTTCGACTGGCAGGGCAATGCGAAGGCCTTTACACTGTGGAACGAGTGACAGGACTGGCTCCACGCTTGAACCAGTAAGTGCTTTGTAAGTGTTTGTAAATCAATAGAAACTTTATAATATCAAGTTGATTTGATACCATGAAGTTCCCAAGGGTTGCAAGAAACCAATCTTGCGTTATTTCCTCCTAAATACAAATCACTTGCTGCAAATTAGCGATTAACATCCATTAACTTGTCTTTTGCAGCAAAATAGAGAAAGTCATATAAGAAAGCCTGTCAGATGTGAAATAGGCTACATCTAACAGACCTTCTTGTTTTTTTTGAATATTACCAATCTCCATAAAGGCTCGGAATCCCAATCTTTAGGAAAGCCCATTGCAGCAGAATCTACTTGTGGATAAGAAACAAGCAAGGACTTAAAATTCTTCTTTAAATCATCACCATATCCCATAAAATCCAGCCAATATGCGATACAACATGATATGGCATACACTTTATTTGCATCAACATTCTGTATGTTGACCCACGCATTACACAAGGAAGCATTCATTTGTGGAGCAGTAGAAAGATAGCGATTCCAAAGGCGTGAGTGATGAGCGCAACAATTTCTTAGCACAGTGATGCTGCGCTTCCAACTTCCGTTGTCTATACTAGGCAGATTTCAACCATACAGCTCAAACAAAATTTGGGTTATTCTATAAAATTAATATTGTTATTTGCTAGTAAGTTGTTCTTTCCCTTATTATATGGAAGATAGAAAGAAAACTCTTGATCTAGTTTCTCAAGATAGCGTCTCACATCAACATTCATCCTTGTATAGCCAAGTATTTCTTTGTCTGCAATGATTATAGTCTGACGTCTTGCTCGACTTGTCGCAACGTTGAACAGGCGAGGTTCCAATGCTCTTAGATAATGAGTATTTGGTACTACATAAACACAAATGTCAGTAGTCAACCCTTGTATTCGTGCCACTGTATCAATCAATATTTTAGAGCTTTTAATTCGAGAATTTATTACACTTTGAAGAGCCCTTACAGTATCTTTCATACAGGTAAGAACCGCAATCTCACACTTGCTATCTTGTTGATGTATGTGACCGACTACGGATAGGGCAAGATTCAGCAAAGCTTCGTCTCTTAAATCACCAATTTCCATGTCGGTCTTAAGCAAGGTAGGTCCTCCGTTGTTGCATAGAAAGAACGCACCAAATGAATCAACCGTTTGTGTTTCTGAACAAGAATTAAGGGTATCTTCATAAAATAGACCTGTGTACCTTGTTGCTCTTTCTGTAAGACGGTAGGATTCTGTTAGCTGATAAGTAGGACATATGGATTTCTCCGTTATAGTTCTTAACCCTTCAACCAATCCTAAATAATTACGTTCTCTAATTTTTAATTCTTTCAATTGAACGACAGGAGGCAACTGCTTTATGTCTCCGACAAACAAGTTTTTTGCTCCTAGCATTCTGGCAGCACCAATCATAGGCAGCAAGGCTTGACTGCCCTCGTCCATTATGACATAATCAAAAGGACAATCGCTCGAAGACTCGACAGCCACGCCACTTGTAATATAGAAAGTAGAGAGTATAGCGCAGCCTTTTTTTGGCGTAACCATTTTTTCTAATTGCAAGAGAGGAAGCTCTTTGCGTTCATCTGTAGTTATCTTTGTCTTATATATTTTACCTGCTTTTAGCATTTCTGCCATCGACTCCTTCTTGGCAATTTCAATCAATGCTCTATTAGTGAGAGCTGTAACAAGAACAGATTTTCCTTCAGAGCAAAGATTTGCTACTAGCTGAGAAATCTGATAAGTCTTTCCGGTACCAGGAGGCCCTTGCAGGATAATGGAATTTGTTAGATTCAATTGAGTCTGCAAGAAACGAGGGATGTCGTGTTTGTTACTCAAAAGAACAGAATTCCAATCTGAAGATTGGTAATCCGCATCCAAGACAGAGTTTAACATAGGTGAATTCTTATACTGAGTTAATTGTTGCAAATGGGCAATGTACTCATAGGGAGGTCTGTTCGGCCCCATTACCAATACAACTTTGGGTGCATCCGCAATCCAATCAGCGAACTCACTGTCAATTCCTACAAATCCTGCAAGAATAAATTTAGGATTATCTGACGGAGACGTCCAATTACATATGGCTTCGGTTTGATTGGTTTTATCCTTAATCAAGTCACCATATGTACGATCGGCCCAGTTCTTGTGATTCCTCAATTCCTTATGCAAGGTCATACAATATAAGTATTCTCCCTTGCGTGGGATAGGACGATAGGAGGCGAAACGTACACGCATTTCGCCATTCTCTGAAAATGAAAGAAATTGAGCCGTGAAAACCTCACCCTTTTCCATTAAATAGGAAGCGGATGTTTTCAACTTGTCGTTAAACTCCTTTACCTCTGCCTTCAGCTCGTCCTCAAGAAACTGCCATTGTTGTTGCCTACTATATTTCATTATTCAAATTCGTCTTCATCTGGCTTTTCGTCCATTGGTCTATCATCAAAGGCATATTCCTTATATGTAGATGCAATTGTAGTAGGACGAACGCTGTTAAAGTTAAAATGCACCTGCTTAAAATATCGAAGTATCTGAGCGAAATTAGATACTCTAGACACATCATCAAGATTTCTGGTGTCCATTTTTAGGACTAGTTGATCCTGATTCCTTATCAAGGCTCTAAGATGCAACGGCATTACAGTATTTCCGTCATAAATCCAAAGCATCGCTTTGGGCTTAAGCAATGTGCCCCACTCAGTAGGAGTGATGTACAGTTTTCCCCATCTGCAGCTTTTTACCACCAGATGAACAGGATAGTCATCTGGGTCAATTACACCAGGTACATCAGAGTAGCTTCCAATGCCTTGCGTAAACTTATAGCCTTCTGACTCCAGTTTTTTCTTGACTTTCTTTCTTGCAATTTCATTCCATTCAGGACGTTCAGCCTCATCGACATCAGTAGATTCTTCACTTTCCATATTCACACCACCTTTAGTAACTGGCAGACCTTCACGTAATTTCCGGTTGTCCTCTTCCAACTGTTTTATTTGATTCTGTAAATCAATGATGCTACGATTGAAAAGTCTATATACTTCTTCTCTGCTTAGATTGATGTTGTTGCTATCCGCTAAGTGATGCATAGCTTCTTGCATATCAGCTTCTTTGTTTATATAGATGATGGCATCGCCATCATCTGTGATATCGCCTTCGCAATATGAGAAAATGGGACCATCAATATACTCGCCTATTTCAACTACATGTGGAAGTACACCATCATACAGATAGATAGAATAGCCAGTATCTTCTTTCCATTCTTTGTATCCTTCTCCTGCATATTCGATGCTATCGTCATCAATATTGTCTATATCGTATTCATCTGTAATAACTATTCCAGAGGATTTACGAAGTTTGTTAATTTGTTCAATGGCTATTTTGACAACATTGTATTTATCATCGCTCAGTGGGAAAATAGTTTTGTCTGATGCCCATTCTAATGAGTTTTCGAGTTCTTTTTCCGATTCAACCGAATATAAAGTATGGCAATCAAACTTGACCAAGTCGCCGATTAAGAATCGTCTAAACTTTATGACAACGCTGTCTTTCATCAATACGCCAAGAGCCCCAATTGTCTCTTGGTGTTCTGACGATTTTTTAACCCATGATTCAACTTTATGCGGAAGTTTCTCTTCCTCTAAAGCGTATTTTGAAGGATATACACAAATGTTAGGATCAAAAGCAAGATCGTCTTTTATACTTGACCAATCTACAGACTTGAATTTTTCTTTACTTTTTTTGTATAACTTTTCCAAATATTCTAAAAGAGCGATGACTTTCTTGAAGTCATAATCATCGCTGTCTTTAGTATCAAGACCAGGACATATAAATTCGCCCTCTTCATCTATGTAAGGAGAATGAATATAGGTATTATTACCATATGGTAAATCTATGAAATCTTTAAGATGGCTGTACGATTTCGCCAAGGTGTATTGGTCTGAAATGAATTCGTAGTTTTTTACTACAAAATCTCCCTCATACGCCTCATTATTAATTGTTATAAGCTTGAACGATGGCACAGACTCATTTTTGTTTGCACAGACTGTTAGCACGAAAGCAAGTTGCTGCTCGTTAAGTAACGTATCATAGTTGGCAATAAGCGTTTCGTAGAGGCTATCTATATCAGTTTCTTCCGATATGCCAAGTAATTCATTTAACTCAACGCGCTGAATGCCCAACTCCGAGTACTTTTCTGCCATTTCAATCAGCAATGAGCCATTTCCGTTCTCATTAGGAAGAATCTGGGCAAGATCAAACTTTCTCTTGGCTCCTTCAATCTCGAAACTCTCTGCTATAGTTTGAGGTATCTGGTCATGGCAGAACGACTCACCATCTTTCTCAATGATGAGTTTGTTCCGAAAATTTTGAATATCATCATTGTTTTCCAGAACGCTTGTTGCCATATATAGCAATTTGTAGCTAAAACTTTCAGGTGTAGTTGCTTCGTCTAAATCTATTCTTATTTCTGACAAACTCACAATAAAGTCCCGGCGTGCTCCGTACTTCACTATGTCAATCAGATTTTCCTTCTCGTTATCGATATCTTCAACTTCTGCCAATATCGAAGCATGGAGGTTTGCACCAGACACAATGCCTTCAGAATCTTTATACTCTTCCAACCCGTTAGGTAAGAGAATCATAGTATCATAGTAGTTCTTCTCTATGTATGATTTGAGACGTCTATCCTTTACATAAACCTGATAATAGCTATCTGTTCTTGTATTTATATGATACTCTCCATCATTCTTACGTTCTATGACAAACTCCTTAAAAAAAGGTTTCGTAGTTTAGATCACAGAATTTCAGGATATTTTGGATATCATTGAAATCGACCCCGTTTTCTCCTGTTGGAATATAATTGCATATATTTACATTGTTAAGCCCGAAAGGCTCTTCCGATAGAATTGCAGTAACTTCTTTCTTGGGAAGTTTACCTTCGTATATCGTAGTTATCACATTATTGAGAGATTTATAATTGAGGCTCTCGTTCAGCATCTTTGAATTATAAATCACATCATCAAGGGCTACGAATTCATCATTTTCTGTGTATATGTACTTCTTTCCTTTTAGAGTCTTGTTGTAGTCTGCATTCTGGTCATAGAGACGTTTGGTTTCTTTATAGAAATCTTCAACATCTTTATAAACCAGAATGTTATCCCAGTATTTATAAATAATATTGGAATATACATACTTCTCAGGCATAAGAAATTTATCCAATTCTGAAAAATAATCCTCACTCTTAATCTGATAATCGGTTAACCAAGAAGGTATTCTATATTTGCGTCCTATTAGGTCACATAATGGCATAAGTTCTCCTGAATGATTATGGCAAAGATACAACGAACGAATGCTCTCATCACCGACATCGGTCAATTTCTTTTCCGCGTTTTGTGTCGTTAAATGGTTGATAAGTTTTCTCTTGCCCGCTATAGGAAGATTAATATCTTTGACACTTGACTCCAATAATTCAAAGATACGTTTATCCTTTGGTAAAACGAAACATTCCTTGATTTTGTCGTAGGTATCAATGTTAATATCAGATATTACGAAACCTAAGGAAATCAACTCATTGTTAATATCCTCGGTCTTGTTGGTCGTGTATATGGTCTTTTCACGTGTAAACACATAATTCCCATATTTTTGCATTACCAATTCGTCGTAAGCATAGAAACAGTTATCAGAGAATTTGAATAACTTTACGTTTCGGATTTTTTCTTTAAATTTTGTATTTGAGTATAGATTCCGAGTCGTTGTGTTGATTTCGTTCAAAAAACTTTTGTATGTAGCATCATCTACGGATGCAATCCATGCATTCAACTTAGAAATGTCAGCCTCAATAATAAGGTCAACAATATCAAATGTTTTGATGCCCAACTTGTCTTTGGCCGCGCTCAATAAAGAATCTAAATTCTCGTTATTCCATTTGAACCACTGATAGTTATCATTGACTACCGACAATGGAATATTAGTTTTGATTCTCTTGATTTTTACATCATTTGAATCGTTCCCGAAACCATTTTGTGTCGGGATGGAAGTTATCAGATAATCTTGGATAATATCATAATAAACTTCCTTTAACCAATCGCTATTGTCGTGTGGAGCGTTGCTTAGCAGAACGTTTGCGTACAACTGGCAGAAACGAGAGACATTATTATGACTTCTATCACTAGTCAATAGGTTAACGATGAATCTGGCAATCTCAGGAATCAGTTCCTTGTTGATTGAATCTTCATGCATCTTACGGCGGTTAGCTTCGTTGCTGAGACTGTCGCAATGAATAAAAATGGCAGATTGATGAATCTCATCGCCAAGTGGAAAATATTTATAGAACGTTGGCGATTTTTTTAGGGCCTCAACTTTCTTAAATGGTTCTTCTTCAGTGAAATCAATCTCATTATAGCCAATAGAGAAATGAATGTCATCATCCTTGTACTCTGGATCTATGCGATTGAATGTTTCTGTATCTTTTGCGATAACACCACTCTCAATTTTCAGTGGGACTTTCTCAATCTGTGTGCCATTAATCTTGACGTTTTCAAGCCCTTTTAAGGTATTAAGAGAATATTCGACTCCAATCTTCAAGTTTTGCTCGTAATCCTTGTCGAGTAGTTCTTTTTTCCCCTCTCCAAGTCTAATAAAGAACAAACTGCCTTGGTTCAGATTGTCCACATCAAGATATTGAGAAAGGCTGTTGTTTACATATCTACATAGCTCATCGTACTCCGTGTCATCAAACAAAACTTTATCTCTGAAATTTAAGTCCTTGACAGTCTCATCTGGTTCTGCCGGGAAATTTGTAAGAATCAGTTTAAGAAGATAAGGTAAGTCTGAGCTGTCGTCAATGTTGTCTTCGGGTTCTATGCTGGCATGGTTCATCAGATTGACAAGGTCACTCTTTTTGCTCCAACTGAACATAATGGGACCTTTATAATCTTGTGTTAACTCACGCATACCATCGCCTTTACCTACAAGACGGTGTACCAACTTAAATCCGATGCCAAATCTTCCGATTTGACTTTATGTTGATTTCGTAGATTGAGCCACGTTGAGTAATGAACGCAATCCTGCTTGGTTGAAAACATTGCCATTATTTACAGCGAGGAAGTATTTCTCATTGTAAAACATATAAAACAACGTTGAGTTACAGTCTGCTGCATTTTGTAGGAACTCATAGATAGCCTGTCCATCTTCAGCAATCTTCAAGAAATTAGAAAGGAAGTCTCCTACCTTCTCTTTGTCTCCATGATAAAGGTCAAAGAATCCCTTTACGTATGTTCCATTAGGAAGCATATGGCTACATCCTACAAATGACGGGTCATATCCAGTGCCAAACTGAACATGACGGACATCTGTCATATATTTCTCTCTAAAGTAGCGAGCACTTTTAATCTTCATATTTTCTAATAAGGTCTTATTAATTATCAACAGTTACAATCTCCCAATGTTATCGTCCTAAGGTTAGACAAATAACGATAGACTATCTTTTACAAGAATTGTCATTATTTGACTCCAAAGATAAAGAAACTTACCAAGACAAAAGAAGGAGGCACCGTAAATCTTTGACCTACGACCTATTTTTAACATTTGAAAAGCGGTTGATTCGCTATAAGCAATTATCCATCTGTCAAATTATGTACAACTATCGGGCTTGTCTTTGCGCTTTCCTTTTAGGCGATACCCCCAATCCAATTTTCTGCGTGCCATCCCAGTTCGTGAGTTGGTCAGCACAACCATTGGAGGCACCGAGCGAAACATAAGTGTCTGCGCTACATGACATGTGACCAACAAAAGCGAGGAAGATGTCAATGGCATTGTTTTGTTAATTGGACTTCATTCGTGGCAAAGAGTTTTCCTCGGTTCGAAATAAGAAGTCCCACTGACATCCACATCTACATTCTCAATTTGAGCGTATGATCATTTTGCCATCTGATTGTGCACTTCCTGTTTGTCCCCAATCGTTATTACATTGCTATGAATTTTGTTTATCATCAATAATCTGTCATAGTATCATTTCCCTCCTTAATGACGCCGCTAAATCGCTATAGACTAGCGACTTGACTCAATGATACTTTTCTGAATGTTTTACAGAAAAGTATCATTAAAGTATCATTAAAGTATCATGGAAAGTAAGCGTAACACTATCATCGCGGATGCGCTTACAATTATCAGATGACATCAACTTATTGGGCAACCGCTTGGCATAAATTCTGCCCAACAGGGGTAAGCACCTTGCCCCTGTTGAGAAAGCACCTTGCCCCACATGGGCAAGCATCGTGCCCATTTTAGAGCATAAAACTGTTGAGGCTCAAGTATCCTGTTCTGTATTGGAGACAGGTAAAAGCATGGAGTTTCTGCCGGTTTAAAACAAAATGATCATTAGGACTTGCTTGTATTTTGTTTTTTCTAATTTGGGTTAAACCGATTTAAGTTTGTGATAGTTGCAGTCTATTGTGATATAGATATGCTCATTTGTTTGTCTATAAAAGAAGCCGTATCTTTGCATCGTCAAAATTGATGACAGACCAAATGATGAACACCCAAGTATTAACCAATAAATATAAAAGATATGGAAAAGCTTTCAGATATAATAAAGAGCGGCCAACTGACTCTCGTTGACTTCTTTGCCACATGGTGTGGTCCGTGCAAGACAATGCATCCCGTTTTGGAACAACTGAAGAAAGAACTCGGCGACAGCATACGCATAGTGAAAGTTGACGTAGACAAAAACGAAGCCATAGCTATGCAGATGCGCATCCAGTCCGTTCCCACCCTGATGGTTTTCAACGGAGGAGAGATGAAATGGCGACAGAGCGGTGCCATGTCGGCAAACGAACTGAAGCAAGTGATAGAGAGCGTGAAGTAGAAAAGACAGCAAACAGTAATAACCCCAATTGAGTAATGGTAAAACAATAACTTGACCAATAAAAATACAGGTCAAAATTTGATCAAGTTATTCTTTCACCATTACTGAACGTCCTGGTGACCGTTTTGGGAGTAAATATTTATCGGCCATGACAGCAAACAAGAAAAAATTCCTCATAGTGGGTGGAGTGGCAGGTGGAGCTACTGCAGCCGCACGCATCAGACGAATGACAGAAGATGCAGAAATCATACTCTTTGAAAAAGGAGAACATATCTCATACGCCAACTGCGGACTGCCATATTATATCGGTGGAGTGATAGAAGACCGCAACCGTCTGTTTGTGCAGACTCCAGAAGCTTTCGGCAGACGTTTCAATATCGACGTGCGCACAAGGAGCGAAGTGACGGCGATAGATGCGGCAGCCAGAAAAGTGACCGTGCGCACCGCCGACGGTAAGGAATATAGCGAATGTTACGACAAAATGTTGCTCTCACCGGGAGCGTCGCCAGTGGTGCCACCTCTCGATGGCATTGACAGCGAAGGAATCTTCACGCTGAGAAACGTGAGCGACACCGACCGCATCAAGCGTTACATGAGCAACCACAAGGTGAGGCGAGCTGTCATTGTGGGAGGTGGATTCATCGGTCTGGAGATGGCAGAGAATCTGAAGCACGCCGGAGCACAAGTGGCGGTAGTGGAGATGGCAAACCAGGTGATGGCGCCTATCGACTATTCGATGGCGGCTATCGTGCACGACCATCTGCAGCAGCAGAACGTGAAACTGTATCTGGAACAGGCTGTGGAAGGCTTCTCTCAGGAGGGAGAAGAACTGGAAGTGCATTTCAAATCAGGCATCAGTCTCAAGGCAGATTTGGTGTTGCTGAGCATCGGTGTGAGAGCGGAAACACGACTGGCACAGGCAGCAGGACTGAAACTTGGCGACATGCGCGGCATATGGGTGAACGAGTATCTGCAGACATCAGACGAGAACATTTATGCCGTAGGCGACGCCATCGAATATCCACATCCTATCACCGGAAAACCATGGCTTAACTTCCTGGCAGGACCAGCCAACCGCCAGGCACGCATCGTGGCAGACAATATGGTGATGGGCAACAACGAGAGATACGAAGGGGCAATCGGCACGGCAATAGCCAAAGTGTTCGACATTACCGTGGCATCAACCGGTCTGCCGGCAAAGCGGCTCAAGCAGATAGGCATCCCTTATCTCTCAGCCACTATACATAATGGCGCCCACGCCGGATACTATCCCGGCAGTATGCAGATGGACATCAAGATAACCTTCTCGCCTGAAGACGGCAGACTCTATGGTGCTCAGATCGTGGGCTACGACGGAGTGGACAAGCGCATCGACGAATATGCCATGGCGATAAAGAACGGAGCCACAGTAGACGACCTCACCCGTCTGGAGCATGCCTACGCACCGCCATTCTCTTCAGCCAAAGATCCCGTGGCGATTTCCGGCTATGTGGCAGGCAATATACTGAGCGGAAAGATGACTCCAGTATATTGGCGCGAGTTGAAAGATATTGATACTACGAATGTGACGCTCATCGATGTGCGCACAGCCGATGAATATGCCCTTGGAACTATATCTGGAGCCATAAACATCCCGTTGGACGATATGCGCGACAGGCTGTCTGAGATACCGAGAGACAAGCAGATATGGCTGTTCTGCGGAGTGGGACTCCGTGGCTATCTGGCTTCCAATATCCTGAAAGCCAACGGATATGAAGATGTGCGCAATCTGATAGGAGGATACAAGACATACAAGGCTGCCACTGCAAAGATAAACACGCCGGAAGGATTCGGCGAAGCAGCAGAAAATAGTCAGACGAACGCTTCAGAAACGTCAGGATGCAGCGCTGATGCTCCGTCGTGTTCCGCAGACAAAGAGGTGATAAAGGTGGATGCGTGTGGCATCCAGTGTCCCGGACCAATCATGAAGATGAAACAGGCGATGGACGCATTGAGTGCAGGCCAGCAGTTGGAAATCCGTGCCACAGACGCTGCCTTCCCAAGAGATGCAGAGGCATGGTGTAATACAACAGGAAACAAGTTTCTGGGCAAACGGTCGGAGGCTGGCATACACATAGCTCTCATAGAGAAAGCCACACCATGCGCCATAGAAGCAGCCAAGCCTCAGACCAACGATTTGGGAAAGACGTTGATACTCTTCAGCGACGATCTCGACAAGACGCTCGCCACATTCGTTCTCGCCAACGGGGCGGCAGCAACAGGAAAGAAAGTCAGCATATTCTTCACGTTCTGGGGACTGAATGCCATAAAGAAAAGTCACAAGCCAAAGGTGAAGAAAGACATCTTCGGACGGATGTTCAGTTGGATGCTCCCTTCAGACTCTTCCAGACTGGCACTCTCGAAGATGAACATGATGGGTATGGGCGCCAAGATGATGCGCTATCTGATGAACAAGAAGGGAGTGGACTCTCTGGAGTCGCTTCGCCAACAGGCAATCGACAATGGAGTGGAGTTCATAGCCTGCCAGATGTCGATGGATGTGATGGGAGTGAAGCGCGAGGAACTGCTCGACAATGTCACCGTCGGAGGTGTGGCAAGCTATATGGAGCGTGCAGACAGGGCAAACGTGAATCTCTTTATCTAAGAAGAAACAGTCAACAATGTATATATACCCATTCACTAACACCGCATTATGAATCTACAACAACTCAGATACATAATCGCCGTCAACCGCTTCCGCAATTTTGCGAAAGCGGCTGACTCGTGTAATGTATCGCAGCCAACGCTCAGCGCCATGCTGCAGAAACTGGAAGAAGAACTCGACATCAGAATCTTTGACCGCACCAACAGATCGGTGACGCCTACCACCGCCGGTGAAAAGATAATCCGTCAGGCAGAGAATGCGCTGATGGAGATTGAGCGCATCGGCGAGATAGTTTCTGAAGACAAGGGACAAATAGGCGGCGGGTTCAGATTGTCGGTAGGTCCCACGATAGCGCCATACATACTGCCGAAGTTCATCAGACACTATAGGGAGATGTTTCCTTCAGTGGAATTGTCGATACAGGAAATGAAAGTTAACTTCATGATAGAGGCGCTGCAGCGAGGCGAACTGGATGCCGGAATGGCGATATCGGGCAATGTGTGCGATGGGGTGCTTGAGATTCCGCTCTATGCAGAGAAATTCATGGTATATCTTGCCGAGAGCTGCTGGCGCAAATTGCCCGTGTTCAAACCGGAGAATCTGGAACACGAGAACATGTGGATAATGAAGGATGCCCAGTGTCTGAGAGACAGCGCTTTCTCTTTCTGTAAAGCACGGAGCAAGGGAACCCATATCTATGAGGCTGGCAGCATCACCACCCTTGTGCATATCGTCGACGAGAATGGCGGGAGATGCATCTGCCGTTTCTCAACGACAGGCAGCGCGAGAACGTGAGGCCCATAGAAGGCGACTATCTCTCGCAAAGGCGAGTGTCGCTGTATGTCAAGGAGGATTATGTGAGAGAGCGTATGCTCAACACCATTACCGACACCATGAAGACATTCATGCCCGCAGGGATGATAGGCGAGGGGATAATGAAATACGGCATCAGGCTATGACCGTTATGAAAAACAAGGTATATAGTTGCCAACACCGAAATCCAGCAAGCCCTAATGACCGGTTGTGGACAAAATCCCGTGCTGAAAAGATATTCTCTATCATAGGATAGATATTTGCAATTGTTCACCTGTAGAAGGAATAGTATCTTTGCCAAAACAATTATATAGCGACAACAAAGCAAAGATATGGAGAAATTGCGTAAAATATTCCTCTTCTATTATGAAGGCTTCAGGGGGATGACGGTCGGCAAGACGCTGTGGACCATCATCCTCATAAAGCTCTTCATAATGTTTGCCGTTCTCCGCATATTCTTTTTCCAGCCCGCCCTTTCGGGCACCGACGAGGAGAAAGCAGACAAAGTGAGGGAAAATCTGATAACAACGAAACCTTAATAAAAAAGCGTATGGATATAATCAACGTAGTAGAATGGTCAAGGGCGCAGTTTGCCCTTACCGCATGTTACCATTGGCTCTTCGTGCCGCTGACATTGGGATTGGGAATAATAGTAGCCGTGATGGAGACAGTGTATTACCGCACCCGCAAGCAGGAATGGCTCAGTCTCACCAAGTTCTGGATGACGCTCTTTGGCGTAAACTTCGCTATCGGAGTAGCCACGGGCATTATCCTGGAGTTTGAGTTCGGCACCAATTTCTCCAACTATTCATGGTTTGTGGGCGACATCTTCGGTGCTCCGCTTGCCATCGAAGGCATCTTTGCCTTCTTCTGCGAAAGCACTTTCTTCGCCGTGATGTTCTTTGGATGGAAGAAGTTTTCTGCCGGCCAGCATCTCGCCGCCACCTGGCTCACTGCCTTTGGCGCGAGTCTGAGCGCATGGTGGATTCTCGTTGCCAACTCATGGATGCAGTATCCTGTGGGCATGGAGTTCTCTGCCGACCAAATGCGCAATGTGATGGTCAGCTTCCGGGATGTGGCGTTGTCGCCGGTAGCGGTAAACAAGTTCATCCATGCCGTCACCAGCGGATGGTGTCTCGCCGGTGCCTTTGTCGTAGGTGTCAGCGGATGGTTCCTGATGAAGAAGCGCAACGTAGACTTTGCTGTCAAATCAATCAAGGTTGGCGGTGCAGTAGGTCTTGTAGGTATCCTGTTGTGTATGTTCTCCGGCGATGGCAGTGCTGTTGAGGTGACAAAGGTGCAGCCCATGAAGCTCGCTGCCATGGAGGGCCTGTATGAGGGCAAGGAAGGCACGCCCCTTGTGGGCTTTGGCATACTGAATACGGAAAAACAGTGGAATGACGACAAGGATCCGATGCTTTTTGAGATAGCCATACCAAAGGGATTGAGCATACTGGGACGCCACGACGCCAATGCCTTTATTCCGGGTATCAAAGACATTATTGAGGGCAAAGACATTGTGGATGGAAAGATGGTCAATACCGTTCCGTATGCCGAACGCATCAAGCGTGGCAAGGCAGCCCAGAAGGCTCTGGCGGCATACAACGAGGCTAAGAAGGCAGGCGACGCTGCCGGAATGGCAAAGGCGGAAAAGGAACTGAAGCCAGACTACAAGTATTTTGGCTACGGCTACTTCAACGATGTGAAAGAAGCAATCCCCGATGTGGCAATGGTGTTCTATCCTTTCCATATCATGGTCGCCGTAGGCGGATGGCTGTTGGTGTTCCTCGCCGCAACGGTGTTCCTGTCGTTCAAAAGACGCGGATGGCTGAGCTGCAGATGGAAGAACATAAGTGTATTCCCGCTTTTGGCATTTGTCACTTTGCCTCTGGCATATCTCTGCTCCCAGTGTGGCTGGATAGTAGCCGAAGTGGGTCGTCAGCCATGGGCAATCCAGGATATCATGCCGGTGCAGGCAGCCGTGTCAAGTCTGTCGGTAGGTCAGGTCGTCACCACATTCGTCATCTTCGGCTTGTTGTTCACCATCCTGCTGTGTGCTGAGATAAACATTATGATAAAGCAGATAAAGAAGGGTCCCGAAGTGCAGGAACACGTAAACTGATTTTGTTAAACCCACAAATATATACACTATGAACTATCAATTATTACAAGAATACTGGTGGCTTTTGATTTCCGTCTTGGGATCACTGTTGGTCTTTATGCTCTTCGTTCAGGGCGGACAGTCGATGATACCCCAGATGAAGGAGGAGCAGCGTGAGGACATGATATATACCATTGCCCACCGTTGGGAACTAACCTTCACCGTGCTCGTAACCTTTGGCGGAGCCTTCTTCGCTTCGTTTCCGCTGTTCTATTCCACCTCCTTCGGTGGAGCATACTGGATATGGATGCTTATACTCTTCGGCTTCGTCGTGCAGGCGGTGAGCTTCAAATACCGTCTTTCCGACGGAAACATCCTCGGCCGCAAGCTATATGACATCTTCCTTTTCATCAACGGCATTCTTGCGCCGCTGCTCTTGGGCGGCGCGGTGAGCACATTCTTCTTCGGAAGCGATTTCACGGTAGAGAAGACAAATCTCACAGACGCCGCAGCTCCTGTGATATCGCAGTGGGGAGACTGGCATGGACTCGAAGTCCTTCTGGATTGGCGTGTGGTGATGTTCGGATTGATGGTATTGTTCCTCACAAGGGTGCAGGCCAACCTGTGGTTTCTCAATCAGGTGAAAGACGAGAACACGGCAGAGTGGAACAGAAAACAGCTCTGTGTCAATGCTCCGGTATTTGTCGTTCTCTTTCTCGCCACAACGGCAGTATTGCTTACTACCGGCGGTTACGAAACTACCGGCCTGCATGAGTTCCAGTGGGTAGACAACAAATATCTCAACAATTTCATAGCCATGCCGGCGGCGCTCATAAGCTTCCTCTTGGGCACACTCATGGTGCTCTATGCAGTCTTTGCCGCTCTGTTCAGAAAGAGTCGCAAGGGAATCTGGTTCTCCGGCTTGGGAACGGTGCTTGTGGTTCTGTCGCTCTTCTGGGTGGCAGGCTATAACGACACGCCTTACTATCCGTCTTATGCCGATATGGAGTCGTCGCTGACAATCTACAATTCGTCATCATCAGAGTTCACCCTGAAGACTATGAGTGTCGTCAGCCTTGCCATTCCGTTCGTGTTGGCATACATCGCATGGGTGTGGTATAAACTCACGAAATAAGCGGGAGATTTATATGCCCCATTGAGTCTGACCCCAAGCGGCGCTGATGACCGCTTGGGGTTATTTTGACTTCCATATTTCATAGCAGAACGGAGGAGTCTTGGGATTTTCTTCCTGTTCATGGCTGATGGCTGAACGCTCAGCCTTTATTGTTTCCACATATTGTTCCAACATGCTCTTGAAGACAAGGAATGAACGTATCTTTGTGTCGTGGTCTGAATGCAGGATGATGAAAACATAACGGTTGAGCGGATGCTTCCTCATCACGCTGACAATCCTGTCTGCCAGGTTTTCTGTGAAGGTGCAGTCTACATTTGAGAAGAAATACGACATATTGAAAACCACGAGGTTTGGCACTTCAGACACGGAAGTCCAATAGCTGTCGTCCAATTCCATGAATGAAGTCTTGAAATCCATCAGCATCCTGTCGCCGGTAGTTTCTCCCAGCAGTTTTTCCGCCATTGCCTTCATCGCCGCAGAGATGTCAATGCCAGTATAATGAATGTCCGGAAACAGCCCCGCCATTTGCTCTGCAAACGCGATGCCGCAGGTGGCAGGTCCGCATCCGATGTCTATAAACCTTATTCTTCCGCTCATATTCTTTGCCATGGCCGACAACCAGTTGCTGTAAGACTGATACAGTCTTTTCGCACTGCGATAATACCTCTGCATGATGTAATGACAGTATAGCAATACCTGGTCGTCGGCATTCATTGTCAGGTTGGCATTCAATTCCGTGCTGAATAGCGACGAGTCATTCGAGAAGTCCGACCGTCCGTAGTTGATGAGCGACATGTTGGCATCAGTCGTATTGCCGAGGATTATCTCGTGTCCTCTTGTGCGCAAATCCTTTTTTATCGCATCCACGACATGCTTGCTGAATGCGGCGGCGAATCGGGATGACATGCCCAATGTTTCCTCAGCCATTGTCGTTTCATTGGCGTCAACCGTTTCGCTTACTTCAAAGTTCCCCTTGCAATAATCATCCGGAGCTACATCAAAGTATCCCCCCTTGCTTCTCACGAACTCCATCAGTTTGTAGAAAGTGAAGTTCTCATTGAGAAGAACAGGGTTTCCGATGAGAATCAGGTTCAGACTTGCTCTGGTCATGGCAACATTCAGTTTGCGGTCTATCACCAGTCCGTCCTCTTCAAACACATTGCTCGTCAGGAAGTTGAGCTGATACGGCTGCTGGATGGTGAAACCATATATGATATAGTCACGCTGACTGCCCTGATAGCGCTCCACGGTGTCTATCGTGATGTCATGAAGACAGGGAATGCCGAACTTGTCTATCTCGTTTCTCACCGTGGATATCTGGTTGCGGTAGGGCACAATCACGCCAACCGTCTTTTCCGTGTCAAAGCAACCGGATGTCAGCTCATACACGGCGCGTATGGTGGCGGCAATCATCCTTGCCTCCACGCTGTTTGTCTTTGCAGATGGCGACCGCTTTGGCGGTTCTGCCGTGACGAAAGCTATGCGGCGGGTCGTGAGCATGGTGATGATGCTGTTTCCGGTGTCTTTGCGCACATTGGGAAGAATCTGGTGGTCGAGCGGCACGATGTCGAGGCGGTTGCCGTAGAAGGCATAGTTGGGAAACTCCGCAATGTCTCTGTGCATGCGTCCCTGCTTCGTCAGCATATACACAAAGCGGTCGTCGTAGTCGCCTCTGCCCGTCTTGAAATGTGTGAGCAGGCGCTCAAAGAGCGACAACCGGCAGTCAGAGAGATGTATGTCGTACAACTCCTGTTCAGTCACGGCAGACTCCTCCGGTGTCTGCTGCACTACGGCAGGCAACTGCTTGTGGTCGCCTATGAGCACAAACTTGTCTATCCTGCACAGGTTGTCCTTCTGTGCGCTGAGCAGTCCGATGAGATGTGGCTCGAGAATCTGCGACGACTCGTCGACAATGGCAAGACTGAAGTGCTTTATCTGCAGCAATGACACGTTGGCGTTGAGCGCGGCAGTCGTTCCGCAGAACACCCTCGTGGAGCGGATGGCCTTTCTGCCGGAATCCAGGTCTTGGAATTTCAGTTTGTTGCTCAGCAGATATTGACGGTATTCCTTGGAGCAAGAGAGTTCAGAACCAATCCTCACGAAGTCGAAGTCGGGATCCTCCCCCTTCAGTTCCACGAGTTTGCTGCATATCTCGTCAACTGCCCGGTTTGTGTATGATAGCAGCAGCACGTTGGTGTCCTCCTCCAGCAGTTCCTCCTTCAGCAGGTTCACCAGTCCGTAGGATGTCTTGCCCGTTCCCGGAGGACCGATGATGAGAAACAGGTCGCGCGCCTGTTTCGCACGGTCAACGAGCGTGTTGAAGTTGCCGTATTCCCCCTTGCGCCTTATCGTAGGGTCGGTCTCCGGCTGGCGCTGCAGGAGGATAAGGTCGCGTCGCTCTTTGGGAGCAGAGAGGAAGGAGTGCATGGCGCTATACAGAGAGCTCGTCATCGACTCAAGCATATCGTGCTCTATTGCCCATAGTGTGTCGTCAGGTTTGTTCTCAAAAGCAGTCTTGTCCGTCTGGCTGCAGCGCAGACGCAGTTCTATACTGTCGTTGCGCATGTCGATGATGGTGGCGCGGTGTACCATTTGCGCACATGCGTCAGGCACCTTCGTGTCTTTGTTGTAATTGTATGGATAGAGCATCACGATGTCGCCGATGCGGAAATTTGTGGTGTCAGCCGACTGTGGTTCGTCAAACCGGAGCTTTATTCCGCTCACAGACGTCTCCTGTTTGTCCTCAAAGTCATATCCGGCGATGTGCAGCTTGTCGTAGATGTTGCCGGCAGCCTTCTTGTCCTCCAGCGTGTCATTCCATGTTGAGGCGAAGCCGGAATCCTCCTTCGTCTTGTTGCCAACCTTGGCAAGCAGCTGCTCGTTTTCCAGAAAGCGCAGAAACCGGAGATAATACAGACGCTCAAGCTTTGATGCAGAGGCGATGGGCGAAAGGAGTTCTGAAAGTTGAGGCCGTATGTAATCCTCCCACAACCGTCCGGTCACCTTCTTCTTGTTCAGCATGTCGGGAGTAAGACTTGTCAGGATGTCGAGTCCCTCCTTGGCATACAGTATCTCGCTCCATGCGAGCAGGTTGCGCATCCTGATGGCGCGGTGCAGCAGCTGCGGGGCATTAGGTGAGCTGACCAGTCCTTCAGAGTATTTGGAGTAGAGGAGCATGATGCCTCTGATTTCCGACGGATACTTGTCATATCCATAGGTGAGCAACGCACCATACAATAGGGCCTGCACCCAGTGTGGTTCCCTCACTTTGGGTATGTTGGGGTTATAAGATGGCGAAGTGTAAGGCACGAAATCCCCCTTTCCCGATTTCTGCTCTATGATGATGATGTCTTTATCCTTTTGCCACAAGAAGTCAAGGCGTCCCTGGATGCCCAGCACCTCGCTGAAGAACGACGGTTCGAGAACCACGCCTTTCCTGTTGTAGTCTTTGATAGACTGCGGCAGACTGACACCTATCAGATGGCTGATGTTGCGCTTCTGTATCTGTGCGTCTTGCGTGAACCTGATGCGGTCCTTTGGAAGTTCCATTCCCGGGCATGATATTATGCTCATGATATTCCTGCTGACAAACTCCTTGATGCTGTCGCTGAAGGCGATGTTGCGGTCGTGTACCACATCATCGAGGAACTGCCCCGACAGGTTACCCAAATGTATGGGCAGCGTGTTGGGATTCGGTTTTATCTTGTTTACCAGATTCACGAACGGCGATTCGGCATAAGACTCGAAGCAGCTTGATATCGTGGTGATGTTTATGAGATAGTCTGGCTCCAGAATGATAAGCTCCGGCAGACAGATTTCGCCGCGCTCATCCATACGGATGCGCACCAGGTTCAGTCTGGCTCCCTCCCAGAGTGTTGTCTTGAGGTACGACCAGTCTGATTTCCCCTCAAGTGTGAGGATGTGGTTGCTTTTGCCGTAGGAAATCTGCAGGGTGTTGTTGTTTTCCTCTTCCGTCGCCCATATATACTCGTCATCCCAACGTTCCACAACGACCCGAAGCACCTTCTCGCTGTATCGTCCCCATGTCTTCTTCCTGTCGGCACGTGGAAAACAGGCTTTCAGCTGCTCCGGTATTTCTTCCTTGCCGCACACATGATACACCAGCAGCGTGGTGGCTTTCAGATTATGCGGAAAGAGCTTGGAAAGTTCTTCTGCCGAGAGTTCCTGGTCGCTGTTGGGGCGGGGAAAGAGGTCCTTGCGACCCAGCTGTATGAGATTGGCAATATTGGATGGTATATTGTATTCCTTGATGCAATAATCCACCTTGGCGAATAGTCCCACGAAAGCAATCTGGCAGTCGAGAACGGCTT
>OCHN01001365.1_pt1 | contig 20089 bp, 17 predicted proteins | sample 1538911 | NCBI WGS metagenome assembly OCHN01 (sample SAMN04571736, study PRJEB22368) | human gut metagenome | biome: human gut; material: stool | host: Homo sapiens | place: Luxembourg | collected 2013-01-11 | reverse complement strand
AATGTCTGCTCATAATTTATTTCTTATTTTTAATCTGTCCATATTTGTAGAGAGCAACCATAGCATTTACGGCTTGTTCAGCAGTCGGATAAGCTGGGATTCCATGATCTCTCAACTTCATGATAGCTTCCTGACATTCTTCACCACCCTGGCATTCCATAATGAACGGTTTTCCAAGATGCTTATATGTCTCGTAAATATCGATAACCAGATCTGTTACAGCCGGAACATCTGTTACTGCTGTCGGACAGATGGATCCAAGTATTCCATGTACATTCGGGTCACGCATTACCTGTGTGAATGCACCTTTATACTGAACAGGTGAAGCTGTTCCAGAAATATCAACAGGATTAAGCGGAGAACCAAACATTGGCATATATGCACGGATTCTTCCTGCTAGATTAGGAGAGATCTCTGCCAGCTCATGCATTGGCATTCCCCGACGTTCAAAGTGATCACAGCTGAGAAGACCTGAACCACCACCGTTGGTAATCATAACGATATTGTCACCCTTTGGTGCAGGCTGCATTCCTAATGCCATTGATATATCGAGAAATTCCTGCCATGTGGTCGCACGGATAGCTCCAGCCTTTTCAAAAATATCATCATAAAATGCATCATTTGTTCCTTTGTTTTCAGAAGCAGTATGTGCAAATGCAGCTTTTTCACCAATCTTTGAACCACCGACTTTTATTGTTACGATTGGTTTATCAACACTGCGACAGGCTTCAATAAATGCATCAGGACTATCCAGTCCTTCAATATAAATTGCAAGACATTTACTGTTTTCATCTCTTCCAGCGTAGGATATAAACTCACAGAAATCAACGTCAGCTTTATTTCCAAGTCCTACGAAGAAGCTCATTCCAAAATGATCTTTCTGTGAGGTTCCAAGTGCCGCAAGCAAGTTGGCACCTGACTGAGAAATCATTGCTACAGGACCTTTGATTGGAAGATAAGGGATAAATCCGCAGTTGAAATTAAGGTATGGACTTCCCATTCCTACAAGGTTTGGTCCAATCAGAGGCAACTCATGATCACGACAATATTGAGTGAGTTCATCCTGCAGTGTTCCACGTCCGATTTCTTTAAATGCACTTGTGGCAATAACAACAATCTTAACTTTCTTTTCAACACAATCTTCCAAAACAGATTTAACAATGTGTGCAGGTACAGCAAGAAAAGCAAGATCGATTTCATCAGGAATATCCTTTACAGTCTTATAAGCTGTAAATCCGGCAACTTTATCTGCTCTTGGATTTACAGGATAAATCTTTCCTTTATATCCCCATGTTAAAAGGCCATCAACAACTTTATAGCCGACTTTTGTAGAATAACGGCTGGCTCCGACTACGGCAATCGTTTTTGGATTTAATGCATATTGAAGTTTATCAACAACATATTCTCTTGGATGTTTTACGATCATATTACTGCACCTCCTCTGAGTCAGTTGAGAAACGACATTTTACGGAACCGGATTCCAGTCTGTTCTGTAAAAAGTCATCCGTCATAACGCATTCTTCCCAATATCCGTTATCATCATCAAGACGGGCTACCCAACGTCTGAACTGTCTCTTTGAATTTGCTACCTTTACTTCTTCAATCTCAGCGTATCCTTCCAACATTCTTCGGATTGCTTCGACGTCATTTACCTCAGTATAAACAGTCAGCATACAATCGTAGAAAGAATCACCGAACTGAAGAATGTCTACAAATTCTGGCATAAGTGAGAATTCATCTACAATTTCTGCTTTTCTGTAACTTGGAACATTCTGGAACATACGAACCAGATACATATGCATTGATATTCCAAGTGCTCTGTAATTAATATAAATCATTGGCAGCATAAATTTTCGTTCATCAACACACATTACAATGTCTTTTTTCATCTGCTTGCCATCTAAGCCGGATAACTTCTCCAACATATCAAAATCAAACATATCTGCGATGGATTTTGTGCTGTTAAGAGCTTCAATAATGGCAAAATCTTTTTTATCTATTTTGTTCTGAACTTTAAGGAATTTCTTCTTCTGTTCTTCCCCAAAAATAAATTTTCTGTATCTGTCTTCCGGAACATCCCATTGATTTACAAGTGATTCTCTGACATCTGCCCTGATCGGACAAAGATGTACATATTCAACTTCCGGTCTGTCTTTCCATGGCTGGATAACATCTGCAAGAAGATTGTCCAGAACTCTCATGTGATTTCCGTTAAAGAAATCGAAATCGCCCTCTGCGAGATATCCTGTACAAATATCATCTTTATTCTGATACCACTTGGCAAATTCAGCTTTTACCTTTGGATCTGTACCGTCTTTTAATTTGACAACCCAATAATAAAGTCCCCAACCGTAAACACCAACATTTGGATTCATAACGAACATGATAAGATGTTCATCATACATTCGTTTTAATCGATCCTTGATATCATCGGGTTTGATTCCGGTTTCCTTCTCGATATAATCGATATTCCAGACTTCCGGATAGACTTGATAAAATGACTTCGCGACATTGTATGCTGCAACTTCTGTAGCATCGAGAGAATATGTTCCCGGTTCAGAGTAACCATATCCTCTAGGTGGGAAACAATTTTTTTTCATCCACGCCTGTTGCTGATCCGTTCCTATTGTGTATAATGTTTCTCCCATAGAATACCTACCTCCTTCTATTTTTATATACACGCTTCTTATATACCCAACATAACATAAACAAATCCAGAAACCAATTCCCTCCAGATACGTTTGAACAAAGAAGAGACAATTGTTCAAAATGCCTCGTTTTCATGAAAAACAACTTTATTTTTATGTGAAAATATACTATAATTATTTGTATATAGCGAGGTTTTTGGAAATACATGAATGAAGAAAAAGCAATTTTATCTAAAGACAATTTTATACATAATTCGATTAAAGATGCATTTCTGCAGCTTCTTCTGAAAAAGGACTATATGCAAATAACCATAACAGATCTTTGTAAATATGCAGGTGTCAGCCGAGGGACATTTTATACTCATTTTGGTAACATTGGACAAGTTGTTGAAGAAGTTTTTTCAGATGCTCTATATGATATTAAAAATATGGCTTTGTTATCTGAGAATGGATCAAGTTCAAATATAATTGTTAGGAAGGGGCTCTGTTGGCTTTTACGGGAAAATCCGAAATATCAGCCCCTCTTTTTTTCAGAAGCATTGTTCCTGCCGGCAGTAAAACATACAGTTGTTGCACTTAAACAGGATTTTCTTGATGTTATGCTGGATAAGACAGGTTTAGATGAATCCACATTAACTGATTTACTAACCGTTCAAATAATGGGATGTCTGGAAATGTGCAGAAAACATTTAGGAAAATCTGATGAAGAATGGTGCAGATTCCATACTTGTTTTGATCTTTTCCTTAAAGCAGGTTATGAAGGGATTATTCAAAATAACAATGCTTAATTTTTTCTGCGATTAACGATATAAATACCGGCGCATACCAAAACTAATGCAACCAGGCTGCCAACATTAAATGCCTGTTTTACCTCTCCGAGTATCAGTGCCGATAAGATTACGCTGCAAAGTGGATTTACGAATCCGAAAATCGCAACTTTGGAAACATCATTCCATGCAAGCAGTATAGACCAGAGTGTATATGCCACTGCTGAAACCAGTGCAAGGTAAAATATAATTGACAGACCTCCGGTAGTTATATTTCCCAGGCGTCCGCCCATTCCAATTCCAATTAAAGTCAGAACAATTCCGCCCATCGTGAACTGGGTTCCGCTTAACACTACTGGTGATACTTTTTTGGAAAAAAGATTGATCAACACAGTAGACATTCCATAAGATAATTGTGCAATCAGAATAAATCCTTCTCCGATCAGTTTAAATCCCATATCCAGGGAATTTCCCATCAGATTGATTACTACAACTCCTGCAAATCCCAATACACATCCTGCGATTTTTTGGCTCGTCATCCGTTCATTTCGAAATACCAAACAAGACAACAAAATTGCAATAAAATTTCCAAGCCCGGTGATGATTCCACCTTTTACTCCGGAAGTGTGTGCAACTCCTATGTAAAAAAAGAAGTATTGCCCCACTGTCTGGGCAAGACACACAGGAATGGCATATTTGAGGAGTGTCCTATCAGGAAGCATCACTTTCTTTTCCCTGATTGATGCAAAAATTAATACCAGAATCCCAGCTAAAGTAAAGCGGATTCCGGCAAATACAATCTGGCTTGCAGTGTCTGAAGAATCTACCTGCAGAAGGTGATACCCTGTTTTAATTACCGGGATTGCACTTCCCCACAGGATACAGCATACACAAGCAAGAAGTGCTACAATACCGGTTTGAGTCAATTTGTTTTGTTTTTGTGACATTTTCTTGTTTCTCTTTTCGTATAAATTTCGTTATTTCGATTTTTTCAGGTTTTATTTTTCAATATCTGATATTTATTCGTTGCATAACGTTCATCAATAACATTATCATAAGACGGATACAATGCCAAGCTGAATTGATAAAGCGTCTTGACATCAATATTATTTTAAGTATATGATGAAAAATATCTTGTTGCATAAAAGTATAGTTGGCTGATTTTAAGAAATTAGGAGAACGATAATGGATTTGAGTAAGTTATCTATGAAGAAAATTCGAGAACTGATTATTTTTACAGTGCTGCTTGTAGTTGCATTGTGGAAATTTGAAGTAGTGATCGATGTACTGAAAACAATATGGGGAATTCTGTTTCCATTTGTACTTGGTGGCGCAATTGCTTTTGTAATCAATGTGCCAATGAGCTTTTTAGAAAAGAAAATTTTCGGTAAGACAAAAGATGAAAATAAGGTGGGAAAAAAGTTAGCAAGACCGATCAGTCTTCTTCTCACAATTATATTGGCGGTTGGTGTGATCGCACTAGTAATGTTTGGTGTGATTCCACAGCTTACTCGGACAATGGGAAGTTTGATGATAAGTATTGCGAATTTTGTTCCACAGATGCAAAACTGGATTCGAGATTTTTCACACAATAATCAAGAAATTATGAAGCTTGTAAATCAGGTTCAGTTTAATCAAGATCAGGCCATTAAATGGGGAATCAGTATTCTTGGCAGCGGAGCAGGAAATATGATGAATACGACAATGTCGGCAGTGGGCTCTATCGTCAGTGGATTTGCTATATTTTTCATTGCATTTTCTTTTGCATGCTACATTCTTTTTCAGAAAGAAAAATTGCATGTACAGATAAGAAAAGTATTTTTCGCATTTATTCCGAAACAAAAAGCAGAGGCATTCCTGAAAATTTGTTCTCTGACCTATCAGACATTTGCAAATTTTCTTACGGGGCAGTGTGTAGAAGCTGTGATTCTCGGAAGTATGTTTGTCGTTACACTCAGTATTTTAAAAATGCCATATGCACTTTTGATCGGAACTTTAATTGCATTTACTGCATTGATTCCGATCTTTGGAGCTTTTATCGGATGTGCAGTGGGTTGCTTTTTGATTTTTATGATAAGTCCTAAGCAAGCAATTTTATTTATTATTGTATTTTTGATTCTTCAGCAGATTGAAGGCAATCTGATTTATCCGCATGTGGTTGGTGGATCAGTTGGACTTCCATCAATCTGGGTGCTTGCTGCTGTTACGATCGGTGGCAATCTTATGGGAATCGTAGGAATGCTTATTTTCATTCCATTAGTTTCGGTTCTGTACACTATTTTCAGGGAATTTGTATATCTTCGTCTGAAGGAAAAAAATATAAAACAAGTGACAAAGACAGTAGTGGAAGAATATACAGCAGAGGAAATTGCTGCTATGGGAAAAAATATAAAAAAGAATAGAGAATAAGAGAAAAACAAAAAGCGGAAAATCTCATTAGATTTAGAGGTTTTCCGCTTTTAAGTGCTTTGCTTTACGAGAGAAACGAAGGAGAGACGCTATTTGAAGTTTTCTTCATAATCGTTTTCTTTTGCTTTTTTCTGTTTTTTGAGTGTTATTTTTTTGATGCTTTTCTTAACTATAACTACGATAACAGCTATAACTGCTGCACATACAATAAGGATCGGTAATGCACCAAGAATTCCAATGATGAGATTCCTGAAACCGTGACCTACTTTATACAGGTTGTCTCCGAATCGTTCTTTGATTTCTTCAAAGAAGCCTTTCTCACCCGCGTCTGTCATACGTTCGACTTCAAATATCTCCACATGCACTGTGCTATAATCAATCTGATTGTCCAGAAGTCTAAGTTGACTTTCGTAGCTTTCTATTTCATATCGGATATCGGATAATTTACTTTCAATGGCTAAGAGGTCTTCCATATTTTCTGCTGTAGAAAGCAGCTCCATCAAACGTGCCTGTTCCGTTTCTAAAGCTTTTTTATGACTTTCGACATCTACATACTGAAGTGTCACATCTTCCACGGATTCATTTTCCTGTGTTACATTTCCAAGTTCACCAACGATATCCACAAACTCATTTAACTTGTCTGCCGGAATTCGTATGGTGTAGCTTGCATATCGGGTTGTTGTATAAGAATAACTATTGCCGCTGATAGAAGAATTCTCGACATAGCCACCTAGTTCAGTAGTTTTTGTTTTTAGGCTATTGAGTACAGAATCAAATTCTTTTGTCTGCAAAGAAAGAGAAACCGTTCGGATCAGTTTTCGTCCGTTTTCTACCTGAGTTTCCAGTCCATTTCCGGAAGTGACTCCTGCATCGGCTGTTTCTGCAGGTTCTTCGCAGTATTCGTTTTTTGAATAATCTGTACCGTAGACTGATTCCATGGTTGCACTGTCCTCGGATGCTGACATTGATTTGCTGCCACATCCGACAGTCAATAGTGCCATCATAATTGCTGTGAAAAATGCGATTCTTTTCTTAAATTTCATACAAACACCTCCATTCTATCAGTAGGTCTTGAGTGAAGGTTAAAAGGGGAGTAGATTTACTTTACATCGGACAGCTTCTTCTTTCACCCTTGTCCATGTCTCCACGTAAATAGTGTCCATTAAATTCCATATTAATGTCACGGATCTCTTTTTTACCTTCGATATACTCATCGTACATTTCTGAAAGTCTTGCCATGCAACCATCGCAGCTTGCAGAAATGTTGCCTAAAGATTCTTTTACAATCTGTTTTCTTTCTTCTACAGTTGTGTCCTTTATTAAAATGCTCTTGAATTCCATGATAGTTACCTCTGTTTTTCGTTTAGATTTAATAGCTATTTCTATTAAGAGTATAACATAAAATATGATTAACTGCATAGTTCCTGGAGAATATAAAATGCCTGGGAAAAAGCTCTTTAAAAATGGGTTTAATTATAAGCTATAATGAGGTACAATAGAAAGAGTTATCATATCAGATTTGAGATTGTTTTCCGTCATCATAAGTGGTAAACAACAAATTGGTATTACTGGAGAGGCGTAGGTATGGCGAAAGTACATGGGGAATCAAAGCTGACTTTTTTGGAGTCGACGAGTATTATCATAGGACACGGCGTGGGATCAGGAATTCTTTCGGTCCCATTCCTTGCATCCAGAAATAACTGGCATGATATCATTTGGATTGCAGCAGTGGCTTATTGCATGAATCTTTTACTGCATTTTATGATTGCGGAACTGTCTTTGAATAACAATGGCGCGCAGTTTATCAAATGCTTTGAAAATGAGCTGTTTGTGGGAAAGCTGAAGATGGCATGTACATGGCTGGCGTTTGGGCTGCTTGGCTTTTCGGTTGTAGTGAATGTGAGTGGATTTATTACCGGTGCGGCAGCTGTATTTTCTGCATGGTTTCACCTTCCGTCAGTGGTCGGAATGCTGCTCTTTTATGTATTGGCAGCAAGTGTGGTCTATATCGGAATGAAACTGGTTGGAATTTGTGAGAAAATTGCAGTGATTTCCATGTTTGGAGTCATAGGGATCCTTTTTGTAGCAACGATGCTTTCAGAGACAACAGAGCTTTCGACAAAGTTCTATTCGAATAACAATATGCTGGCACTTTATAGCATGATTGCATTTTCATTATCTGCTGTTATGTCTGTGCCACAGGTTGTGAAAGGTCTAGAAGGAGACGAAAAAGGTATTCGCAGAGCGATTGCAGCCGGCACGGGATTGAATATGGGATTGATCCTTTTGATCACATTTATGACGCTTCTGGGATGTTCTAATGTGACAGAGAATGGAGCACTGGTGGATCTTTCCGGCCATCTTGGCGGATGGGTCAGCATTATCGGATATGTTTTTTCACTGTTGGCTCTTGCAACATCTTTCTGGGCAAATACACTGAATCTTCGAGATATTGTGAATGAACAGACGAAATGGGGCGAGAAGATCAGCTGGCTTGCAGCTACATTACCTTGTCTTGTGATCGCACTTGTGGGAGTGCAGAGCTTTGTAGGGTTTACAAGAATGGCAAGTGTGGTCCAGGTTCTGACAGGAGTAGGAGTGATTGTTGCATACAATCGTTCCAGAAAACGTGCGGGAACTAGCTTGATCTGCGGAAGACTTGGTAGTTTGCCGTTCCAGATATTAGCAGTAGCAGCGTCGTTGGTAGCATCTGTAGGAGCAGTACTTACGGTGACAGTATGAAATTACAAATATGTTATTACAAAAGTTGATTAAGAAGGAGATTAGAAAATGCAAGGACAGATTGAAGGGAATAGTAGTATTTTAGAAAGATTTGAATTCAGGGATATTAGACAGGAAGAGGCAGATCAGGCAGTCTTGATTGAGAAAATTTGTTTTCCGCCAAATGAAGCATGTTCTGAGAAACACATGAAGGAGCGAATCGGTGTGACTCCAGAATTGTTTTTAGTCGCGGTAGATAAAACAACTGGGAAGTTAGCAGGATTTTTGAATGGAATTGCAACGGACGAGGAAAAATTCCGAGATGAATTTTTTACAGATGCATCTTTGAATAATCCAAAAGGAAAGAAAGTTATGATCCTTGGCTTAGATGTATTACCGGAGTATCGAGGACAAGGTCTGGCACGAGAAATTGTAAGATGTTATCTGCAAAGAGAAGAAGAAAAGGGAAGAAAAGAAATTGTTCTTACCTGCCTGGATGAAAAAGTAGAGATGTATAAAAGATTTGGGTTTGTAGATCTGGGAATGTCAGATTCTGTCTGGGGTGGAGAAGAATGGCATGAAATGACATATTATCTGAGATAGAAGTAAATAACGAATGATAGTGAAAGCTGTAAAGTCTAATGGAAAATATTTGCCAAAGACTTTACAGCTTTTTTCTAAAAATGTATGATAAGAAAGGAAAATGAAAAATGTGAGATAGATGAGACGAGGAGAAAATATCATGGAATATTGGGATATTTATGATGCAGAGAAACGGCCGACCGGAAGAACAATGAAGCGAAATGACTGGTGCTTAAAGGATGGGGAATATCATCTGACAGTGCTTGGAGTTGTGGCAAGACCGGATGGAACATATCTGATCACGAAACGTGTAATGACAAAAGCGTGGGCACCGGGTTGGTGGGAAGTATCCGGCGGTGCAGCGCAGGCAGGAGAGTCTTCTGAGGAAGCGGTATGCCGTGAAGTGAGAGAAGAGACAGGATTAGATATTTCTAATGCAGAAGGCGGATATGTATTTACTTATAAGCGAGAAAATCCGGGCGAGGGTGATAATTATTTTGTTGATGTATATCGCTTTGTGCTTGATATTGATGAGAATGATCTGAAACTTCAGAAAGAAGAAACAGATGGATATATGTTCGCAACTAAGGAGGAGATTGAAAACTTTGCCAAGGAGGGAATCTTCCTTCATTATGACAGCATTAAGAGAGTGTTTGAACAGTTACAATAATTTATAGAATGAGGAAAAGTTATGCATTCAGAAAAGAAGAAAAACAGATTTGAAATTGATATGTGCAATGGCTCGATCATGAATAAGCTGATTTCTTTTTCAATTCCGCTGATGATATCTGGAATTCTGCAGCTTGCATTTAACGCAGTGGATATTGTTGTGGTAGGAAGATTCAGTGGAAGTGAGTCACTGGCAGCAGTCGGATCAACCACAGCACTGATCAATGTATTTACGAACCTATTTATAGGAATAACTCTTGGAGCAAATGTGCTTGCAGCCAGGTTCTATGCGGCAGGGCGCGAGAAAGAGATGTCGGAGACGGTGCACACAGCGATTACATTTGCGATTATAAGCGGAGTTGTGATGGCATTAGTTGGATTGTTCTTTTCCAGAGGAGCACTTGAGTTGATGGGAACACCGGATAATGTGATCAATCTTTCGACACTATATATGAAGATCTATTTCCTGGGAATGCCGTTTTTTATGTTATATAATTACGGAGCGGCAATCTTAAGAGCGGTTGGAGATACGAAACGACCACTTTTGTTTTTGATTGTAGCAGGTGTGATTAACGCATGTTTAAATCTTTTACTTGTAATTGCTTTTCATTTAGGAGTAGCGGGCGTTGCAATTGCAACGGTAACAGCACAGTTTGTATCGTGTGTATTGGTATTGCGTTGCCTGTATAAATCAGACAGCAGTTATCAGCTTCGCTTCTCGAAGCTAATGATAAAAAAAGTATATTTAGGACAGATCTTTCAGGTTGGAATTCCGGCAGGAATTCAGAGTACTGTGATCAATTTCTCAAATGTACTTCTGCAGTCATCGGTCAATTCTTTCGGATCCGTGGCGATGGCAGGATATACGGCAGCGAATAACATTTTTGGATTTTTATATGCATCGATCAATGCAGTGACACAGGCATGTATGAGTTTTACAAGCCAGAATTACGGAGTCGGAAAATGGAAACGAATGGACAGAGTCTTAGTTGACTGCCTGATTCTTTCCACAACGATTGCATTAATTCTTGGTGGAGGTGCGTATCTCTTTGGACCGGAGCTTTTGAAGATTTATACTGATGATCCTCAGGTTATCAGCTGTGGTATGGAGATTCTTCTATATACAACAGTTACTTATTTTCTGTGCGGATGGATGGATCTGTTCCCGGGATCTCTTCGTGGAATGGGAAAATCAATTGTGCCGATGATACTTTCCGTAATCGGAACAGTCGGAACGAGAATCGTCTGGATCTTTGGAATATTTCCAAGATTCAGATCATTGAAGATTTTGTTTATTTCCTATCCGGTATCCTGGATCATTACGATCATCCTGCAGGTGATTTGCTTTATTTTTGTCAGAAGAATCGTTTATGCGCCACTGAAAAAACGAGAGGCTGCTATATAATGAAAAAAGAAATGCTTTATTTCCCAAAATATAAGAGGGAATAAAGCATTTCTTTTTTTATTACAGCATTTTGTAAATGATAATTATTGACAAATCCAACATCCTGGAATAAGCTAGTTTTGTATAACTAATTGATAAAAAATCGCAATAAGCTAAAGAGGATGATAAAAAAATGACATTAAAAGAATTAGCGATTGGAAAGAGTGCTGTGATCAGGACAGTTGGGGCTTCCGGTGCGTTACGACAGCATTTTTTGGATATGGGTATGATTCCGGGTGCGGAAGTTACGGTGGTAAAGTTTGCACCGATGGGAGACCCGATGGAATTGCAGGTACATGGATATGAACTGACACTTCGTCTTGCAGAGGCAGAACAGATTGAAGTTGAGGAAATCAGCGAGAGAACAAACAGCCATTCCCGTGGAGAACGTTTGAAACCGGTAGATCATCCGGGACTTGGAGAAGAAGGAAAGTATCATTCTGAAGAAGATGCTAATCCATTACCGGATGGAACAGTGCTTACTTATGCCCTGGTAGGAAATCAGAACTGTGGAAAGACAACGTTGTTTAATCAGCTAACAGGAGCAAATCAGCATGTAGGAAACTTCCCAGGAGTAACAGTAGACCGTAAGGATGGAACAATCAAAGGTTATCCAAATACGAATGTGACAGACCTTCCGGGAATTTATTCAATGTCTCCATACAGCAGTGAGGAGATTGTTTCAAGAAATTTTGTGTTGAATGAACATCCGAAAGCAATCATCAATATTGTGGATGCAACGAATATTGAGCGAAATCTCTATCTGACAATGCAACTTCTTGAAATGGATATCCCGATGGTAGTAGCTTTGAATATGATGGATGAGGTGATTGGAAATCATGGATCTATCGATGTGAATACAATGGAAGCACTGCTTGGAGTTCCGGTTATTCCGATTTCGGCAGCGAAGAACGAAGGTGTGGATGAAGTAATACGTCATGCACTTCATGTGGCAAAATACCAGGAGCGTCCGCTGCGTCAGGATTTCTGTGATAAAAGTGATCATGACGGTGCGGTCCACAGATGTATCCATGCAGTGATTCATCTGATTGAAGACCATGCAGAAGAAGCAAAGCTTCCGGTACGTTTTGCCGCAACGAAGGCAATCGAGGGGGATCCGCTGATCTTAGAACAGTTAAAGCTTGATCAGAATGAGTTGGATATGCTTGAGCATATTGTACAGCAGATGGAGACGGAACGTGAGGTTGACCGAAGTGCGGCAATCGCAGATATGCGATTCGATTTTATTGAACGTCTCTGTGAGCAGACGGTTGTAAAACCGAAAGAGAGTAAAGAACGTGTCAGAAGTGAGAAGATAGACAAAATCTTGACAGGAAAATATACAGCGATCCCATGCTTTATCGGGATCATGGTGCTTGTATTTTATCTGACATTTAATGTAATCGGTGCATTTCTGCAAGGAATTCTGGAAATGGGAATTGATCAGTTGTCAAGAATGGCTGAGACAGGACTGATCGCACTCAATGTAAATGATGCAATCCGAAGTCTTGTGATCGACGGAATCTTTACAGGAGTAGGAAGCGTGCTTAGTTTTCTTCCGATTATCGTTACTTTGTTCTTCTTCCTCTCTATGATGGAAGACAGTGGATATATCGCGCGTGTGGCATTTGTAATGGATAAACTGCTTCGTAAGATCGGTCTTTCCGGTCGAAGCATTGTGCCGATGTTGATCGGATTCGGATGTACAGTTCCGGCAGTTATGGCAACAAGAACATTGACCAGTGAAAGAGACCGTAAGATGACGGTCCTTCTGACACCGTTTATGAGCTGTACAGCAAAACTTCCGATTTATGCATTCTTCGTAAGTACATTTTTCCCGGGTAAGGGCGGACTGATCATGTCGGGTCTGTACGTGCTTGGAATTGTAGTTGGAATTTTAATCGCATTCCTTTATCGAGGAACTCTGTTTAAAGGAGAACCGGTACCATTTGTTATGGAACTTCCGAATTATCGTCTGCCGGGTGCGAAGAATGTGGCACAGCTTCTTTGGGAGAAAGCGAAAGATTTCTTACAGAAAGCATTTACAGTTATTCTGATGGCAACGATTGTTGTATGGTTCTTGCAGAGTTTTGACTTGCATCTGAACCTTGTAGAGAATTCAGCAGATAGTATTCTTGCTATGATTGCAGGTGCACTTGTTCCAATCCTTCGTCCGCTTGGACTGGGAGACTGGAGAATCTGTACAGCACTGATCAGTGGATTTATGGCGAAAGAAAGTGTAGTATCTACACTTGAGGTATTGTTCGGAGGTGGAATTGCTTCTGTACTGACTCCATTGTCAGCAGGTGTTTTGCTTGTATTCAGTCTGCTTTATACACCGTGTGTTGCAGCGGTCGCATCAGTAAAGCGTGAGCTTGGTGCAAAATGGGCTGTCGGAATGGTATTCTGGCAGTGTCTGATCGCATGGGTTGTGGCAATCATCACGAGAGGAATCGGAATGCTGCTTTTCTAATGGGGAAAGCTGTTACTGTGACAGTAACGAAATGTCTCGGAATAAATCGTCTGGGAATAAATGATAAAATTTATTGACAAAACAGAATTCATTCGTTATAGTAAGAAACGATGTGTCAGTGAGGCAGTTGTTCATGAGACGAACCGAGCCGAAAGATAAATTAAATATATTCCGTGAGGGAGTAGTTCGCATGAAAATGTGATTTGTCAACATACCGGTGAGAATGAGTTTTAAAAGATCACCTGGCAAATCTTAAAGAATGAGACTCATGTATGTTTTAAATAAGAGGACGAGTTTGTTATGTCCAGCAGGCAGTTCTCTTATCATAGAACATACGTGGGTCTCTTTGTTTTTATATATTAGGAAAGTCCTTTCCTAATATATAAAAAATGCTCCGCTCAGGATGCGCACTGCAATTGTAGCGGAACAGATACAGAAGAAAAAAGAAAAGAGGAGAAACATGGCACTATTTATCGAGCTTTTGTTGATGGGGGTTGGGCTTGCGATGGATGCATTCGCAGTGTCCGTCTGTAAGGGCCTTGGAATGAAGAAGCTGAATAAAAAACAGGCGGTAGTGATCGGATTGTATTTTGGAGGGTTCCAGGCATTAATGCCGCTTGTGGGATGGATTCTTGGAATTCAGTTCCAAAAGTATATTACAAGTATTGATCACTGGATCGCATTTATTCTGCTTGGCTTTATCGGTGGAAAAATGATTCTGGAGGCAGTAAAAGAATGGAACGAAGAAGATATTGTTGAAGTAAAAGATCAGCCGTTGGATCATAGAAATATGTTTGTACTTGCCGTTGCGACGAGTATCGATGCGCTGGCAGTCGGAATCACATTTGCATTTCTGGACACACCGATTCTTGAGGCAATTACGATCATCGGAATTACGACAATGGTTATTTCTATTGTTGGTGTAGTGATTGGAAATTATTTTGGTGGGAAATATAAACATAAGGCAGAACTGGTTGGTGGAATCATCCTGGTGCTTTTAGGTGTTAGGATTTTGATCCAGCATCTGTCTGGATTAGCATAAAATGAGGTTGAATATAGTATAGCAGAAAGGAAATAAAAGATGAGTGATTTGTTTCAAAGTGTGCCATTTGCAGTGGTACTTTTAATTATTGGATTTGTGTTTCTTGTAAAAGGTGCAGATGCATTTGTTGAGGGGTGTAGCAGTATCGCAAGACGGTATCATGTTCCGTCACTGATCATCGGAATGACGATTGTGGCGATGGGGACGAGCCTTCCGGAGACTGCGGTCAGTGTGACAGCAGCAGTTACGGGAAACAATGCACTTGCAGTCAGTAATGCGGTAGGATCTAATATTTTCAATCTCATGGTTGTAGTCGGAGCCTGCACGCTTTTTACTTCCGTGGCAGTTCAGATTAATACGTTAAAGATTGATTTCCCGATCTCTATTCTGTGTGCGGTATTGCTTCTGATTCTTGGTGCAGCCGGAATGTCACTGGGACATATAGATGGAGTTGTATTCATTATCTTATTCCTGGCGTTTATCCTCTACATGATCCGCTCAGCACAGACATCTCGTGAGAAAAATGTGGAGCCGGGAGTGGAAGAGGAAGAGTATCTTCTGGAAGCAGAGGAGATTCAGGAAATGTCTATGGGAAAGAGTGTGATTTACATTCTTCTCGGCGCAGTAGCGATTGCGGTCGGAAGTGACTGGGTAGTAGACGGTGCCTGTACAGTTGCGGCGGCAATTGGAATCAGTCAGACTCTGATCGGTCTTACTGTAGTTGCATTTGGAACAAGCCTTCCGGAGCTGGTTACATCGATTGTAGCAGCAAAAAAAGGTGAGGTGGATATGGCACTTGGAAATGTAATCGGTTCCAATATCTTTAATATTCTCATGGTGCTTGGTATTGCGGCAGCAATTTCACCGGTCGCATTTTTGACAGAAAATATCATTGATATTGCAGTGCTGATCGTGTTCAGTGTTATTGGATGGATCATGGCATGGACGAAAAGAGAACTTAATAGAAAAGAAGGTATTATCATGTTACTTCTTTATGCAGTGTATGTTGTGTACATTTGTATGAGATAGTTTGTGATAACTCTGAAAAAAGGATTATGTGAAAGGCAAAAAGTACTTGTGCCAATCACATAATCCTATTTTAGTTTCCTATAATTAATGCAAAGTAGCCCCAGTCCCATAAGAGGGCCGGTCATTCGTGTAATGATCACAAGATATTGTCTCAACGTTTCGTAAGAAATTTCAGAAACGTTTGCGTCTGTGCCATCCAGCATCCATCTTAAGAAAATGCTGTGGCGGATTGATGCATATTCAAGGGCAATCCATTGCATCTGTACCAGTACATTTTCCAGGTCACTGTCAGGAAGCAGGAGATCGGAGAAAATCTCGTTGCGCAGGAAATTGCGAAGCAGTGGTTCGTAAGGGCTCAAGTATTGTGTGAATTGTTCCCATTGTTCCAGTAAAGTGGATTCGTAAGCTTTAGTATCATCAGGATTTTCAGTACTGTCCGAAAGGGCTTCTGATATTTCTTCAGCCAAAGCAAGAATTGGATTCAGAGTGTCCTGATAGAGCCCTTCTTTTTGATAGTTTACGGAAAGATCTTGTAACAGTTCGTTACATTCACTGATCAGATCCAAAGGTGGAAGGTCTATATCTGAGATCGCATTTCCAAGTTCTCTTACTGTGTTGTCAGAAAAATAATCTTCTAACAGTTCTTTTGTTAATGGCTGATGCTGGTACAATTCCTGAAGAATATAGAAGCTTTCCAAAAGTTCTTCTTCGATTGTTCTGGAAGAATCATCTAAAAGATTGAGTAGTTTTTCACGCAAGAGGAAAAGGACAGAAGTATCTGTATCGCCAGTATCGGACAAAGTGTCTGATACATTTGGAAAATGCAGGGACTTCTGTTTGTTCCACAGGTCAATCACTGCAGGGCAGCAAGGCATCAGCATTTTCTCGTTATGTGTCGGAAAGCGATGCTCCTCTCGTGGAAATGTAGTGCACGTTTCTGATAGGACTTTGTCGCCGTAAGCAACAACAAGGCGGCAGAGCTTCTCAGAGTTAAGGAATGGACAGCGATGATCACTGTCCAGGCCTATCACACGCTGTCCATCTTTTTTAATCGTATAAGCGCTTAAATTTTTCTTTTGTTCAGGTACGGTTTCCGGAGCCTGGAGTTTCTTCCATTTACGGTTCGTATCTGCATCGACGCCAATCTTCCATTCCTGGCAGCAGGTGATCGGACAGCGGTCGGCGATGCAGGTGAACTTAGAATAATAATCAGGTATCAAATAATTAATTTCTGTCATCACGTTCATGGAATTCTGTATGCTGCCCAACATATTTGTATGCCGGACGGATGATCTTACCGGCATTTAACAGTTCTTCCAGACGATGTGCACTCCACCCGGTGATACGCGCAATCGCGAAGAGTGGTGTGAAAAGCTCTTCTGGAATATTCAGCATTGTATAAACAAATCCGCTGTAGAAGTCAACGTTAGCACAGACAGGTTTCAGCATCTTTCTGTGTGTCATGATCTCTTCACCGGCGATTCTTTCTACGCGGTCATAAAGTGCGAATTCATCGTCAAATCCCTTTTCAGAAGCAAGCTTCTGTGCATAGCTCTTCAAAATCTTTTCTCTTGGGTCGGAGATTGTGTAGACTGCGTGTCCCATTCCATAGATCAGTCCCGTCTTATCAAAGGCTTTTTTATCAAGAATCAGGCGGAGATACTCACGAATCTCATCTTCGTTAGTCCAGTCTTTGACAGACTTCTTAATATCATCAAACATCCCCTGCGCTTTCAGGTTTGCACCACCATGACGAGGTCCTTTCAGAGAACCGATGGAAGCAGCAATTGCTGAATATGTATCTGTTCCTGAAGAAGTAACAACATGTGTAGTGAAAGTGGAGTTGTTACCACCGCCGTGTTCTGCATGAAGAATCAGTGCAACATCAAGAACCTTGGCTTCTAGTTCTGTATACTGTCCATCCGGACGAAGCATGTACAAAATATTTTCGGCAAGAGAGCGGCCTTTCTCCGGATTACGGATCAGAAGTGTCTCATCTTTACGGAAATGTCTGTATGCATGATAAGAATATACTGCGATCAGTGGAAGCTTTGCAATAAGTTCAAGAGCCTGACGCAGTGCATTTTCAACAGAAATATCTTCCGGGTTCTCATCATATGTATATAAAGTGAGAACACAGCGCTGGAGTGCGTTCATGATGTTAGAGCTTGAGGCCTTCATGACAACGTCACGAACAAAACGTCCGCTTAGATCTTCTAATTCAGATAAAACTTTCAGAAAATGCTCTAATTCATCTTTTTTTGGAAGACGTCCGAAAAGGAGCAGATAAGGTCATTGACATTGATTCCCTGATAGTAAAGTCCACCTTCAGCAGGAATTTTACGTCCGTTTATAACATCAAATCCACAGACATCGGATACTTCAGTCAGTCCGGTAAGAACTCCTCGGCCGGTTGAATCACGAAGTCCGCGCTTTACATCATATTCTTCATAAAGATTCGGATCAATGCGGTGTCCTTTCAAAAGTGTTTTCTCTAAATAGTCCATATCACTGCGCAGATCGTCAGTGTTTGCAATTAATATATCATTTGAATTCATAGTTTTCATCCTCACAATACATATATGTTTTCTAGTGTCTTGATAATGCATTTTAATGTAATTATAAACAGTTGAGGTGGAATTTGCAAGAAATATATATGTATTCTTGCAAAAACATGAAAAAAATCAAGAAAAGTACGCATAAAACAGAATAAAATGAATATTGAATTGTTAGATAACTCAAAAATAAGAATGCTTAAATGAATTTTCTGAATCGTCAGAAAGAAAATGATGTGGCTGTGGTCATACCAGATGCCAAAACGCAAATCTATTGTAAAAATACAAAAATACGGAGAGATATTTTATTATAAAGTGCTGAAAAATAGGAGAAACAGGTGCATTTATTGACGCATAATAATAAGAAGAGTATAATGTTAAAAAGATAACAATAGGTTGGTATAACCAATTAAAAGAAGGAGGGGGATAATTATGTTATTCCAAATTTATGGCGATGGTGCCGGTTGGCAGCTGTTAGGGTGGGTACTGGTGTTTGCCGGACTTGTTCTTGCAAATGAATTCGCAAGACGTACAAAAATCGGTGGACTGATCTGTTTTGGAGCTATTCCGGCTATACTTACAGTGTATTTCATCGCAATCTATATCTGTGCAGCAAATGGTGCAGAATGGGCACTGAATAACGATACTTATGTACATATGACAAGCTGGTTCCATTATGCAAAATTGTATGCTGCAACAGCAGGGTGTATTGGTTTTATGATGCTGAAATACAAATGGGGAATTGGTAAGACAGAATGGTTCAAAGTATTCCCGTTTGCAATCGTTGCAATCAATATTCTGATTGCAGTAGTAAGTGATTTTGAATCAGGTATCCGTGGATTCATGGCAATGAAAGAATTCGGTGACCGCTGGTGGCTGTCTTCAGAAAATGTATGGCTCTATGGTGGATGGTGGAACTGGGTGAACGGAATTGCCGGAATCCTGAACATCTTCTGTATGACAGGATGGTGGGGAATCTACACATCCAAGAAGCATGACGATATGCTTTGGCCGGATATGACATGGTGCTTTATCATTGCATATGATCTGTGGAACTTCGAGTACACATATAACAACCTGACAACACATGCATTCTACTGTGGTGTTGCATTACTTCTTGCTCCGACATTTGCAAATATGTTCTGGAACAAGGGTGGCTGGATTCAGAACCGCGCGAATACACTGGCACTGTGGTGTATGTTTGCTCAGGTATTCCCATTATTCCAGGATGCAAGCCGTTTCTCAGTAATTCCGGCTCTGTATTCTGACGGATTCATGGATGCAGCAGTAAGACCGACAAGTGCTAATCCAACCATGCAGGGTGTGATCGCGGTAATTGCACTTGCAGCGAATGTGATCTGTCTGGCTGCAATTATTAAGAGAGCAAAACAGCAGAAGAAGAATCCTTATAAGAATGAGATCTTTACAGATCAGAAAGATTTCCAGGAAGCAATGGCGAGAGCAGAAGTTTAAATTTGTATTTAGACGTTTGAATTCTGAGTAATGAAGCAAAAACTTTTGTTGGATAAGGGCGTGATATGGATACTTTATTGCATCGGACACCGGCCCGCTCCTCTTCATCCCTTTGAATGAATGTAACGAAAAAGCCCAAACAGGCATCGTGAGTGATTTCTGTTTGGGCTTTTTCTAACATTCAGAACAAAGTGTATTCAGAACCGCTCCTGCCTTAAAATGTGTCCTCAACAATAAAGTATCCACATCACTTACATTATCCAGGACAGAAGGGATT
>OCHN01001357.1_pt1 | contig 20194 bp, 17 predicted proteins | sample 1538911 | NCBI WGS metagenome assembly OCHN01 (sample SAMN04571736, study PRJEB22368) | human gut metagenome | biome: human gut; material: stool | host: Homo sapiens | place: Luxembourg | collected 2013-01-11 | reverse complement strand
AGTAGGGGATGTGGATAATGTGGATAACTCTTGAAACCCTTGTAAATAAAGGGCTTAAGGGGTGTTGACAATGTGGATAACTATGTGGATAACTTGTGGATAACTCAAAATCAATGTGGATAACTTTTCTGCTTAAACAACTTAAAAAGTACTTAAAAAAAAGTTATCCACATTTTTCACCGAGTTATCCACATAGTTATCCACAAAAAAATGGCAGTTATCCACATTTTTTTTCGAGTTATCCACATTTTTGACACCCAAAATGTGGATAACTATGTCAATTTTCAAGAGAAGTGTGGATGAAGATTAATTTTTTAATTTTATTTAAGCGAATTTTTAGCTGGATTAATCTTCTTTTTAAGTATATTAATCACTTCTCTGGTTTCTTCAGAATACTGAACTTCTTTTTCGATTCGTTTGATTCCGTTCATAATGGTACTATGGTCACGTCCCCCAAGCTTGTCACCGATGATTTTCAAGGTGATATCAGTCATTTGACGGCAGAGGTACATGGCAATTTGGCGCGGATAAGTGATTTGAGAGCTTCTCTTGTTTCCTATTAAATCACTGGCGGATAAATCAAAGTGTTCAGCAACCGTACGGATAATGATTTCAGGGGTTACGACCCTCATCTCTTCATCCGGAGAAATGATGTCTTTTAAGACTTTTTCAGCCAGAGCGAGGTTAATTTCACAGTTTTCCAGATTGGCAAATGCCATGATCTTATTGAGAGATCCCTCTAATTCACGGATGTTTGAGGTAACGTTCTTTGCGATGTACTCAATGACATCATCATCAATATAATAGCCGTCAAGTTCTTCTTTTTTCTTAAGAATCGCCATTCTTGTCTCGTAGTCAGGAGCTGAAATATCAACGATTAAGCCCCATTCAAAGCGGGAACGAAGGCGGTCTTCTAAGATTTCCATATCTTTCGGAGGTTTATCAGAAGATATGATAATCTGTTTTTTTGCACCATGAAGTGCATTAAAGGTGTGGAAAAACTCTTCCTGTGTGGATTCTTTTCCTACAATAAATTGAATATCGTCAATCATCAGAACATCGATGTTGCGATATTTCTCCCGAAACTTAGTCATGGTCATATCTGCATTATTACCACTGCGGATAGATTCAATCAATTCATTTGTAAAAATTTCACTTGTAACGTACAATACCCGCGTTTCTGGGTTTTTCTGCAGAATAAAATGTGCAATTGAATGCATTAGATGTGTTTTTCCAAGACCAACGCCACCGTAGATAAACAGTGGATTATAAGCTTCTCCTGGGGATTCAGCAACCGCAACGGACGCTGCATGTGCCATTTTATTGTTGCTTCCGACTACGAAAGTATCAAATGTATAGCGGGGATTTAAGTTTGCACGCTCAACATTTTCATTAATAATAGTTGAGGGAGCTTGTACTGTTTCAGATGGAATATCTTTTGGCTCGATTAGGGCAATCTCATATTCTTCTCCGGTTGCCTCAGAAATGGCTACTTTTAATGGAAGAAGATAACGGTTGGTAATATAGTTGATACCAATCAGCCCGGTAGGGACTACAATTGTCACTTCATTGTCCTCAACACTGTGGACAGTAAGCGTTTCAAGCCATGTTTTGAAAGAAATATCAGAGAGCTGATGTTCCTCTCTGATGGTATTAAGAATATCCGTCCATTTTTCTTGTATTGGATGCATGGTGTATCTCCTGTGTTTAAGTAAATATAAAACAACGTAACAATAGAAAGTGCGAAAAATACACTTTCTATCAAAATACTACAAGTTTTGTATTTATCTATTCTATAATAAATTGGGACTTTTATCAACCGTTTAATCACAAAAATGTGGAAAACTATGCGAAAAATGTGGAAAACTTTTCCCAATGTGGATAATGTGGATAACTTGCAAAAAAGCAATGTGGATAATGTGGATAACTCGAAAAAAGGCATTATTTGCAACCAATAAATGTGGATAATGTGGATAACTTCTTTCCACATTATCCACACGCTAAAACCCTTGATTTTAAAGGATTTTTTAAACTTCAAAAAAAGTTATCCACATTTTTTTTGAAGTTATCCACAAAAAAAGGTCGAGTTATCCACATTTTTTTTGAAATATTATGTAAACCAAAAAATGTGGATAACTTTGTGGATAACTTTTTTAAAGAGTGGAAAAATTGAAAAGTTATCCACAAAATGTGGATAACTTGCAAAAGTGAAAATGTGGATAACTTTTTCGCAATGCGGATAAATGTGGAAAACTTAAAAAGCGCAAAATAATCCATAAATGACAAATTTTAAAAGCTTCAGTCAGGTATAAATTGGTATAAAAAAATCGAAAAAATGCTTGACGGAGAGGGGGTTTATGAATATAATTGAAATGATGTTTACTAAATAATGCATAACCATAGGAATACTATCTCAAGATAGATAGATATTTATTTAAAGGAGGTGCCTGGAATTATGAAAATGACATTTCAGCCAAAAAAGAGACAGAGATCTAAAGTTCACGGATTCAGAGCTAGAATGAGCACAAAAGGTGGAAGAAAAGTTTTAGCTGCAAGAAGATTAAAAGGAAGAAAAAAATTATCAGCTTAAGACCGCAGACATGTGGTCTTTTCTTCTCTTTTCATTAAAAGGATGGTTTATGAAATATTCGGAGTCGTTAAAGAAGAACAGAGATTTTCAACTGGTTTATAAAAGTGGAACATCAAAAGCAAATCGATATCTGGTTATGTATGTAAGAGAAAATCAGTTAGAAAAAAACAGAGTTGGCATATCCGTAAGCAAAAAGGTGGGAAACAGTGTTGTGAGACACCATCTTGCGCGCCTCATAAGAGAAAGTTACCGGTTAAATGAGGAAAAGTTTAAATGCGGATATGATATTGTAATTGTAGTCAGGGTAAATGGAAAGAACCAGGGGTTCCATTCCATAGAAAGTGCATTAATGCATTTAGGAAAACTCACAAAAACCATAAAAAGCGAAGAGAATGAAAACGATACTAATTAAATTGATTCGGTTTTATCAAAAGTATATATCCCCATTAAAGAGTACACGTTGTCCCTATATTCCTACGTGTTCTCAATATGGACTGGAAGCAATTGAAAAATATGGAGCAGTAAAAGGCTGCTTACTGGCCGGTTGGCGAATTTTAAGATGTAATCCATTTTCAAAAGGCGGATATGACCCGGTGCCCTGATGAACCGAAAAATGATGTGGATAAGAACACACACTAATTAGAGAAATATTGGGGTCACCGGTTATATAAGGAGGACGAATTTTGGGTGCATTGTTAAGTAAGAGTTCAATGCCGATTGTAAAATGGGTAGCCGAGGTAATGGGCTGGCTGATGAACGGCATTTACAAGATTGGGATTCATAATCTCGGTCTTTGTATTATATTATTTACAATTATCATTTATGCATTCATGATACCTCTGCAGATTAAACAGCAGAAGTTTTCAAAAATGAATGCAGTTATGTCACCAGAATTGCAGAAAATCAGTAAAAAATACAGAGGAAAAAAAGACCAGGCTTCTCAGATGAAGATGCAGGAAGAGACAATGGCAGTTTATGAAAAATATGGTGTGTCTCCAACAGGAAGTTGTCTGCAGTTATTCATTCAGATGCCGATTTTCTTTGCTTTATACCAGGTTATTATTAATATTCCTGGATATATTGGCGAGATTAAAGCAATTTTTGACAAAGCCGTTGTAAGTATCACAAGTGTAGACGGATACGCAGATGTCCTGACACAGTTTATCAAGGATGAGGGATTAAGAACTTATACCTGGAGAGCAGATGATGTAACAACAAACCGTATTATTGATGTATTATATAACTTATCACCAACACAGTGGAAACACTTAGGTGAAATCAGTGATTTTAGTGGATTTTCAGATGTATTAAGCAATACAGCAAATACAATTCGTCCGATGCAGAATTTCCTTGGACTGAATATCGCAGATACCCCGCTTGCACTGATTAAGTCAGGATGGAGTTCACACTCTTATCTGTTGATTCTTGCAGCAGTTTTAATTCCGGTATTATCCTGGCTGACACAGATGTTAAACATTAAATTAATGCCAACGGCGGCAACCACTCAGGACGGTGGAGCAAATGACCAGATGAACGCAACAATGAAGAGTATGAACACATTTATGCCTCTGTTTTCTGCATTTATCTGTTTCTCATTCCCGGTTGGTATTGGTATTTACTGGATTGCCGGTTCTGTGATTCGTTGTATCCAGCAGCTTATTATTAATAAACACCTGGACAACATGGATTTAGAAGACTATATCCGTAAAAATCAGGCAAAAGCTGCTAAAAAACGTGAAAAATCAGGACTTCCGCCACAGAAAATCACACAGCAGGCAAAACAGAATGTCAGAAATATTGAAGAACCAAAATGTACCACAAACTTAAAGAAATACAATAATAACAGTGGTTCAAAAGCTGTAGATGCTTACAGAGAAGTACCGGAAACAAAACCGGGAAGCCTTGCATCAAAGGCTAACATGGTTGCAGAATTTGATAAAAAGAATAAGACAAAGAAAAAATAACGGTAAGGGGGAAGCGTTATGGAATTCAAAGAGTTTTCTGCTAAAACAGCAGATGAGGCAATTATCAAAGCCAGCATTGAACTTGGCGTTTCCAGTGAAAATCTGGAGATTCAGGTTGTGACTGAAGGCAGTTCAGGATTTTTTGGAATCGGTAAAAAACCGGCAATCATAAAAGCTCGCAGAAAAGAAGAAACCTTACCGGAAGAACCTGTAGCAGAAGAAATAAAAGAGTCTGTTCCGGTAAAAAAAGAAGTGAAAAAAACTGATAAGGCAGTAGAAAAACCTGTAGAAGAAACCGTAAAACCGGTGAGACATCAGGAAACAAAAAAAGAGCAGCCAAAGCCTCGTGAAGAGAAGAAAATCATCAAACGAAGCGAGGAAGAGATTGCAGAAATCAAAGCGGAAGCTGAGATGTTCTTAAGTGGTGTATTCAAAGCAATGGAGCTTGAAGTTGAGCTTAAAATAGAATACACAGCAGAAGACGGCAGCCTTGAAGTTGAATTTATCGGACAGGATATGGGTATTCTGATTGGAAAAAGAGGACAGACACTGGATTCTCTTCAGTACCTTACAAGCCTTGTTGTAAACAAAGGCAGACAGGGTTATGTCCGTGTAAAACTTGATACAGAAGACTATAGAAACAGAAGAAAAGAAACACTTGAAAATCTTGCAAAGAGCATTGCTTACAAAGTAAGAAAGACGAGAAAACCTGTTTCTTTAGAGCCGATGAATCCTTATGAAAGAAGAATTATTCATTCTGCACTTCAGGGGAACCGTTATGTTGAAACATATAGCGAGGGCAGTGAACCATATCGCCATGTGGTTGTAAAATTAAAGAAATAATGTAATAAAAAATAAAGACGTTCTAGGTGAAAGCGTGAATGTTGGAGATGGATTCTCTGTGCTTTTATCTGGAGCGTTTTTTGTTTCTTAAGAGTAAATTAAAAAGTATATTAAATTGGGTTAGGAGGCTGGATTATGCCGATACTGGCATCAGAAACGATAGCAGCAGTTGCAACAGCTATGACCGCTTCAGGAATTGGAATTATACGAATGAGTGGTCCAAAAAGCCGTGAAATTGCAGGAAAAATCTACCGTTCCAAAAATGGAAAAAATAAGATAGAAGAAGTAAAATCTCACACGATAAATTATGGTTTTATTTATGATGGAGACGAAGAAATTGACGAAGTTTTAGTCATGGTAATGGACGGTCCGAGAAGTTATACAGGGGAAGATACCATTGAAATTGACTGTCATGGCGGTGTGCTTGCAATGAAAAAAGTGCTGGAAACAGTCATTAAGTATGGTGCAAGACCGGCAGAGCCAGGCGAATTTACCAAGCGTGCTTTCTTAAACGGAAGAATTGATTTATCACAGGCAGAGGCAGTCATTGATATAATTAATGCAAAGAATGAGTATGCATTAAAGAGTTCTCTTCATCAGTTAAAAGGCTCTGTGCAGAAAGTCATCCGTGAAATCAGAGAGAATATTATCTATCATATTGCATATATCGAATCTGCTTTAGATGACCCGGAACATATCAGTGTGGATGGTTATGGAGAAACTTTGGGGAAAGATATCAAAATTCAGAAAGAGAAAGTGGAAAACCTTCTTTCTACAGTAAAAGAAGGAAAGATGATGAAAGAGGGCATTAAAACAGTTATCGTAGGGAAACCAAATGCCGGAAAATCGTCTCTTATGAATGTACTTGTAGGAGAAGAACGTGCGATTGTAACGGATATTGCAGGTACGACAAGAGATATTTTAGAAGAAACGATTGTGCTTCATGGAATTTCTCTTCGTATGATTCCGTGATACAGAAGATAAAGTAGAACAAATCGGTGTAGGACGGGCAAAAGAGTATGCAAAAGATGCGGATTTGATTCTTTATGTGGTGGATTCTTCACGTCCTCTTGATGAAAATGATGAAGAAATCATGGAGATTCTCGAAGATAAAAAGGCAATTGTGCTGTTGAATAAGACCGATTTGGAACAGAAAGTAACCGAAGAAATGTTAAAAGAAAAGCTTTCTCATCCAGTTGTGTCGATTTCAGCAAAGGAAGAACAGGGAATTGATGTGCTGGAACAGGAGATTAAAAACATGTTTTTTGAAGGTGAATTAAGCTTTAATGATGAAGTTTATATCACAAATATGAGACATAAAACGGCTCTTGAAGAAGCACTTGACAGTTTAAAAATGGTTGAAAACAGCATTGAAATGCAGATGCCGGAAGACTTCTTTTCGATTGATTTAATGAACGCTTATGAGTCTTTAGGAAGTATTATCGGAGAGGCTGTAGGGGAAGATTTGGTCAATGAAATCTTCTCAAAATTCTGTACTGGAAAGTAAAAAATCAGGATAAATATAGAAGCGAATAAGGAGAAAAACAGATGAATCATTTGACAGAAAATTATGATATTGCTGTTGTTGGTGCAGGTCATGCCGGATGTGAAGCAGCACTTGCATGTGCACGTCTGGGGTTGGAAACGATTATGTTTACGGTAAGTGTGGACAGTATTGCACTCATGCCCTGTAACCCAAATGTCGGTGGTAGTTCCAAGGGACATCTAGTACGTGAATTAGATGCTCTGGGTGGAGAAATGGGAAAAAATATTGATAAAACATTCATCCAGTCTAAGATGTTAAATGTATCAAAAGGTCCTGCTGTTCATTCTTTGCGTGCGCAGGCAGATAAACAGGAATACAGCAGAAGTATGCGCCATACACTGGAAAATACAGAACATCTGACCATTCGTCAGGCAGAGGTAACAGAGATTCTTGCTGAGGACAAACAGATTAAAGGAGTAAGAACTTATTCTGGTGCAGAGTATGCAGTAAAAGCGGTTGTGCTTTGTACAGGAACTTACTTAAAGGCAAGATGTATTTACGGTGATGTAAGCAATCATACCGGTCCAAACGGACTTCAGGCAGCGAATCATCTGACCGATTCCCTGAAAAAACTTGGCATCGAGATGTATCGTTTTAAGACAGGAACACCTGCCAGAATTGACAAAAGAAGTATTGACTTTTCAAAGATGGAAGAACAGTTTGGAGATGAAAGAGTTGTACCGTTTTCTTTCTCTACCAATCCTGAAGATGTTCAGATTGACCAGGCATCCTGCTGGCTGACTTATACCAATGAAACCACACATGAGATTATCAGAAATAATTTGGACCGCTCTCCATTATATTCCGGTATGATAGAAGGAACAGGTCCCAGATACTGTCCATCCATTGAGGATAAAGTTGTACGTTTTGCGGACAAAAAACGCCATCAGGTTTTTATTGAGCCGGAAGGATTATATACAAATGAGATGTATGTAGGCGGAATGTCAAGCTCTCTTCCGGAGGATGTACAGTACGAAATGTACCATTCTGTTGCAGGATTAGAGCACGCAAAAATTGTAAGAAATGCCTATGCGATTGAGTATGACTGTATTAATGCAAGACAGTTATATCCGACACTTGAATTTAAAGAAATCAAAGGTTTGTTCTCAGGCGGACAGTTCAACGGAAGTTCAGGATACGAAGAAGCAGCTGCTCAGGGATTGATTGCAGGTATCAATGCGGCAATGAAAGTGCTTGGAAAAGAGATGCTGATTTTAGATCGTTCCGAGTCTTATATTGGTGTATTAATCGACGATTTGGTTACAAAAGAGAATCATGAACCATACCGAATGATGACAAGCCGTGCGGAATACAGACTGCTTTTAAGACAGGATAATGCAGACTTAAGATTAAGAAAAAAAGGTTATCAGGTGGGTCTTGTAAGCAAAGAACAGTATGATTATGTTTTGTGGAAAGAAGCAAAAATCGAGGAAGAAAAAGAGCGTGTGGAACATACTTATGTAGGGGCAACGAAAGAGGTACAGGAACTGCTTGAACAGTATGAAAGCACACCTCTTAAAAATGGATGTTCCCTTGCGGAATTAATCCGCCGTCCGGAATTAAACTATGAATTATTAGCTCCTTTAGATAAGAAAAGACCGGAACTTCCGGAAGATGTAAGAGAACAGGTTAACATTAATATCAAATACGATGGATACATTAAGCGCCAGATGAAACAGGTGGAACAGTTTAAGAAGCTGGAAACAAAGAAACTTCCGGAGGAACTGGACTATGAAGCAATCAGCGGACTTAGAATTGAAGCAAGACAGAAATTAGAAGAATACCGTCCGGTTTCTGTAGGTCAGGCTTCCAGAATTGCAGGGGTTTCTCCGGCAGATATTTCTGTCCTTCTTGTGTACCTGGAATCTTATCGAAGAGGGGGAAATGGGAATACATGAATTATGATTTAACGCTGTTAGAAAACGCTGTAAAAGAGTTTAAAATTACACTTTCAGAAGAACAAAAAGCGCAGTTTATTCAGTATTATGAGCTGTTAATTGAGTGGAATAAGGTGATGAATCTGACCGGAATTACAGAGTTTGATGAGGTACTTCAGAAGCATTTTTCAGACAGTCTTTCGGTTGTAAGAGCACTGGATATGAGCAAAATTGAGAGCTGTATTGATGTCGGAACAGGGGCAGGATTTCCTGGAATTCCATTAAAAATTGCGTTTCCTCATCTGAAAGTAACTCTGCTGGATTCCTTAAATAAACGTTTGAAATTCTTAAATGAAGTCATCGAAAAATTAGGTTTAGAAGGCATTGGAACAGTACATGGACGTGCGGAAGATGGTGCAAAAAAACCAGAGCTTCGAGAGGCTTTTGATTTAAGTGTGACACGTGCAGTTGCAAGGGTAAGTGTAATCAGCGAGTATTGTCTGCCTTATGTAAAGACAGGTGGATACTTTGCTGCATATAAGTCGGGAAAAGCGGCAGAAGAACTGGAAGAAGGCAAAAAAGCGATTGCAGTTTTAGGCGGAAAAGTCGAAAAAACAGAAGAATTTTTACTGCCGGACTCAGATATGGAACGTACGATTTTGCTGATAAAAAAAGTAAAAAATACACCGAAAAAGTATCCGAGAAAAGCAGGAACTCCTGCAAAAGAACCGATTGTATAAGTGGAAAATTGGATAAAAAATTGTATGAAAATAAAGAACGAAAGAGAGCTGAAAAAGGCTCTCTTTTTTTATTAGGGATATTTGCAAGGATTCACAGAAAAAACACATTCTCATCTAATTTTTATCACAAATAGTAAATAGAATAGAACGGTGAGAAAAATATAAAAAAGCAAGTACAATATTAAAGGAGGGAATACCTTGATTGAAGTAAAGGATCTGGTCAAAAAATATGGTGATCATGTGGCCGTAGACCATTTGAGTTTTACCATAGAAAAAGGAAAAATTTATGGATTTTTAGGACCAAATGGAGCAGGTAAATCGACTACAATGAATATGATTACCGGCTACATTGCCTCGACACAGGGAGAAATTCTGATTGATGGACACAACATTTTAGAAGAGCCGGAAGCCGCAAAAAAATGTATCGGTTATCTGCCGGAGCTACCTCCGGTTTATCAGGACATGACAGTCAGAGAGTATTTAAAATTTGTAGCTGAGTTAAAATCCATTCCAAAAGCAGAGCGGGAAAAGAATATAAAAGAAGTTATGTCAACTACAAAGCTTGAGGAAGTACAGGAACGTCTGATTAAGAACCTTTCAAAAGGTTTTAAACAGAGGGTTGGAATTGCACAGGCTCTGCTTGGATATCCGGAAATTATTATTTTAGATGAGCCGACCGTTGGTCTTGACCCGAAACAGATTATTGAAATCAGGGATTTAATTAAGAGCCTTGGAGAAAAACATACCGTTATTTTAAGTTCACACATCCTTTCGGAGGTAAGTGCGGTCTGTGACCATGTATTGATTATTGACCGTGGAAAACTGGTGGCAAGCGACACACCGGAGAATTTAAGTAAGGTAATGGAAGGCGCAAATTCTCTTGAACTTACAGTAAAAGGGAAAGAAGAAGAAATCAGAGAGGCAATGAACCTCGTAGAAAATATTCAGGAAATGATTTACCATGAATCTTTTGTGCCGGATGCCTGTGATTTTACCGTTAAAATATCAGGGGAACAGGATATGAGAGAAAACATTTTCTTTGCTCTGGCAGATGCAAAATGTCCGATTTTAAAAATGCAGCCGACAAATATGACGCTGGAAGAAGTATTCTTGAAATTGACCGAAGACGACAATGAGGAGGAGAAAGAAAATGCTGGCGATTTATAAAAAAGAATTAAAAAGTTATCTTACATCCATGCAAGGATATGTGTTTATGGCATTTATCATGCTGGTTCTGGGGATTTATTTTACGGCATATAACTTAAATTATGCAAGTCCGGACTTTGGAACAACCTTAAATTCTGTGACGTTTGTATTTTTGATTATCACTCCGATTTTAACAATGAGAATTTTAGCGGAAGAAAAAAGAAATAAAACAGACCAGTTATTATTCACTTCACCGGTGCCAATCTGGAAGATAGTATTCGGAAAATATCTTGGAATGGTGACAATTTATCTGATTCCAGTTATAATTACGTCATTTTATCCATTTATTTTAGCAAAATACGGAACAGTTTCTTATCCTATGACCTTAACTGCAATTGTTGGATTTTTCTTTTTGGGATGCGCCAATATTGCAGTTGGACTTTTCTTATCTTCGATTACGGAAAGTCAGGTTATTGCAGCGGTTCTTACCTTTGTGGTATTATTCTGCAGTTTTGTCATGAATGGAATTGAATCTTTCTTTTCACAGACGGCGATGGCTTCCATGCTTGCATTTGCGGTACTTGCAGTCTTAATTGCAATGGTCGTCTATCAGATGACAAAAGATAATATTTTGACCGGAATTACAGGAGTGGTACTGCTTGGAGCAGTTGTAATTATATATATTGTAAAATCCTCTTTGTACGAGGGAGCAATTCAAAAATTGTTAGATTTGCTTGCAATCGCAAATCATTTTGATAATTTTGTAGGAGGAATTTTGGATTTCTCCGGAATTGTATATATGTTATCCGTAATCTGCATTTTCATATTTTTAACCGTTCAGTCAATACAGAAACGGCGTTGGAGCTGATGATTTGAGGTGAATAGAGAGGAGAAAATGCAAATATGAAGACAAACAATGAAAATAAAGAGTTAAACAAAGACTCAAATAAAGACTTAACTAAAAAATCGAAGAAAGAGTCAAACAGCAAAAAATTCAAAAAAATAGATTTCAAAGAATTACAAAGAAAAAGCAAAGAAAAACGAATCCAAAATAAAAAGAACTTAAAGCATGGTTCCTACAGCATGGGTGCAATTACAATTTTTATTGCGATTATAGTAGTATTAAATCTGGTATTGCAGGAAGTGCCGTCAAAATACAGAGAAATCGATTTAAGTACGCAGAAACTTTACAGCATTGGTGACCAGACAAAGAAAGTACTTAAAAAGCTCGATAAAGACGTAGAGATTTATTATATTGCGCAGAGTGGTTCAGAAAGCAGTGATATCCAGAAACTTCTGGAAAAATACGAAGAGGGCAGTGACCACATCAAAGTGGAACAGAAAGACCCTGCAGTAAATCCGAAATTTGTTTCACAGTATACATCGGATGGCGTGAGCAATAACAGCGTAATTGTTGTGTGCGGAGATAAAAATAAAGTCATTGATAACAACTCATTATATGAAACGACTGTTAATTATCAGACTTACAGTAACGAGGTAACCGGATTTGATGGAGAAGGCCAGATTACAAGTGCAATTAATTATGTAACATCCGATAGTATGCTGGTGATGTATACGTTAGAGGGACACGATGAAGCAACCATGAGTGATACCTTAAAAGATACCATTCAGAAAGCAAATATCGATATTCAGTCTTTAAATCTGCTGACAATGGACAGTGTTCCGGACGATGCAGATATCTTGTTTATCTTTGCACCGGCAAAAGATATTTCAGAAGATGAGGCGTCTAAGATTATTTCTTATCTGGAAAATGGCGGAAAAGCGTTGATAGTTTCTAATTATTCTTCTGAAGAAATGCCAAATTTTGCTTCTGTATTAGAGAATTATGGTGTGAAGACGGCAGATGGAATTGTACTTGAGGGAGATACCAATCATTATATTTCTCAGAATCCATCCTATCTGCTTCCAAATATCGAAAGTAATGACATTACTTCAAGCCTGTCATCTGGCAGTCGATATATTTTAATGCCTCTGGCACAGGGAATTGTAAAGAGTGATAACTACAGAGATTCTCTTGAAATCACTGATATTCTGACGACTTCAGACGGTTCTTACTCAAAAGTAAATGTAGAAGATATGCAGACAATGGAAAAAGAAAGCGATGACATTGACGGACCATTTGCAGTTGGTGTTTCCATCACAGAGAATTTAGATGATGAGAAAGAAACACAGATTGTTTATTATTCATCCGAAGCGCTGTTTAATGACCAGATGAACACAATGGTATCCGGAGCAAACTATGAATTGATTTCTGCTTCTGTAAACTGGATGTGTGAGAGCGAAGAGGATAGTAATACAATTTCTATTGCAAGTAAGAGCTATGATACTTCAACACTTACAATTCCGGCAGCAGATGCAAGTTTCTGGAGTATCTTTGTAACAGCAGTTGTACCGGTAGTGATTCTGGTAATTGGCGGTGGTATCTGGATGAAGAGGAGAAAACAGTAATGAAGAAAAAAAATATCGGATTAATCGCAGGAATTGTACTGCTTGTTGTGCTCTGCGTAGTCTATTTTGTTCTTCATAATCATAATGCCAACAGCAGTGAAGCAGATAGTACAGATACAGCAACAACAGCGTTTGAGACAGATACAGACAAATTGACAGAGCTGACTGTGACAACGGAAGGTCAGTCTTATACTTTTACAAAATCAGATGATAAATGGAGTTATAGTGCAGATGATTCATTTCCACTAGACCAGAGTAATTTTGAAGAGCTGGCAGGAAAGTTAAAATCAATCAGTTCAGACAGGGAGCTCAAAGACGTAGAGGCTGTATCAGAGTATGGACTGGATGCACCTGCTGTACAGGTTTCTATTAAAAATTCGGATGATGAAACCCATACATTAGAGTTTGGTGCAGTAAATGACATGACAAGCAATTGTTATATGACAATTGACAAGGATACCAGTAAAATCTATATGGTTGCTTCTGATCTTGAAACCGCTTTTAATTTTAATTTAAGTGACCTTGCAGAAAAGGAAAGCTTCCCGTCTATTACAGCTACTACAGTTACGAAACTGACTGTAGAAAAACAGGGCGAAGAAGCCGAAGTGATTGAAAAGAGTGATTCTGCTTCCACCGGATGGAGTTATACAAAAGGAAGCACACAAAGAGATATTGACAGTTCTAATACTTCCAATCTCTTAAATGGAATTTCCAGTCTTTCCTGGGGCAGTTTTGTAAGTGCAGATACCAGTAAGCTTGCAGAGTATGGATTGGATGCACCGACCAAGATTACGATTGATTATCAGGTGACAGAGACAAAAGACAGTGACGACAGTGACACGAGTACCAGTGAAGATGGTACGAGTGAAGACAGCAGCAGTAATGAAGATGCAGAAAATGACTCTGACAGCGACAGTACCACAGAAACTGTGACAACGAATAAGCAGGAAGTTTTGCTTCTTGGAGGTCAGGACAGCAGTGGGAATTATTATGCGAAGCTTGAAAGCCAGTCCAACATTTATACCATTTCATCTTCGAGTGTGGAAAGTTTCTTAAATATCGACGTGAAAACTCTGGTCAGCAATTATGTTTCCAATTATATCTTTGCAGACCTCGACCGTGTAACAATTCAAAAAGATGGAGAATCTTATGAATTTACAAAAACAACGGAAGAGAAAGCAAAAGAAAAAGATGACAGTGATGATTCAAAGTCTGAAGATAGTGATACAGAAACTGTGACAACTTACTTTATGAATGGAAACAAAATAAAATTGGAAGATTTCTCAAGCTTCTATAGCAATATCAGTTCTCTGGAATGTCAGGAGTGGCTTGATGAAGTACCGGAAACACAGGATGAGCCGGAAATGACTGTAGAATTTTATAAAGAAAATGGAGTTTACTTCAAAGTAGAATATTATCCGTATGATTCTAACTTCTATCTTGTAAAAAATAATCAGGGAACTGCGTGTCTGGTCAATAAAATGAAGATAAAAGAAATTGAAAGTTCTTTTGAAAAATTTTTGGAAAAACAGAATTAATGAGTAGAAATTAAAAAGCGAGAGGAATGTTTCACGTGAAACATTCCTCTCGCTTTTTAGTCATCAAGAAAAACAGACAGACAATCAAGTAACTGTTCTGGTGATTCTAGCTGAGGAAGATGTTTTGCTTCTTTTAAAATGTAAGTCTCAATTGCCGGATTTAATTCTACATATTGAGAGAGAACTTCGCTCTTAGTGAGTTCGCCTTCCCCTTCGATAATAAAGATGCTGTTGTTTATATTTTTTAATGCATGCACGATATTGTTGTTAGTATATCCTCCAAGTAAACTGGAGAATAAGAAACGACCGCTTCCCATGCCTTTGTGGGCTGCTTCATAGTAAGTGTCGAGCCATTCTGCTTTGATATGGAATGGATTGTAAAGATAATCTTCTGTAAATGCAAGTTGAACATTACTCTGGCAGACCATCATGTTATAAACAAGAGTTCCGAATACAGGAAGCTCAAGAAAAGATTTATAAAGCTTGCTGCGTTTGGTTGGAATCTTATTTAACTGTGAAAGTGCCGGCGGATTAATCATTAAAATTTTTCTAAACAGTTCGTTTTCGTTATGACAGGCGAGGATTGTAAAAGAGCCGGAAAAACCACTGGTAATCACATCGGTTCTTTCGTGAATTACGTTTTTGATAAAATCAGATATTGCCTGGACATATAAATAGTTGGTGTAAGTAATATGCTGTTTATCAGAACGGCCGCATCCAGGTAAGTCGATGCAGTAGACGGTATGATTTTTCTCAAGCTGTTTTACAAGTGCTTCCCATTCATAAGCGGAACTGTAAATGGTTAAATCGTGAATTAATAAAACGGGAGAACCCGTACCTTGTTTTGTGTAATAAATTTTTCCAAAACGCCAATTGTAATAATTGCTTGCCGTTGACTTTAACAAGTCTTTCATTATTGCGGTTGTAGAAATCAGATGGTTCATGAAATGAATAATAGCAGTTGCGGTGGTAAATAAAATACCGGTTGTAATAAGTTTGTATCTATGCTTTTTCATAAAAAAACCTCCAATATAGGATTACTTTAGTTAGTTATAATTATAAGCCATTGACTCTGATTATACAAGCTGAAAGTAGGGAGAAGAATAGTGTGATAATAAAAAAATGGGAAATGTTTCACGTGAAACATTTCCCATTTTTTTATTGATTGATTAATGAAATTTATATCGTAAAAAAATATAATGTTTCACGTGAAACATTTGTGTAGAAATACGTTTAAGAAGATGTTATAATAACCATTGAATGAAATAAATACGAAGTTTGATGAAAAGAGGAAGCTTAAGTGGGAAGAATAATAGCAATAGCAAATCAGAAAGGCGGAGTAGGAAAATCTACAACTGCAATCAATCTGTCTGCATGCCTTGCCGAGCTGGGACAGAGAGTCCTTCTTATTGATATTGACCCACAGGGGAACACAACAAGCGGAGTCGGCGTAGACAAAGATAATGTCAATGCGACTTTGTATGAACTTCTGGTGGGAGAGTGCGAAATTTCGGACTGTCTGATTGAGAATGTATTCGAAAATTTATCCTTGATTCCGTCGAATGTGAATTTGTCTGGTGCAGAGATTGAACTGGTAGGCGTAGAGGGGCGTGAATTTCTTTTGAAAAATCATATTGATTCCATTCGTGATAATTATGATTTTATTATTATGGACTGCCCGCCGTCTTTAAATGTGTTGACTATCAATGCAATGACAACAGCAGATTCTGTACTGGTTCCGATTCAGTGTGAGTATTATGCACTCGAAGGATTGACACAGCTTATTCACACGATTGAACTGGTTCAGAACCGTTTAAATCCGGATTTGGATATTGAAGGCGTTGTATTTACGATGTATGATGCAAGAACAAATCTGTCATTGCAGGTTGTTGAAAATGTAAAGAATAATCTGGACCAGTCTATTTACAAGACCATTATTCCGAGAAATGTTCGTCTTGCGGAAGCACCGAGTTATGGCCTGCCAATTACCTTATATGATAAAAGATCAGTAGGGGCAGAAAGCTACAGACTCCTTGCAGAAGAAGTATTACACAGGGAGGATGAAGAATGGCGGTAAAAAGAGGTGGACTTGGCAAAGGTCTTGATTCTATGATTCCGATTTTAGATTCTACAGCGACAAAAAAGAAAACCGGAAGAACAGCAATCGATAAAGAAGCGCTGCAGAATGCGGCAAAAGAAGCTCATAAACATCAAAAAGAAAAGATGGAATTTGAGGGGAAACCTGGAGAACAGGTACAGATTGTGAAGCTGACAAAGGTTGAGCCGAGCAGGGAACAGCCGAGAAAACAGTTTGATGCCGATGCACTTCAGGAACTGGCAGAATCTATTAAGCAGTTTGGTGTACTTCAGCCATTATTGGTTCAGAAGAAGGAAGACTATTATGAGATTATTGCCGGGGAGCGCAGATGGAGAGCTTCTAAACTGGCAGGACTCAAGGAGGTTCCTGTAATCGTAAAAGAATTTACAGAACAGGAAGCCGTTGAAATTTCTCTGATTGAAAATATTCAGCGGGAAGATTTAAATCCGATTGAAGAAGCGATGGCATATAAACGTTTGATGGAAGAGTTTCATTTAAAACAGGATGCGATTGCAGAACGGGTTTCAAAGAGCAGAACTGCAGTTACAAACTCAATGCGTCTTTTAAAATTAGATGATAGAGTTCAGCAGATGCTGATTGATGAAATGATTTCAACCGGACATGCAAGAGCTTTGCTTGCACTGGAAAGTAAGGATGCACAGGCGGAAGCGGCAGTTAAAGTATTCGATGAAAAATTGAGCGTACGAGAAACAGAGCGTTTAGTGAAAGAACTGTTAAATCCAGTGCAGAAAAAAGAAGAGAAACCCAAAAATCAGGCAGAAGAACTGGTTTATAAGAATCTGGAAGAGAAAATTAAACAGATTATCGGTTCAAAGGTTGCAATTAACCGAAGGACAGATAATAAGGGAAAGATTGAAATTGAATACTATTCTCAAGAAGAATTGGAACGTATTGTTGAATTATTGGAAACAATAGGATAATGTACAATCGGAAGATTCCGAGAGTACCTAGATAGGAGTTAGAGCAGATGGGTAATCTAATCAGCAAGATTCAGTCTATTTCCGGTGTGCTGTCAATTTTTTTACTGATTGTGGTAATTGCACTTTTGGTATGTGTGGTCAGTCTTTTTTTGGAAGTAAACCGACTGAATCAAAAATACCGCGTATTTATGAAAGGAAGAGATGGACAGTCTCTTGAAAAATCGTTCCGACGCAAATTTGCAATGATTGACAAAGGGCTGGATGCGGCAGCGGCAAATGAGCAGGAAATTGAAAAATTAAAAGAAATCATGGGAAACACCTTGAACAAATATGCTATTGTGAAGTATGATGCATTTGAGGATATGGGAGGAAAACTCAGCTTTGTTCTGGCTATGTTGGACGATAAGAATACAGGATTTCTTCTGAATGCGATTCACAGCAGAGAAAACTGTTTCCTCTATATTAAAGAGATTGTAAATGGGGAATCCTATGTAATATTAAGCCAGGAAGAAGTGCAGGCATTAAAACAGGCCGTAAATTTCAGACAAAACTAAAAAAAAGAAGCAGGGAGAAAGATTATGTTAGATATTAAATTTTTAAGAGAAAATCCAGATGTAGTAAAACAGAATATTAAAAATAAATTTCAGGACAGCAAATTACCTCTGGTAGACGAAGTAATCGAATTGGATAAGAGAAACCGTGAAATCAAAGGAGAAGTAGAGGCGTTAAGAGCAGAAAAAAATAAAATCTCCAAAATGATTGGAACTCTTATGAAAGAGGGCAAAAGAGAAGAAGCAGAAGAAGTAAAGAAACAGGTAACTGCAAATGCAGAGACTGTAGACCGTTTATCTGCTGAAGAAAAAGAAGTAGAAGAAAAAATCAAAAAAATCATGATGACAATTCCAAATATCATTGACCCATCTGTTCCGATTGGAAAAGATGACAGCGAAAATGTGGAAGTACAGAGATATGGTGAACCGGTTGTTCCGGACTTTGAAATTCCATATCATGCAGAAATTATGGAAAAATTCAATGGTCTTGATTTAGACAGTGCAAGAAAAGTAGCCGGAAACGGTTTTTACTATCTGATGGGAGATATTGCACGTCTTCATTCCGCAGTTATTTCTTATGCAAGAGATTTCATGATTAACAGAGGATTTACTTACTGTGTACCGCCTTTCATGATTCGAAGTGACGTTGTTACAGGTGTTATGAGCTTTGCGGAAATGGATGCGATGATGTACAAAATCGAAGGCGAAGATTTATATCTCATCGGTACAAGTGAACATTCCATGATTGGTAAATTTATTGACACAATTATTCCGGAAGAAGAGCTGCCAAAAACACTGACCAGTTATTCTCCATGTTTCAGAAAAGAAAAAGGTGCACACGGACTTGAAGAAAGAGGTGTATACCGTATTCATCAGTTTGAAAAGCAGGAAATGATTGTTGTCTGCAAACCGGAAGACAGCAAAATGTGGTTCGATAAATTATGGCAGAATACAGTTGATTTATTCCGTTCTATGGATATTCCGGTTCGTACACTGGAATGCTGCTCTGGTGACCTGGCTGATTTAAAAGTAAAATCTGTAGACGTAGAAGCATGGTCTCCAAGACAGAAGAAATATTTTGAAGTAGGAAGTTGTTCAAACCTCGGTGATGCACAGGCAAGAAGACTGAAAATCCGTGTGAATGGAAACGACGGTAAATACCTGGCACATACACTGAATAATACAGTTGTTGCTCCGCCTAGAATGTTAATTGCATTTCTGGAAAACAATCTGCAGGCAGATGGTTCAGTAAGAATTCCGGAAGCACTGCAGCCATACATGGGTGGAATGACTGAGATAAGATAAGGAGGCAGTCTTTGCACAGTTATTTAAGGTCCATTGGTTTTTCAGAACTGGAAAGAAAAGAACTTGACCAGATTTTGAAAGAGGTAATTACACAATACGATGAAAAGACAGTAATAGAAAACTCTGAGGGACATCTGTTTGTGGAAGTATCAAAAATATTTGGATGTGACGTTGGAATCACAGTCTGCGGAGAATACGATGAAAATAATGAATTTGAGATGGAATATTATTTTCCGTTCTTCCGCGGAACTGGAATTACGACACAGGAAAATGTGTTAATTGAACGCCATGTGGGAAAAGAGTCCTATGCCGGAGCAGTGGATGATATAAGAATCGGCGTTACAATTATCTTTTATCTGCAAAATGCAGCCGAATATCTGACAGAACACCGGCATGGACATTATACAAAGGGTGTGTATCCGGTGACTCTTGCCGGACTTGCAAGAGAAGCCAGAATTCTTCTTCCTGTTAAGAAAGATGAAAAACAGCAAAGAGAAGAACGGGAGAATACCGTGAATCGTAATCGAATGATTGCGGCAGCCCGTAATGGTGATGAAGAAGCTATGGAGAATCTGACGATGGAGGA
>OCHN01001346.1_pt1 | contig 20303 bp, 20 predicted proteins | sample 1538911 | NCBI WGS metagenome assembly OCHN01 (sample SAMN04571736, study PRJEB22368) | human gut metagenome | biome: human gut; material: stool | host: Homo sapiens | place: Luxembourg | collected 2013-01-11 | reverse complement strand
TTCCCCAGAACAGGAAACCTATGTCCAGCGGGTCTTTTACAGCCGCGCGGAATCTCACGATGGAGAGCGCGCCGACCATGCCGAGCGACAGCACTACGTTGGAACTTATCGTCATGATGATGAACGAAGTAACAATGGTGGTAAGGATTACGAGAATATTGAAATTTTCGTTGTAAATAACGCTGCGGTTAAAGAAGCGGTACACGAGATAGATCACCGCTCCGCAGACTGCCGCAGTGAGCAGCGTAACAAGAATCGTAGCAATGGAAATGTTCGCAAGCTCGAAGTCGGTGCCGAAAAGTTCGATAGCGTCGGTTAGCTTTGAGCCGCTTGTCAGGAACTGACTGATCACGTCAACCATGGGTTAATACCTCCAACATTCTGTCTGTGCAGATCATATATTTTGATACTGACTGCTGCGGAGCGTTCAGCCCCTGCAATGCCGCCTGTATACTTTCGGGAATATAGCTGTCGAATTTAACTTCAAGTATGATATTTCCGCCGAGAACCGGAGTGTACTGTGCCTCCGGCGCGAACATATCCATTGTGTTGAAGCACGCGGAAAGCTGCTTGTCAAACGTAATGCGGACGTTTCCGAAGCGGGATATCAGCGCCTGGCGGCGGTAGTCCACTATCACCCTCGGGCGTAGCTTGGTGAGCAGGTCGGCGCGGTAGAATTCCCCGAAGGAATCCTCGTCGCTGTCGCTGTCCGCCATGAAGCCGCAGTCGCAGGAAAGCAGCGCCCGGTATTGTTCATCGGTAAGCCGCCGGGAGAGCTTTGAAACGTAGGAGGCGTCCTTGTGCTTGGATTCCAGGGTTATAAGCGACGGGTCCAGGTCGTAGGCGCGTATGCGGAATTTCCGGCGCGTTTCAATGCCGTTGACCTTCTGCCAGTAAGCCGAGTTGTAGACATCGTCGAAATAAAGGCTGGTGACGCGGTATTCGCCGTTGACCCCGTGCGGATCGACCGTCATGAGCGGCGCCAGGCGCGCTCTCAGCATGAGGTAGGTGCCCTCGTTTATTATGAATTTCAGTTCGTGCCGGAGCTTCCTCCCGCCGGACAGCTTTGTGCGGTCGCGGAGCTGGGGAGCGTGCACGCGCGTTTCCTCGCTTCCGAGCCTGGGTATAAGTCTTGTGGATTTCAGAAGCCGCATTCCGGCACCTCCCCGAGTAAATAATCGTTTACAAACGTATAATATAAGTATAACAAAAATACGACATAATTACAAGCCCGTTTTTTAGTATATTATCAAGCATATTATACTTTCAGTTATCGTATAAATGAAAATATCGGGAAATTTTCAAAAAACCCTTGACAATGCTTTTATAATACGGTATAATTAATTATTGTTGACAGTTGTGTGCGGAAGAGCTATATCCAAAGGCAGATTCCGGTAGAACATACAACGATACTACCATGTTGAACAAAGGGGGGTCTATCAATGAAAAGAACTTACCAGCCCAAGAAGCTTCAGAGAAAGCACGAGCACGGCTTTATGAAGAGAATGGCAACCAAGAACGGTCGTAAGGTTCTCGCTCGCCGCCGCGCAAAGGGCAGAAAAAAGCTGACCTACTGATCTGACTGCAATGTCTGAATTCAAAAAGAAGTACATTGTGATCAAAAACAACCGCGATTTCAGCTTCCTCTTTAAAAAGGGGGAGAGTATCGTCACATTTGCCTTTGTCTGCTATGTCAGGGAAAGGCGCGGGCGGTGCAACCGTCTCGGTATTGTTACCGGGAAGAAGGTCGGGAACGCGGTCAAACGAAATCGCTCAAGGCGGATAATAAGGGAAGCCTTCCGCCTTTTCGAGCCGATTTTGAAAGAGAAAACACAAAAGCGTTACGATTTCGTCTTTGTCGCAAGGAGCAAGACCCCGGAGCTTAAATCCACAAAGATCTACTCCCTGATGATGAAGAATATTCTGTCCAGGCTGTCATGAAGTATATTTTCCTTGCTGTCATCAAGCTGTACAGACTTACGCTGTCAAAGATCTTACCGCCGTGCTGCCGCTATTATCCAAGCTGTTCCGAATACGGGCTTACCGCTATTCGGCGTTTTGGTGCGGTGAGGGGCGGTTATTTGACGTTATGGAGAATTATGCGGTGCAACCCTTTCGGTGCAGGCGGCATCGACCCTGTGCCGCAGAAGTTCTGTTTCCATCCCGAGAGGCTGCCTGTGCCGCCGGATTTCGGGATACCTGACGACGACAGCGCAGACTACCTCAGCGAAGATATAAAGCGATCCTACAAAGATAATTAATAAAGTGAAGTCAACTGCGGCTTTATGCGCCGTGTTATCATATACCATTCCAAAGACGCCGGAGCCTATCCGGTCGGACGCACACAGCAGCGCGCATACCGATCCTTCCACAGCGCTGCGCCAAATGAAAGGACGTGGACACAATAGAGTTCCTGTACAGTATCATAGGCTACCCCCTCGGCTACATCATGTGGGCGATCTATGAGGTCATCTGCAAGAACACGGGCGCCAGCATCGGCGTGGCTATCCTGGTGTTTACCTTTATCGTAAAGCTGGCTATGCTGCCGCTGTCGATAAGGCAGCAGAAAAACACCGCTAAATCAGCAATTTTCGCACCTAAGGTAAGAGAGATCCAGCAGAAATACAAGAACAATCAGGAAAAGCAGCAGCAGGAGCTTGCGAAGCTCCAGCAGCAGGGCTACAGTCCGATGGGCGGCTGCGGCACTATGGCTATAACCTTCCTGCTTCTGTTCGGCGTACTGGACGTAGTTTACAAGCCCATGACCCACATCATGCACATGGGAAATACTGCGCAGATAATGCAGGAATCCTATTACGTTTCCATGACAAAGATATTTGTCGACGAGTACGGCAACACTCAGGAGCTTACCGGCGAAGCGCTCACGAAGCATGACGAGATCGTCCGCGACGCGAAGCAGATCCTTGAGTTCTACAACGAAAACTGCCTCGGCGACGGCGAGGAGCCTCTCACCGAAGACGTGTGGGCAAATCTCGACGCCACCAGCAAGAACATGGTGAAGAAGGTCGTCACTAAGGCTACCCTGACCTCTTTCAACGAGGACAACGGCAACGACCTGTTCACCGAGAGCGACCTCTACTCCATCACCAAGGCGGAGCAGGCTGAGGTCGACGCTATCGGCGATGAGACCGAGAAGAACGAGTACAGACAGGCTCACAGCTTCTCTGCTTCCACAAGAAGCGCGGTTGAGACCGTACAGCGCAAGTACGGTTCTGTAAAGGCTACCGCAGACAGCGATACCCTCACCTACACCCAGGCGTCTACGCTCCAGAGAGAGCTTTACTCTATTGAGATGTACGGTCAGGTATCTGAAATAGATCCGACCGCTTCCGCTTACAGCCTCCAGCAGTCCGATAAGGACAACATGGCAGAACTTAACGACAAGCTCGAGTTCCTCGGAATCCCGCTTGGCAAGGATCCTGCAAGCGACCTCGGCTGGCCGATGATCCTTATTCCGATACTGGCGTTCGTGTTCTCTATGGCGCAGACCCTCATCTCGATGAAGACGATGGATACAAGCGCTGCCGGCGGAAATTCCGGCTGCATGAAGGCTACGTTCTTCATCATGCCTATCTTCTCCATTGTGCTGGTATTTACCGTACCTGCCGGCGCGGGCTTCTACTGGACGATAAGCTATGCGTTCGGTATCCTGCAAACATTGCTGCTCAATAAGGTCTACAGCCCTGCAAAGCTCCGCGCGCAGGCTGAGGCTGAGTACAACGAGCGTATGAAGAACGCCGCGAAGGAAGAAAAGCGCAAGAGACAGACAGAGGATCTCAACGCAGTTTCCGAGTATGAAGGCGAGAAGCTCACCCAGAAGGAGATCAACCGCAGAAAGCTCGCAGCCGCAAGAAAGGCTGACGCTGAGAAGTACGGCGAGGAATATCATGAGGATAACGACGACGATACCTGACGTATCACAGGAGGGTGAAATATGAAAAAGGAATTCACAGCAAAGACCCTTGATGAAGCAAAGGCAATGGCAGCCGCTGAGTTCGGCGTTGCTGCCGAGGAGATAGATTTCGACATTCTTGAGCAGCCCAGAAAGGGGCTGTTCGGAATGAAGGGCGTTGCAAGAGTCATGGCTTCCTACGAAGCCCCCGAAGCTCCTGCAGCGTCCGAGACGGCCGCAGTTTCCGAGGTTTCTGAGGCTGCCGAGCATTCCGAGCCAGCAGAGGAGACCCATGCAGAGGAGCCGGCACCGGCTTCCTTTGAGGACGAGGGCGAAAAGGACATACCGGAGCTTCCCGAGGATTTCGATATCGAGGGCAGCGCAAAGGTGCAGGCAGCGAAGAAGTACCTAACCGACGTGCTTCACGCTCTTGGGCTTGAGAACTTCCAGATTAACGCTGTCCGCCGTGATGGAAACGTTGTTCTTGACATCACAGGCGATAAGCTCGGCGTAGTTATCGGCAGACGCGGCGAGACTCTTGACAGTCTCCAGTATCTGACTATCCTCGCAAGCAACCGCACTGAGGAATCCTACTGCCGCATCTCCATCGACTGCAACGGCTACCGCGACAAGCGCCGCGAAACTCTGGAGTCCCTTGCAAAGCGCACTTCCGCGAAGGTCATCAAGCAGGGCAGAAAGATCGCTCTCGAGCCGATGAACCCCTACGAGCGCCGCATAATCCATAGCTGCGTTGCTGAGATCGAAGGCGTATCCAGCCATTCCACCGGTGTCGAGCCTTACAGAAAGGTCGTAATCTACGCCGACAAGCCCAAGTTCGATAACCGCCGCGGCAGACGCGGAAATGGCGAACGCAGCGAGCGCAGTGAACGCGGGGAGCGCAGAGGTTCCGGAAACGGGAACACACGCAACTATCGCCAGTCCACTGGATTCTCCACCAGCTTTGAGCGCGAGTACAAGCGCCGCACCTATGAGCCGGACGAGACCGCAGACGCAGGCGAGTTCAGCAAGGAGACCGTTGAAGCGGAGAAGAGCGCAACACTCTACGGAAAGATCGAGCTTTGATTTATTAAATAGCTTACGGCAGCCTGAAAAGGCTGCCGTTTTTATATATCGGATTTATCGAGAATAGGCTGAATATCGGAGAGGTAATCCTCGAGAATTCCGCCGTTTTCGATCAGCACGTCTCCGATGTACTCCATTGCGAGAGCGTTGATCCGGTCGTATTCCGTTTCGGGCATTACGCTGCGGGAGCGGCAGAGCGCCTCTCCGCAGCCGTCCCGGACTGCCTTCAGCAGCGCGATATCATCGCGGGTGAGCGACTGCGCGAATTCCCTCCAACCGTCGGGAAGCTCCGTGAAATTCCCCGGTACGTCCATTTGCGGCGCTGGCGCAGGAGATTCGTCAGTATCCGGGTTTCCATAGCTCTCAGCAAATCCTGCGGTCTGTTCGTCGAAATCGTCCTCGGATATGCTGGATATGCGGTCGGTGAGCTCCTCGGGAGTTACCGTGTCCGCCTCCTCGACTATGAGTTTGCGGGTTGTCTCGTCGGACTCCTCGCGTATCTGCGACAGCTTGGAGACGTCGATTTCGATTTTTACGGGCTTCTGCGGGGCGGAGGGCGCTTCTGCGGGAACCTCGTCATAATTATAGCAGCTGCGTTTTTTCGCCTGCTTTTTCGGTGGGAAAACTCCGTTTTCATCGCACCACGCGTTCACCGCGTTCGGGATAAGCTCCGAAAATTCGGGAGCTTCCGCGGCGCGCACCAGCTTGTCACGGTTCAGGAAATCGTTCAGCACCGGGGTGATATTTGGCGAAATTCCGTAGCGGAAGCCGGTGCGCTTCCGGAGCACGGATTCTACGCTTTTCAGTATCCACCCGACGAAACTGCGGTAGGGCGACGGCTCGAAGGTTTCGAGGCATGGCTCCCCGCGCTTGGTGGTGTACTGTTCGGTAGGACTTATCCTGAGATTGTGGAAGCCGTCCATGCGGGAAATGTCGACATACGCGCCGTTGAACGGAGACCAGAAGAAATCCTTTCGCAGCTTTCCGCACAGCAGCTCGAACATAGTCACGCCGGATTTTTTAAAATAGCCGTCCAGCGCGGTCAGTGCGGACTCAAGAGCGCCCTCCATCAGCGGGCGGGTCTCGTCGTTCAGGAATATGCTCCCCCGGAGATTGTAGGAGGAGATACCCATGAGGTATTCCAGCTTGCCGGAGTAGCGGCATTCGAGTATATCCAGGTCGTCCGGAGGGCGGGTGTCCAGGGCGGATTCAGCGGGACAGGCGGCAACGCCGCCGATGTCGTTGTAGGCGCGGAAATCCTTGAGCCAGCGCGGGAGGACGGTGTCCAGAGCCGGGCAGAAGCCGCGGCAGCCCTCCCACACGGCAGAGAGCCGGTTGTACGCATCGGCGGAGGACATCACGCCGATCTTGTTCAGGAGTTCGTAGCAGTAGAGAATGATGTAGGGTTTGTCGGTCTGGCTGTACACGCCGTTTCGGGCGGCTGTTCTCCAGGTGAAGTAGGTGCGGAGCTGGTCGGTGGACATAGCGCCGTATATCGGGCGGTCGATGTTGCAGAAACAGTTCCAGCCGAAATTGTCGGTGACGTCCTTCATGAACTCGCCCTGCTTTATCAGGGTTTCGCCGGCGTTTTTCTTGAGCATGAAGCCGGTGTAGAACGTGTGCGAAAGATAGCGCATTTCAGTAATTTTTGCTCGGATATCGGCGCCCTCGTCGTCGGTCTCGTGCGTTGACGGAGCATATGCAAGCTCGTCGGGCTGGAGGCGCTCCGGCTGCTGTTCCACGGGTTTCCCGGTGAGGTAATCAAGGTTTTCCCGCGGCGGGCGTGGCGGTATTTTCTCGCCGTAGTATCTTTCGTCCTCCTCCGCAGTTTTTATCGCTTCATTCACTATGGAGCTTATCTTGTTCTGTATGGAGCGCTTCACCGCTTCGCTGACCTTTTCCCGGACGGCGGGGTCTAACTGCTCGTGGGACGTTTCGACGGGATCCACGGGCTGATTTTTCAGCTCGATCATGCGGTGGAGCTCCTCTTGTATCTCCTCTTTCGATTTTGCGTTGTTGTCCATCATAAGGCGGAATTTATCAGCCACGGCGCTCACCCCTTTTTGCAAAAAACGGCAGAGTGCTCCGCCGTTTTGTCTTTAGTTTTCTGAATTTCCTGCGTTCTCGGATCTTTCCGGTTCGCCGGCCTTCTCATCGTCGAATGCGATGAGCTTTTCCCAGTCCTCCGGAAATCCCAGATCCTTGAGCCGCAGTACGTCGGAATTTTTGTAGATAAGCCTTGAAATAGGCTTCACAACGCGCTGGTTCCATGCTGCGTGATCATGCGCGAGCTGCTTGAGCACGATTATGTACCCGAAAACATCAGGTTTCAGCTCGAGGTCAAGCCCCTTTGGAACGCGCGGCTCTACCTGGAACGTGTTTCCGTAAAGGCGGTTGTAGTGCGCGCAGTAGTTGCGGAGTTCGTTCAGGCAGAACAGCCAGTTGTCAAGGTCTGCGCTGGAACAGCCGTAGTAGCGGTCGGCAAGCTCCTTTTTGTCGCCGGAGTGCATATCCTTGTAGAAAAACGCCAGCGTGCCGAAGCTGAACAGCTCCATAACTACCCACAGCGGGAACGCTCCGCAGTATTTCGAGTTGTAGTGCCGTACGAATTCCCGGTCGTCGTTGACTTCTATGAGGTGCTTCACCTTGTTCATGAATTGCTGGTGGTTGTGCCGGAAGTCGAACGAGGAGGCGTTAAGGTAGCCCAGGGCGCCGTATTTCAGCGCGTGGTAGTTCGAAACGGCGGCGCGCATTGAGATCTCCGTTTCCTCAAGTGAGGCGAGCAGAATGCTCCGCAGCTTGCGGTCGGATTCGTACACACGCAGGATATTTTCAAATGTAGTGCCATTTTCGTACTGCCCTTTACACACGGTGAACGGTGCGAAATAGTCCGACAGCCGGAAATAGTTGATGTAGGTCAGGGTCTGTTCAGCCAGCTTTTCGTCATTTATGACGCAGCCGCGGTCGCGCAGCTTCTGTACCTGTTCCTTTATGGTGGCTGGTATCTTCTGATTCATGTGGGCACCTTTCAAATAGTTGATCGTGGTTGTCGGGTTATATCAGTCCATCCAGAATACTTCGCGCTCGTGCTTGCTCTTGCGCGTCATAAGCGCGGAAATGCTCTCTTTCGGGTCAGATCCCTCGTAGCATATCTTTACTATCTGTTCGATTATCGGCGTGTCTATGCCGCGCTCCTGCGCTAATTTGTATGCGATTATGCTGCTGGTGTAGCCTTCCACGGTGCCGACCTGCTTTACTGCCTCCGGGGCTGGTATTCCCTTGCCGATGAGGTTTCCGGCGCGGAAATTACGTGAGTGCAGCGAGGTGCAGGTAACGATAAGGTCGCCTATTCCAGCCATGCCGGTGAAGGTCTTCCAGTTTGCACCGAGACCTACGCCGAGCCGTGTTATCTCGGTCATTCCGCGGGTCATGAGGGCGGCTACGGTGTTGTCGCCGAGACCCATTCCGCGGGCGATGCCGCAGCCGAGGGCTATCGGGTTTTTCAGTACGCCGCCGAGCTCGCAGCCGGCAACGTCGTCGTTGACGTAAATGCGGTATTTCTCGTTTGAGAGCGTGCGCTGGATATACTCCGCAACGCCGTCGCTATTGCTTGCGCAGACCTCCGTTGTGGGAACCAGGCGTGCGATTTCCTCCGCATGGCAGGGACCGGTGATAACGCCGACCGGGTTTTCCGGAAGCTCCTCAGAGATTATCTGGGACAGCCTGTAGCCTGTAGCGGCTTCCAGACCCTTGCTGACGTTTATCATGATGGTGGATTTATCCACATAGGGCTTCACGGTCTGAATGGCTTCCCGGAAGAACGGCGAGGGGATAGCCACAAGCACGATATCTGCGCCGCTGACGCATTTCGGGTCTGTGGTGACGCCGAGGGATTCCGGCAGTTTTACGCCGGGGAGGAGCCGCTTGTGCTCGCGCTCGGTGCGGAGAAGCTCCGCTTCCTGCTCGAATTTCGTCCAGGTGACTACCTCGTGCCCGAATGTGGTGAATAATACGCCCAGAGCCGTGCCGTAGCCGCAGCCCAGAATAGTGATCTTTGCCATTGTGACAGCCTCCGAAATTTACTTTGCTTTTTCGCCGAGCTTCTTCTCAGTGTGAGCGGCAAGGCGCTTTATATTTCCGCGGTGCATGTAGATAACGAGCGCGGCGGTGAAGAATGCGATGAATGTGCAGACGATACCGGCGGGGTCGCCGTCCATGAAGTACACGAATCCGAGCGTGCCGAAGCCGTACAGCGAGGAAGCGATGCAGCTTCCGAGGGAAACGTAGCGGGTAACAGCCACGATGATTATAAACACGGCGAGCAGTAAGCAGCCGGTGCGCCAGTCCAGCGTGAAAATAGCGGAGATAGCGGCGAGAACGCCCTTTCCTCCCCTGAACCCGTAGTAAACTGGGAACACATGGCCGACTACAGCCATGAAACCTGCCATGTAGCCTACCCAGTTCATGTCGTTTTCGAGCACGGTGGTGTCAACGCCGCCGATGAACTGGAACGCGAGCCTGACCGCCCAAATCGCGAGGACCGCCTTTGCAACGTCGCCGAGAAGTACTATTCCGGCAACCGCCTTGCCCTGGGTGCGAAGGGTGTTGGTGAGTCCGGCGTTGCCGCTTCCCATCGTGCGGATATCCTTGCCCGTTTTCAGCTTGGTGACGATTATTGATGTATTAACGCCGCCCAGAAGATAGGGAACGACGATCATGATTATATAACAAAGCCACATCATTGTGTGTTATGTCCTTTCGTTTTTTGGAGGCGCGGGTCAATTCTGCGCGTTTTCTTTTTCTACGGTCTCAGCGGTTCCGGGCTTTATCTCCGGATTCTTGCTGCGAAGCACCGCATACAGCACCCCGGCGTTTTCCCTGGGTTTTACCGGCATGGTTATGTCGCCGGAGGAAGTCACCAGCAGCAGGTCGCCGTCATTTTTCAGGGTTATCATTTTTATTGCGTCGTAGCGCAGCAGGAGCGCCCTGCGCGCCGTGTAGAACAGTATATGCTCCGGCATGAACCAGCGCTCCCCGAGGGTCTTTGCCGACGGGTAGGCGGATATAACGCCTTCGCGTTCGGCCTCCGGCATATTGCTGAGCTGCTCCTCCAGACGGCACCTTGCCACTCCGAAGATATCTACGAACGCCTTAACCAGCAGTGAAGCCACGGCGGCGGAGACCACGATGGCTCCTATAGTCCAGACGACCCTGAACCAGTCCGCCCAGCCGCCGGAAAACATCAGCGGGATCCACGCCGCCGCGGCGAATCCCACGGCGATGAGCGCACATTTAATGAGCATTCCGGTGCGGCGGCGTATGAAATCCGACAGGATCTGCTTCATTATTCTCCTCTTTCACGAATGGTCAGCTTGATCGGCGTTGCAGTCAGTCCGAAGGTCTCGCGGAGCTGGTTCTCAATATAGCGCTGATACGAGTAGTGGAACAGTTCGCGGCTGTTGCAGAAGATAACGAAATTAGGCGGGCATACGGAAGCCTGGGTCATGTAATAGATCTTCAGGCGCTTGCCCTTGTCTGACGGCGGCTGCACGCGTGAGGTCGCGTAGTTCAGCATATCGTTGAGCACGCCGGTGGAGATACGCATGCAGTGCTGCTCGTGTACGAACTTTATCAGCTCGAACAGCTTGTCTATGCGCTGACCGGTCTTTGCGGAAATAAACACGAACGGCGCGTAGGACATGAACGAGAAGTCTATCTCCAGCTTCTTGCGGAAATCGTCCATAGTGCGGTCGGTCTTGTCCTCGACTGCGTCCCACTTGTTTACGGCGATTACGCACGCCTTGCCCTTGTCGTGGGCGTAGCCTGCGACCTTGCTGTCCTGCTCGGTGAAGCCTACCGTCGCGTCGATGACGATAACGCAGACGTCGGCGCGGTCGACTGCCATGAGGGCGCGCAGAACGCTGAAATGCTCAATATTCTCGATGACCTTAGCCTTGCGGCGCATTCCGGCGGTGTCGATAAAGATGAACTTATCCTCGCCGCGCTGTATCTCGGTGTCTATCGCGTCGCGGGTGGTTCCGGCAATGTCGGAGACGATGGAGCGCTCCTCGCCGGCTATCTGGTTGATGAGCGAGGACTTTCCAACGTTCGGCTTGCCGATGACGGCTACTTTGATGGCGTCAGCGTCGTATTCGTCCGGTTCCTCCGGCGGGAGGTTCTCGAAAACGGCTTCCAGGAGGTCACCAGTGCCGTGTCCGTGCACGGAGGAAACCGGTATCGGGTCGCCGAGACCGAGGTTGTAGAACTCGTATATTTCCGGAGGCGGAGTGCCGATGCCGTCCACCTTGTTTACGGCGAGGACTACCGGCTTGCCGCTCTTTATCAGCATGGAGGCTACGTCGCTGTCGTTGGCGGTGACTCCGGTGGTGATATCGGTGACGAATATGATTGCGTCGGCGCGCTCCACTGCGAGCATTGCCTGCTCCCTCATCTGCGCAAGGATAACGTCGTCGGTCTTTGGCTCGATACCGCCGGTGTCGATGAGCATGAACTCCTTGCCGAGCCACTCGCAGCGGCTGTAGATACGGTCGCGGGTAACGCCGGGCTTGTCGTCCACGATGGACAGGCGCTGCCCCACCAGCTTATTGAAAAGTGTGGACTTTCCCACGTTCGGGCGTCCTACTATTGCTACTACCTGCATATTATTTCTCCTGTTCTCAGTTTTTAAACCATATAACTATAGTATAGCATATTTCAGCGTTATTTTCAAGGAATTATATGTATATTTGACGATAACTCTTAAATTGTTTATAATCAGCAAAAATCCCCCCGGCTGAACCGGAGGGACTTCCCGTAAACTTGTGTTTAGTTACTGAATGAAGGCAAATTATGCTTCCTTAGCGATAACGACCTTATCATTGTAATAACCGCAATTGCCGCATACTCTGTGAGCGAGCTTGAGCTCACCGCACTGCTTGCAGCGAGAGAAGGACGGTGCAGATAACTTCCATACCTGTGAACGTCTCTTGTCGCGTCTTGCGCGGGATACCTTTCTCTTCGGAACTGCCATTATTGCACCCCCTTAATATAACATTTCATTTCCTAAGAGTTCGTATAATGAACCCTTTTACAGTCACGCATAATATTATAACATGCGAAATCCGTTTTGTCAAGGGTTTTCGGACATTTTACAAAAAATATTCCGGGTTTTGTCGAAATAGTCACTTTTGCACCCGAATTGCCCGTCCAAAACGGAATTATTGACTAAAATCATCAGGCTGGCGCGGAGCGTTTCAGCCCGGCGCCAGCCTGAAAAAGTCAGTCAGAAATTAAACGATGAACTTCTTCATAGACTCGGGCAGCTCGGAGTTATCAGCGGAAATAGTGCAGGTGATAACGGTGTCGCCGGAGATCTTAGCCAGCTTCTCGAACAGCTCGCCAACCTTAGCGTAGTCTCTGCCGGTGATCTTGAGTGTAGCGTCAACGAACAGATCTGTGCAGTCGTAGTCGGAAGCCAGAATGCCGGAAACGAAGCCGTAGAATGCGTCAACGCCCTCTACTGCGTAGTCCTCGATGTTGATAAGGCGAACCTTCGGGGTGATGTCGGTGTTGAGGGAAGAGCCCTTCTGGATAGCAACAACGTTGCCGTTGGACTTGTTCTCTGCCTCGTGGATAGCGTCGATAAGGATCTTGGTCTTGCCGGTGCCTCTCTTGCCTGTGATAAGCTTAATCATAGTATACCTCCATGAATAGTGTTGTATTATTGCGAGGAAAGCGCCGCTAGATCGCGGATCTCTCCATTTTTGCCTTTGTTGGATCAGAGACCGAGCTTAGCCTCGAGCTCTGCCTTCTGAGCCTCGTAACCGGGCTTGCCGAGGAGAGCGAACATGTTCTTCTTGTAGCTCTCAACGCCGGGCTGGTTGAACGGATTTACACCGAGCAGGTAGCCGCTTATAGCGCATGCCTTCTCGAAGAAGTAGATGATGTAGCCAAGCTCGTACTCGTTAAGCTCGGGAGCCTCGAGAACGATGTTGGGAACGCCGCCCTCGGTGTGTGCGATAACGGTGCCCTCGTAAGCCTTGCGGTTTACAACGGACATGTTCTGGTTGGAAAGGAAGTTCAGACCGTCAACGTTGGTGGGGTCGTCCTTGAGGAAGAACTCCTTCTGGGGCTTTGCAAACTGCATAACAGTCTCGAACATTACGCGGGAACCGTCCTGAATGAACTGGCCGAGGGAGTGCAGGTCGGTTGAGAATACAGCGGATGACGGGTAGATGCCCTTGTTGTCCTTGCCTTCGCTCTCGCCGAAGAGCTGCTTGTACCACTCGTTCATCATAGCGAAGCTCGGCTCATATGCGATGAGCATTTCAACGCTCTTGCCCTTGCGGTAGAGGATATTGCGGAGCGCTGCGTACTTGTAGCAGTCGTTCTTCTGGAGGTCGCAGTCAGCGTAAGCGGCGCGTGCGTCAGCGGCGCCCTTCATGAGCGCGTCGATATCGCAGCCTGCGCATGCGATGGGGAGAAGGCCTACTGCGGTCAGAACGGAGAATCTGCCGCCTACGTCGTCCGGAACTACGAAGGTCTCGTAGCCCTTCTTGTCGGAGAGCTCCTTGAGAGTTCCCTTTGCCTTATCGGTGGTAGCGTAGATACGTCCCTTTGCGCCGTCTTCGCCGTACTTTTCAACCAGCAGGTCGCGGAATACGCGGAATGCCAGCGCAGGCTCGGTGGTGGTGCCGGACTTGGAAATGATGTTTACAGAGAAGTCCTTTCCTTCAACGAGGGAAACTACTTCGCTGAGGTATGTCGGGCTGATGGAGTTGCCGATGAAGTAGATGTCGGGTGTGTCCTTCTTCAGGCTGTTGTAGAGGGAGGACTTGATAGCCTCGATAACTGCTCTTGCGCCGAGGTAAGAACCGCCGATACCGATAACGATGAGGACATCGCTGTCCTTCTTGATCTTTGCGGCAGCCTGCTTGATGCGTGCGAATTCTTCCTTGTCGTAGTCGACCGGGAGGTCTATCCAGCCGAGGAAGTCGCTGCCCAGACCGTTTCTGTTAACGAGCTGGTCGTGCGCTGCCTTTACTGCGGGAGCGATGCCAGTGAGTTCATGCTCTGCAACGAAACTGTTTAAATATCTGTCGTTGAGTTTGAGTGCCATATCTAGATTTCTCCTTTCGCGGCGCGGCATTTCTATATAATGTCAGGAACTGGTTTCCTGCTTGAGCCGCACCGGTTATGCCTGTATCTATTATACCTTATATTTATTTTTTTTGCAACAGATTTTCGGGCAAGCTGTTGATTTTGATTAAACAAAACGAAATTTCATTGCGAAAAATGTGCATGTTTAACAAAAAAGCGGCGGCGCATTTTGCACCGCCGCTGAATCGTTTATCCTACGGACGCGACCAGAATACCATCTGTAAACAGCTTTTCATTTTCTGCGACTTCTGTGTAGCCGTCGTCCTCTAAAAACTGGAGTATAGTCCCGCCGTCCGGGGAGATGTAAAAATACCTCTGGTTGTCCCGACCACCGTGTTTTATGGCGCCGATGTATTTCCAGCCGCCTTCGTTGAAGCTCTCCACGGTCGGATATATCGCGAAGACCTCCCCCGGTCCGGTGCCTTCGGCGGGTTCGTTCTCGGGGTCGAAGAACGGAAAGTATTTCCCGCCGCGCTGGACGAATTCCGCCGCGGGTTCTGAATAGTCCACCCACCATCGTTTCCCGGCGTATCTGTAGAATGTGCTGTTATTGTCCGCTATGACTGGCTCGCCGCTGACGTCAGTAGCCTCGTAAGTCATACAGCCTTACTTCGTCGGCTTTCATCGCATTCGGCGCACTCTACCCATTTTCCCTTTTCAAACCGGTTTTTAGAGGTTCCCTGATATTATAATGCATGCCGCAATAAAAATCAAGTGTTTTTGTTGACTTTACAGTTTTTTTTTGATATAATATGAAGTACACATATTCAGCTTATCCATGCAAAAACGGAGAATAAACATGACAAATTACAGATACATCGCGCCCTGCCATTTCGGCATTGAAAAGACCCTTTCCTTCGAGGTGAAGAAGATAGGCGGCGAGGACATCGCCGTATCGGACGGAAAGGTCGCGTTCAGCGGCTCGCCGGAGCTCTGCGCCAAGGCTAACATCTGCCTTTCCACAGCGGAGAGAGTGTGCATAGTTCTGGGGCAGTTCCGCGCCAAGACGTTCGACGAGCTGTTCGAGGGGATACGCGCGCTCCCGCTGTCGGAGTACATCGGAAGATACGACGCATTTCCGAACACGGGTCACTCGCTGAATTCGGTGCTGAAGAGCATTCCAGCCTGCCAGAAGATCGTGAAGAAGGCGATGGCGGTGAACCTCTGCAAGGCCTACGGATTGCAGACCATGCCTGAAAGCGGCGCGACAGCTCAGATACGCTTCTCCATAATGAAGGACGAAGTGACTCTGATGTTGGATACCAGCGGCGTAGGGCTTCACAAGCGCGGCTACCGCCGGGAATCCAACGCGGCTCCAATCAAGGAAACGCTGGCGGCGGGGATCATCGACCTCGCGCGTATCCGCGAGAACGACACGGTGTGCGATCCGTTCTGCGGCTCGGGAACGCTGCTGATAGAAGCCGGACTGAAAGCGCTGAACATCGCGCCGGGACTCAACCGCAGCTTTGCGGCGGAGCGCCTCGGCTTAGTATCCGACAAGGCGTGGAGGGCGGCTCGCTCTGAGGCGGCGGACGCGATAAAGCGCGACGCGAAGTTCCGGGCGTTCGGCTACGATATCGACGGCGAGTGCATATCGCTCACGCTGTCCAACGCGAAGAAAGCCGCGCCGCAGCTCAATATCACCGCCGAGCGCCGCGATATCCGCGACTACGTCCCGTCCGCAGACGAACTCAAAATAATCACCAACCCGCCCTACGGCGAGCGTATGCTCGAGGTGGAGCAGGCGAGGGAGATATACCGTGCGATGGGGGAAAGGCTGCTTCCGCTGAACGGTTCGCAGCTTTATATCATCACGCCCGACGAGGAATTCGAGACCATCTTCGGGCAGAAGGCGGACAAGAACCGCAAGCTCTATAACGGCATGATGCTCTGCCGGCTGTATTCCTACTTCAAATGAGCGCGAAAACGCCCGCTGCCGCTGTCCGGAAAACCGGTCAGCGGCAGCGATGATATATTTTTTCAAAATGACTACAAAAACACGCGTCAGATATGACGGAGCCTCTCCGGTTCCGATAATATGCTATCTTGTATCAGTGTGCGCTGCGCTGATGTACACGCTGTGCCGCAGCCAGTTCCTGCCCTGCGCGCTGATAATGGCAGCGCTTACGGCGGGAATATTCATGCTGTTCTACTGCCTGAGGAAAAAGCCGATGTGGATCACGGCGTGCGTCCTGCTGCTGATCGTGGGGTCGTGGGTGAGCGGCACCATCGCGGGGCGGCACGAGAATGCAGACGGTGGATTCATGAATTTCCTGTTTACTGCTTCGGCGAATTTTGACATAGTATTCGCGGCTGCTTCGATATTCATGTTTTCGTCAATAATCGGCTTTATCGGGTTCTATTTCTCGGTGGACAGCCCTCGGCCGTGCTTCCTGCTGCTTCTCAGCTTTATCCCGCTGATACTTTCGTCCAGAACTATGCGGGAGCTTCCGGTGTATTTCATGCTGATAATGACCGGGTGCTTCATCTTCGCTTCGGCGAATCTTTCCGTGCCATGCTTCCCGGGAGTCAAGAACTTTGAGGGAAAGCACACGCGCCTGCGCCGCGCCATGCTGTCCTGCGCTGCGTCCCTGCTTATGACCCTGGCCGCGGCGGTTCTCCCGAAAAGCACGGAAACTCCGCTGGAGGACTACCTCAATAAAATGGTTCCGCAGACCGGCGGCTACAACATCAACTCGGGGCTTTCGCAGAACTTCGCGATACGTTCCTCAGTGAACACGGGAAATAATCAGCAGCCCGACAAAATACTGTTTTCAGTAGTGACGGAAAAGCCGCAGCTTCTCAAGCGCTGGGTGTTCGACCAGTATGACGAGGACGGCTGGACGGCGCTCGACGATTTTAACAACGGAGAAGCCGGCTGGGAGAACAACGCGGATTTGTGCAATGCCCAGCGCCTGCTTGAGGATATGGTTTACTATCCGGATATGGTAGACGAGAATTACAGCTATCTTACGGATGGTTTGCCGGATTCCGACCTCGAAAACTACAAAATGATAATCTACCTGCGCGGAGAGGTTCAGACCTACGTGATACTCCACCCGGAGACGACCTATATGATGTCGATACCGGACGAATGCGGCAGGAGCTACATGACGCCCCGCGGCGACTGCTTCTCTGAAAAACCCATGCCGGACGGTACGTCGTATGTCCTGCGCTGCACGAACCCGGCTCCTAATGCGGAATTCCTGCGCAGAATGGATAAAAACACGTTCCTCGGGCTGCTCGACAGTTCTTTAACTACGTACAGGTCTTCCGCGCTCAGGGCGCAGTATATGGACGCGCAGACGTATCGGAAAACGGTCGGGGATACCGGTATCACTCCGGAGATACAGGCGCTTGCGGACGAGATAACCGCCGGACTTACCAACGACTTCGACAAGGCGGAGGCGCTTGAAAAGTGGTTCGGCGACGACGGCTTCGTATACGATCTCTCCTACGCTCCGGCGGAGCATACCCCGAACTATTTCCTGCTTGAAAGCAAGCGCGGAATATGCAGCGACTACGCCTCCGCGCTGACGCTGCTTGCAAGGGCGGCGGGGCTTCCCGCGCGGTACTGCGAGGGCTTCGCAATGCCGCAGAGCGCCTACAACGAGATCACCGGAGCATACGATATTACCGGTTCGCAGGCTCATGCCTGGACGGAGGTCTACATACCCGGCGGAGGCTGGATTGCCCTCGATGGAACGCGCTGCGCCGCCCTTGCAGAGGACGGCGGCAAAATGCCGGACTGGGTGTTCGCGGCCGCAATAGCTGCGGCGGTTATACTGGCGGTGTTCCTGCTGAGGAAGCCGCTTGCCTGGGCGGGATTCAACCTTTTCTATCCGCTGAGGAGCACTGAAAGCAAGGTGCGCGGAGTGTACGTCTATACGCGCAGACTTGCTGCGGGGCTGTCCGGCGCCGATGAAGAATGCATGTCGGCCGGAGAGGTTCGGCGGCTGCTTACCGACCGCCTCGGAATGCCGCAGGAATCCGGCGCTATATGCAGTGCCGCCGATGCGCTGATGTACTCCGGCGGGAACATTTCAGAAGTTGATCCGAAGTCTTTGCTGAAGTATCTGAAGGCGCTTCGCAGGCGCAGAAGGAGGCTCGGAAAGTGAACGTGAACAAACGGCTTCGGCTGAACATTTTCGGGTATGTCCAGGCGCTTTTGTTTTCAGCGATGCTGCTTATCTTTATCAACGGTGAAGCGGGCTGGGGAATGATCTACATTATCGCGGCGGGTATCGCGGCGTCCACGGTGGTTTTCGCGGTGTCGCACAAGCATTTTACGGTGGAGTGCAGCAGCTTTTCCGGACTGTACCGCAAGGGCGATACAGTGAAAGCTGAACTGGTGTTCCGTGCGAAGGGATTCTGCATTCTGCCGCACATCACGGTAACCGGAGACTTCATGGGGAAGCCCTTTACAGCGCGCTGCGACCTTATCGGAAGAACGTGCCGTGTGGAGATCTCCATGGCTGCGGAGTACTGCGGCCTTAACAGGCTCAGTATAGAAGATGTGATACTCCGCGACAGCCTGGGGCTTATAACCTACCGGTCGGACATTATTCCGGAGAGCGGTGCGGCGGCTGTGCTTCCGGATATCGTGGAGTATACGGGGCCGGAGGTGCTGCCGAGCGCGCTTCCGTCCGACAATGACGAGGAAGCAGAGGAAGGCTCGGTTTCAGGAGGTTTCCCGGGGTACGAGCACCGCGGCTATGAACCCGGAGACCCGCTCAACCGCATAAATTACAAGCTTTCAGCCAAGAAGCGCACGCTGATGGTGCGCCGCGATGAGAATACCTCCGCGCAGAGCACGGATATCGTTATAGCTCCAGGCTCTGACGATACCTGCATGGAGCAGGCGCTTGCGCTTGCAGGGAGGCTGGTCGGGCTGGGCGGAGCGGCACGGGTCATCTGCGGCGCGGACAGCTTCGGCGCGGCTTCTCCGGCTTCACTGGACCGCCTGCGGGAGTGGCTGGCTTTCCGGGATCTTTCATCGGATAAGCTTGCCGAACCGCTCAGGTCGTCCAGCGTGTCACATTCAGTCGTGACTATATCGCAGGACGGAATATCGGTTCAGCAGATTTCTGCATGATAAGTGTAAAATAATTGAGCGGCTGTTGATAACAGCCGCTTTTGCGTTTAAGATTATTTAAGTCAGCGAGTATTTCCCATTTGGCTCTAGCTGAATATGTCCGAGTATTTCAAGCTCCGTGAGCGCTTCCACGGTCTGGGCGTAGGGAAGACCGGTCTTGTCTACAAGTTCGTCGACTAAAAGCGGAGATTCCTCGATCAGCTTCAACAGTTTTGACTGCACCTCGTTGAGTTCAGCGTAGATATCCGGTGGAACCTCCCGTTTCGCAGACTCTTCCGGGGCGGGTTCCTGCACTGTTTCCGGAGCTGTCTGCGCGGGAGCTTCCGGAGGTCTCTCGCTTGGCGCCGCGCGTTCCGGCTTAGGACGTTGAGTTCTTTCGGCGGACTGCTGCGTGCCGGGTTCGCCGTGTATTTTGCTCAGGAAGTGATACATGTACTCGTTGACGATATCGAGGTAGTCGAACACCGGGATAGCGCCGTCGCGCAGGAACTGCACAACTCCTGCGCAGCTTTCCCGGGTGATATCCCCCGGAGGTACGCAGAACAGGTCGCGGCCCTGCTCGATGGCGTGATTTGCAGTGATAAGGCAGCCGCTGCGCGTGGAGGCTTCCACAACGAGAGTGCCGAGTCCAAGCCCGGATATCATGCGGTTGCGCTGGTGGAAGTACCTCCCCTCAACTCCTGCATGCGGCAGAAGCTCTGAGATCACCGCGCCGCCTCCTGCCACTATGTGGCGCTTCAGCTCCTCATTTTCTGCGGGGTAATTCACAAGCTGACCGCAGGCGAGAACTCCGATGGTGGGAGTTCCATGCTCCACAGCGCAGGAGTGCGCTGTCGCGTCGATCCCCACCGCCAGACCGCTCACCAGCACTGTTCCGAGCCGCGCGAGATCGCTGCACAGCATTCGGGCGGCTCTGCGGGCGTAGTCCGATGGGTGCCGGGGACCTACCACGGCGAGGGAAACCTCGTTTTCAAGGCACATGAGCGAACCGCGTACAAAAAGCACGATAGGCGGCGAGTAGATGTTTTTCAGCAGGGTAGGGTATTCCGGGTC
>OCHN01001333.1_pt1 | contig 20493 bp, 18 predicted proteins | sample 1538911 | NCBI WGS metagenome assembly OCHN01 (sample SAMN04571736, study PRJEB22368) | human gut metagenome | biome: human gut; material: stool | host: Homo sapiens | place: Luxembourg | collected 2013-01-11 | reverse complement strand
CTAGGGCTGGGTAATTTTTGTCGTTTTCTCTGGGGATAAATTTGTTCGCTTGACATGCAGACTGCAAATTTCTGCTGCCAAACGAACTTTAAAATTCTCCCCCAAAAAGGTAATTTACGAGTTCGCCCAACGCAGGAAAGGGCTCCGGAGAGGCAGTTTGGATAATGCTTAATCTCTCATGACTCAAATTAGATATCGGGGCGCTATCAGAATTGAGTTTCCTTAGAATTAATCGTATAACGAGATACAATGATGAAACCCTGTCGTATCGGAATGCGTGGTGAAACCCATGATTCGACACTGTGATATTCAAGCCTGGCGCGTTTTTGTAACGGTCATTCGAACGGGGTCTATTTCAAAAGCCTCGGAAGTATGCGAAATGGCACCGTCCAACATTTCGCGCCTGCTTTCGCAACTTGAAAAAAGCCTCGGAAATGTCGTTCTTTTTGACAGACAGTATTCCCCTATTGTTTTAACCAGCACGGGACAACTTGCTTATGAACAAGCAAAACACCTGCTGTCGACTCACGATGATTTCATAGAAGAAGTCTCGGCGGCTAAAAACCCTTATTCCGGAATTGTCCGAATCGGAATGCCTCAGTCTTTTTTCGATCGCACGCTGTTGGATGCAAGCATCAATTTAAGAGTTCAGTACCCCGACATTCGAATTGAGGTCTTTCAGTCCGGATTCCTTCCCCCGATTCAATTCTTCGAAAACGGTCATCCGCTCGACGTTGTCATCGGCTACGGCCCCGATGTCAGCCAAACGGATGTTGTGCAAACTCTTATCGGCGTTTGTCACAGTTTTCCTTTGGTTTCTCCGGTCTATGTGCGGCATTTCGGGATGCCGAAAACAAAACATGACCTGAAACACCACCGGTTACTTTTGTTTGATAACTGTCGCGTACCATCGAACGCCCAATTTGCCGACGGGGATGCGAACATCATCGGAAAATTTCATGATTGTTTGTATTTGCCGAACAACACGAGTCTGATGGTTGCCGCAGTTCTCGGCAACGGCATTCATTACGGCGCTCAATTGCTTTACTCATATCAGGACATTGCCAAAGGAAATCTGATTGCAGTCCGGCATTTGTGGTCGTTTCCCGATTGGCATTATTACGTGTTTATCAATCCGCAATCGAAGAAACGAAAGCGCGTCATGATGGTTGTCGATCTGATACTCGAAGAGCTCCGAGCAAAACTCGCCGTTGCCAACCAAGTCTTGGAGGCTGAAAGCCAATGATGCGACACAACGATATCCAAGCCTGGGAGGCATTTGTCACCACGGTGCGGACAGCTGGTCTGAGCCAAGCAGCGCGTTCTCTCGGGACCACGCTTTCCAATCATGTGCGACTTTTGAAGGAATTGGAACTCTCCTTGGACGGAGGCCCCCTATTTGCCAGGCGACAAAACCCCGTCGAATTGACCCCGTTCGGACGGCGTGTTTTCGAGGTCGGGACAAAACTTGTAGATACGCACAGCACCCTACTCGGCCTTATCAGGAAAGATTGCGACGTTGTTTCGGGAATCGTCAGGTTGGGAATGCCCGACCCACTTTTCAATCTACTCCTGGATGCCTGTGTTAAATTCAAGGAACTGCATCGAACGATTCAACTGGAAATCTTTAACTACTCGGAGTTACCTCCGATCAATTTCATGAAACCCGGAAGAATGCTCGACGCAGTCCTCGGTTACGGCTTCAAAGACTCCTGCGACCGCCCTGATGAAATGTGTATCGGGGAGTGCTTCTTTTACCCGCTGATGTCTCCGGGATACTTAGAAAAACACGGAATGCCCAGAACGACAAAAGATCTTAGAAAACACACTTTGCTTACTTTGGAGCAACGACTTGTCCAGAACTCCGCATCGTTTATGGACATCGGCGAACAAGGCATTTTCCGGCTATTCTCCCAATCCTTGTCCTTTCCGACGGCTTCCGCGTTAATTTCCGCCGCTTTACACGGTCGGGGTATTTTGTACGGCGGTCAGTCTCTTTATTACAGCAAGTACGTTCAGACCGGGCAATTGATTGTCATGCGTCACTTGTGGCGTTTCCCCAAGCGATATCTCTACCTGTATATCAATCCGCGTTCGGTCCGACTAAGACGCGTGCAAGTGGTAACCGACTACATTCGAGCCGTGATGCAAAGAAAAATGAAAGAGGCCGCTTCCTGCTTTAATTCCCCGTAAACCTTCCCGAATAAAAACAGCGGAACTGCCTTCGCAATCCCGCCGTTCGACTGATGTTCGAAAGGTGAATCAGAACACGAAACTTTGGATAACCAGACCTGTTGCAACGGCACATACCGTCATCACGAGTCCCGGTAGCATGAATGAGTGATTCAAGACGTACTTTCCGATTTTGCAAGTTCCTGTTTGATCAAAGCCGATCGTAGCAATCAGTGTTCCGCTTGTGGGAAAGAAGAAAGTCGAGTTAACGCTGGGCAACATGCCGGTCAAGACTCCGGGAGGCAAACCGAGAGCGAGACCGAGGGGCATGATTGCTCTGATTGTCGCAGCCTGACTGGCCAGCATGGATGCCATAAAGAACAAGAAGACGGCAAACAACCACGCATGCGCTTGAATAAAGTCTTTGGATGTCGCTAACCAGGCTGCCTTATGTGCGGCGATGAAACTATCCCCTAACCAGGCCACGCCGAACACGGCAATCATGGCCGTGACACCGGCTTTCATGATCGGCGAATTAATCGCTTCGTTGAGTTTAGCCTTCGTCACAAGCAAAATGACACCGGCAATCCCCAGCATGAAAATTTGCAGAAACATTGCCATGGAAATAGGCTTTGTTGCTCCCAACGGAGTGCGAAGGGCCGGGAAAAACCCGGACAGCACGACAATGCACACGCCGATAATAAAAATCCACGCAGAAATCGCTGCCGACTTCGGAAGCGCCGCCTTCTCAACCGTTTTAGGGACATTGACAAGGCCGGACTTCAAACGTTCCAAATATTCGGGATCGTCCTTGAGTTCTTTGCCCTTTTTGTACATAACGCATGACGCACAAAAGATTCCGACTAGCGCAGCCGGCACCGTAACAGCAAGGACCTTTCCGAGATTGACATCGTACCCCTGTGCAGCGTACAGGCCGAGAATAGCAGCAGTCGCAGCAGAAACGGGGGAAGCCGTAATGGCATGCATGCTGGCAACGTTAGCCACGGTCATCGCACGCTCCGGCCGAATTCCGTTGTTATAAGCCACTTCAAAAATAACCGGCATCAACGGATAGGAGATATGTCCTGTCCCTGCCAACATGGCAAAGAACCACATTGTTAGCGGAGCAACGAATGTAACGCGCTTCGGATTCGCACGGATAATGCGCTCGGCGACTCGGACCATCCAGTCAACACCACCGGCCGAATACATCACGGACGAGGCAGTGACAACAGCTAACAAAATCAGCATGACATCAATCGGAGCCGAAGTGGGTTTTATTCCGAAACCGACGACGAGAATCAATAAACCTAGGCCGCCGAAGATACCAAGTCCCATTCCTTTATATCGTGCTCCGATTGCCACTGCGCCGAACACGACAACAAGTTGCAAAATAGTTTCCATCATAGAGATTACCTATTTGGTTAAAAGTGTTTCGGAGGCGGGCAGCAGTCCGCCTCCGAATCGGGCACTAACTGTTGATTTCTTGAGAAACAAGTTCTTCCAAGCGTGCTTTTGCTTTCGCAACGTTTTCGCGTCTTTCTTCCGTCAGTTGCTTGTCCTTATCCAAAAGTGCCTGCAGATGATTTAACTGTCTCTGGACTTCTTCAGGAGCCGGACCGCCGAGATACTTCTTGGAATAGCAATTCATCTTCGGATCGAGGGCCTCTTGCAGATCCCTCTCCTCCATGATCGTGTTCTTTCCGAAGAGCTCTTGGAAGTAAATGTTCACGACCTTTGTGTCAATCTGGTTAGCGAGCAACTTGTGTTCGAGCATGTGGTTGACAACTTTAGCGACAATCCGATGGGCAGCGCGGAAAGAAATCTTATCGTGACGAACGAGAGCATTGGCCAATTCTGTAACAGTGCAGTAATTACCCTCGGCGGTTTTGAGCATTCTTTCTTTGTTGACTTTCAAGGTCCTCAACGTGACATTGAGCATATCAACGGATGCTTTCGTCGTTTGTACGGAATCCCAAAGATTTGCAAGGATTTCCGTAAATTCCATGCAGAAGGTATAGGGCATCGTCCGAGACGTCCCCATTCCGGAGGCAAACAAACCTTGTGCCGTAGCCGTCTTTCCTTTGATGTATTCGAGCGTCCACGGATTCTTCTTCTGGGGCATGATTGAACTGATACAGGCACACGAATCGTGGATTTCCAAATAACCGTAATCCGGCGTGGCCCAGACATACAAGTCATTGCAAATACGGCACAATGTGTTGTTAAGAATGGCCATTGCCGCGAGGAATTCAAGGGCAAAGTCCGTTGATGCGACGCAATCAAGGGAGTTCTGAACCGGCCGATCGAAGCCGAGCAATTCTGTTGTCATTTCCCGGTCGATGGGGAACGTTGTCGACCCCATTGAAGTTCCGCCGAGAGAATTCTCATTGATTGTGACATAGCATCCCTTCAGACGATGGAAGTCGCGTTCCAAGCACGCCGAGATGGCCGAGCAGTAATGGGCAAAAGTAATGGGCTCAGACGGTTGCAGATGCGTATATCCCGACATCACGGCATCTTTATTCTGATTGGCAAAATCAATAATGGTCTGGCGAAGTTTGTTGACAAGGTCACAAATCTCGAAGAAGGCATTTCGAGTAGCAAGGCGCCAGCTCGTGTAGTTCAAATCATTGCGGGAACGTGCGGTGTGTTGCTGACCGCCGATTTCAATTCCCGTTTTCTTGATTAAGTAGGTCTCAAGGTTAAAGTAAATTTCCTCTTTGTTCGGATCAAGTTCAAACGTCGGCCTATCGCCCATTTTTGCCATTTCGTCATTAACGGCAAGGATGGCCTTTTCTGCTGCTTTGCTGATGATGTTTTGTTTTGCGAGCATTAGGACGTGCGCTTTGTTGCAATCCAAGAACGCCTGGTAATAGCGTTCCAGAGCGACATGCAATGCCGGCCTAAGTGCGTATTTCACAACCTCCGGAGCGGGATCAATCTTCAGTCGACCGCGTTGGAATTTGTCTTCTGCCATGGTTGTTGACTCCTATGAAATTAGTGAGGAAGAGACAGGGCTGGACCCTGTGACATTTATAAAAGGGCAAGCAGAGAATAAAAATAAAAAAATCGATACGCCGTTGCGATCAAATCCGAGTACTGCAATTCCCAAGTTAAGAATCGTTTCGCATTTGCGCTAAGGAGAGGTTTTCTTTGACAAGAATCTTCGAAATCCGCACGGGAAATTCATCAAAGCGAATGCATGCTGTTAGCGAGCGCATAGAAATAAGGCTTTTGGGTGGGAGATCTGACTTGAATTTCAAATAGCCGAAAAAGATTGAATGAAATCTAGTGTCTTACTCCCTTTCGGTACCGGAGCTGATTTGAATCCTGCCCTGTGAATACTTTGTCGGCAATGCCCTTGGGAAGCATCGTATCGGCATGGAGCCGGACGCGCGCCGATTCGTGCAGGAACGTTGATTTGTCGCGCGTCTGCATGAGCGTCATCACGCCCGACATTGAGTTTGTGTCGGACGTGTTCTGAGGCATGTATGTGCCGCGAGGACCGGAGTAGAGTTTATTTCCCATCTCCTCGCGCAACTTGACAAGGTCATCTTTGTGCATTACAGTGTGCTCATGACCGTTGGAGAGGTCCCAAAGGGAATTGGACCCGGCGAACGACCTCCGATGGTTCGAAATTGAACCGTTGGAAAGAACCGAATGGGAATTAGGCTCGGACGAAGTGTTCCAACGGTTTAGTTTTTCTTTATCCACATAGAGCAGATTCCCCTTCCTAGACTGCTCGGCAAACCAATCATCCTTCGGAACCCCGTTGCGGAATCCGCCTTGGCATAAGCCGAACGTACGATGTTTATTTCGCTTTCGTACGGACCTATTGCATTGATCTCGACGGGCAAAATAACAGTAGCACTCTTCGACGACTTTATTTCTAGCATTGCAACATAACTGTTTTCTTCTGTAGCCGAATTAAATAGCGCGATAGGTTCTGTCAGAGCCTCATGCAAGCGATTCAAGGTTTCCGGCGTCATTTCCGGGTGCATTCCATCAAAGATATGGCTACTCGCTTTCAGACTAACGGTTGTCGACCTTGCGCCAACGAGTAGGAAAACCTACAGCCCCCAGCCATGCGCCTGAGCGCCTTCGCCGGAGCCGATGTACGAGAGGGTGAAGCGATCGAAAAGATAGGGAGAGCCGTGATACCCGAGCTGTTCGAGCACTCGGGCTACGTCACATTGCGTGAGAGGACGTGGTTAAGTTAGCGGTCGGTCTTGGCTTGATTGGGCTTGGCTTGATCGGACTTGGGCGCTGCCTGTTCCTGCTTCGAGGCGTTCCCGTATTTTTCCAGCCACCATGTCGGCGGTTTCGCGCCGAAGATTATCGTTGTATTGAGCGGATGCTTCTTGTCGAATTCCGCCGCTTCCTCCGGTGTCATTTCTCTCATTGCGCTTTTCCTCTAGTGATTCAATAAATCCTACGTATCTGTCGCTGACACGATAAACGAGACCGGTTTCTAACGCATTAAGTCCTGCCCTAATATCTTCGAGTTTCGACGCATCAACGGCAATCGTCATGATGCCATTGACCGACGAATGCCCTTCAATCAAGCGATTTCCGTCAGCGTCTCGGATTCCGTCTAGGGCATTGTAAAGTATGATGCCATGATGTTTTGCTAAGAACCGATTGCTGAAGCACCCATAAAGGTTGCGCCTCTGCCTTACGAAGCAACTCTTCCGGCGCACCGTTGGCTCTCATTGCTTCGATAATGGCCTTCTTCGTCCATTTGCTTAACGGCTTCTACCCCCTCTTGTCGTGCTTCACTAGCTCGAACACTTTCGCTTCGGCCAATGTACCCCCTTTGAAAGAGAGGACGCGGTTGAGTTAGCGGTCGGTTTTGGCTTGATCGGACTTGGGCGCTTCTTGTTCTTGCTTCGAGGCGTTCCCGTATTTTTCTTGCCACCATTTCGGCGGTTTCGCGCCGAAGATTATCGTTGTATTGAGCGGATGCTTCTTGCGGAATTCCGCTTTTTCTTCCGGTGTCATTTCTGGCATGGTTGTCTTCCTTCGTTTGATACGGTTTCAAAAATCCAATAAATGAATCATCGACCGTCCATTTTAGGCCGGTTACCTCATTAAGCCCTGCTCTAATATCTTCAAGTTTCACCGCATCAACGGCAATCGTCATAACGCCCTTGACCGACGAATGCCCCTCAATCAAGCGATTTCCGTCAGCGTCTCGGATTCCGTCTAAGGCGTTGTAAAGCGTATCAATCTGCTCGGTAGAGTAGCCCGCCGGGAGTTTGATGCGAATCAATTTTCCGGGGAACATGCCCTCACCACCTTTCGTGCTGATTGTCATTATCGAGTCTTGTGAAGGTACGTGGCAAGCAACCGCGCTACGTGAACGAAGTTAGCCTGACCTCGACGGCTACTGCCATCGGGTAATTCGGCGTTCCTTCATAGCCTCCGCGTAGCAAACTCGGCTCATCAATGTGTGTTTTGGTTTCCGTTACTACACGGTTGACAATCCACGGCACTACCTCTTGAGTAATGGAAAGCTTCTCGATATCAGTGAGTTGAGCCCACTGAGTAACAGCTACCGCGTCGTTCGGGTCCGGAGCTACTTCCATTGCAAGAACAGGCTCCGGCTCGGGTTGCTTAATATCATCGTACAACTTCACATTGCCTCGGTCATACGTCTCGTTCACCTGATTGTTGTAAGGGAATTGCTCCCAGGAAAGACTATTTTCGTCAATCTTGTTCGAGACAGAGGCAATCTCTTCACACGCCTCTTCGACGGTCATTTTTCCCGAATCAATCTTGCGCCAAATCTCGTCAATCTTTTTGAGATTGGCTCCGTTCCCCGCCTTCTTAAGGCCTTCAGGGAACATAGTGCGAACGCCTTCCCACGTAATAGACTGAAGTTCACGAGGAGAAAGTCCTAACTTCTTAGCCGCCGGAGCGTACGGAACATCCTAAATGACATACATTCCGATAAGAGCAGTCACGCTGTTTAGTCCGGCGTTTCCGAAGTTGTATTGCACACTGAAGTCAGAGCCTCCGACAGGGCGCAACGCCGCCGCACTGTCTACCGGCCGAAGCTTCAAGGCCAGGAGAATAAAGAGCGACCCTGATAAATACCTGAGCAGTCGGGCTCGTTTCAAGCGCAATGGCTCCGGAAGCGCCAAGCAGGCACTTCGAAAGGCTTCCGGCCGAGAGAAACAACATCTGGAACAAATCAACGACGAAATCAGTAGGTTCATTATTGAAGATGCAGCAGAGCGCAATATTCGCCTGATTGTTCTTGAGGATCTTACGGACATCCGCAAGCGAATCAAGGCCGGGCAGAAGGTTCGCGCACGCTTGCACCGCTGGCCTTCCGGTTTTTTAAAGAAGGCAAGCGCTAATCGGGCAATTAAAAAAAAGAAAACCTCGGCAATTGCAAATCGATTAACGCCATTGCCGAGGGAATTTATCAGGGATTGATGCCCTGACACATAACCGCCCTAATACTCGAACTTCACCGGGTACGCCGGTCCCTCACACGGATAACCGTTTGTGACCCATAGACACTGACTGTTCAAATCCATGACAACGGCGTACACCGAGCACATACGCATGGACACAGGGTCGTGCATATCTTCGTGACTGCAGACCGAGTCGGGACAATTGGCGTGATCACCGAGCACCTTCATAATCGTTTCGACATTGAGCTTTCCGACATATGGCTTGGCAGCTCTGCGAATGCGATTAAGCCGCACGTACGTATCAGTTATTTGGAACTTTAACTTATCCTCGGCGATAAATAGCGGAGACAAGTAATGATTGGTGTGATAAAGGGGCTCGCCGTCGGTTGTCAGGACATCGAAATTCTCGGGCGTGTACTCCATACAAAACGCGAGGCCCTCTGCCGAGGCAATCGTAAAATTCCCGCACCCGGCGCGCTTGCTGCGCGTGACCCTCTCCATGGCATCGGTCAAAAGGGACGCATTGAGGATTCCGCGATACAGGATATGTAAGGGTACCCCGACACGGCCTTTCCCCGTTGTTAAGGCGTTAAGCGCCACGCCGATTCCCTTATCATTAAAGCCCTTACCGCCGACCATCCCGGCCTCAGCCACCATAAGGAGCCTCGGAAGCGGTTCTTGCCGGATGTCGAGAATCACGGTCGACGCGCGTGCGGGCATAATCCAGTCCCACGTCTGCGCAAGATACGTGTGACCGTCGGCCGAACTTTCCGGCAAAACAGCAATGACGCTACAGCCGTCGGGACGCGCAAACATGATCTCACTGCGGCAATTTAACGCGAGGATGTCGCCGTAGGTCACTCCTGCCCCTTGCGCAATCCCCTTCATCTCTTCAATCGCCGAGGGCAAATACTCTTGAATGGGACCTTCAAATTGCCGGGCCAACTTCACGGCCTTTTCCCAACTTAAACCGGCGTGGCCGGCAAAAAGCGTCGAATAGGTTTCAATGGAGTGCGCCACTTTTTTCGCAGCGGCTGAGCCGTAAATGAGGCCGCGCTCAAAGGGCGAACCTTGCAGGCGAATAATCGGGTGATTGAGTGTCATAGCGATTCCTTAATCAGTAATTTCACGCGGATAGCGGCGTCCGAACCACGTCATGATGATGCCTTTGGGTGTTTTGGGCGTTACAAGGGACACGCCGATAAGGAGCAATAAACCGACGAGCATCGAAACGGCCACCGTGTGCATGCCCATCGAGATGTCAAACGGCAAGAGTTTTAATTCGACCACCAAATAGGTCACGAAGGCCCCGAGCATGCTCGCTGCCGCCCCGTACTCGTTGCAGCGCTTCCAGTAGCACCCGAGCAGCATGGCAAAGAAGAAAGCCGCAGCCATTCCGCCCATACTGAAGGTAATCACAAGCTGCAAGAGGTCCGGGGGATTTAATGCAAAGAGGAAAACCACGACCGACAGTGCCGACGTTGTCACGATGGACACTTTTTTAAGTTTTTCCGGCGTTGCACTCGGCGCAATCAAGGCCCTGTAGCAGTTAATGACAAGCGTGGAACTAATAACGATGATGATCGCAGCCACAGTCGACTGAACGGCACTTGCGACACCGGCAAGCGTAATTCCCGCCAACCACGTCGGCACCACTTTCATCGTCAGAACCGGTACGGCATGATCGGCTACCGTCAAATCCGTGAATATGCCTTTGGCAGCGAGTGCGCAGTAAATCCCTAGACCCAACGTCCAGAACGTGACGATGACAATGCCGAGTATCGCCGCCTTACGCATGGCGCTCACGCTCTTGTACGTCAAAGCCCCCATCGCTAAATGCGGGAGACTGATTGCCGCAAAGCCGTAGATAATCCACTGCGAAAACTCGTACCGATACGACCAGCGGAATGGATCGAAATACTCCGGTTCGCGTGCGGCAACGCCGCGCATTAAATGCTCCAAACCGCCCAAGTCCGTAACGGCCACATGAGCGCCGATAACGAGACAGGCAACGGCAATCGTCATGGCAATCCCTTGGACGATAATCGCCAGAGCCACACCGCGAAGCCCGCCGAAGACTGTCACAATGAGAACGGTGGCGGCAAATAGGAGCAATCCGACCCAGTAAGGGAGCCCCGTTAAGGCTTCGAAGATTCGGGCGCCGCCCACGGTTTGACCGACGACGAAACTGAGCATAAAGACCGTGACCGACATCACCCCGAAGAGGATAACGACCTTATTGCCGTTAAAGCGGTGTACGAGTAAATCCAGGTACGACTGCGCATCGATACGCCTTGCGACAATGCCGATCTTTTTGCCGATTTCGCCCAAGACGACAAAGGTCACGAAGATTTGTGATGCATTGATTAAAAGCCAGGGGCCTCCGACTTTGTACGCTAGCCCCGGAGCCCCGACAAACGTCCCGGCTCCGCATAGACCTGCCGCAATCATAAAGGCAACAGCGAGAACTCCGAGGCCCCGACCTCCCGTGTAAAACTCTTCGACGTAACTATCGACAGCAGCCTTATCCATCGAGCGCTTGGCCCAAAGCGAGACGGCAACGATAGCGACGGTGTAGATAAAAAAAGTAACAATCATGGCCATGCGTTGGCCGAACGTGATATCCAATTCCATAGAAGCCTCCTGCTAGATGCCCGGTTCTTCGTCTTCCAGACTGTCGTCGGAAAAGAGAAAACGCGCGAGTGTCACCATGACAAGCATGCCGACAACCGCGCAGACACAAAGCACAAAAAGGTAGGCCGGAATTCCGCCCCAGAACACTTCATTGGGTGCGAAGTAATGGGCGGTAAGGTACGTTACGGTGAGTGTCACAAAGACGTAAGCGGCGTAAGCCCAAAACGTAATGTGCATTTCTTTGGCGGCGTTTCTCAGCCGGGGATCGTCTTCGATTTCGGAAAAATCGTAAGAGCGATCGTAGTAGTCCGAGCGTTTCATAGCCCCTCCTATCCAATGGGTTATTGCTCAGACGACAAGAGGCGTCGTTTTCGAGTGTACCAAAAAACCGGAGTAAAAAGTAACCGACTCGGAACAAAAGAGAGCTCTTTTCTCTTATGCGTTCGATTTGAAAAGCCGATGCCATCAAGAAAGCTTTAAGTTAAGGCAAGGACCGGTGCGGCAAGACGCCTTTAAAAAGCGGCGAAGCGCAAGATAAAAGCGTCTTCCCTACAATCCATTCCGACGAGAAAACGCTGATTTTCCCTCCTCTCGTGATGATGAGAAAGAGGGCCGCGAAACCCAAAGATGACAAGCGCTACTTTCCGAAAATTAATGCGGCATTTCAGCATGCCTTTTGCATCGCAGTGTCTATATAATGCACACACAAATTTTAAGGAGTCTTTCTATGACAGCAACCACGAATTTTTGTGTCCGCATGGATAGCAAACTCAAAAAGCAATGCGAAGCCCTTTACGGGGAACTCGGCATTACGCTGACAAGTGCCATCAATGTCTTTCTTCGCCAATCACTGCGAGTCGGCGGGTTCCCCTTTGATGTGCGTCTCGAGCAGCCGAAAAAATCCAAAACCCCGACATTGACCGATGCCGAGCGCCAAGCGCGCGACTCGTTTGCCAAACGCTGCTCAAGCGTTGAAGAAGTCCTTAACGCGATTGAAAAGTAGTTTTGTCTCTTTTGCGCCTTAAAGCCTGTAAGAAAATCCCCGACGCCTGGCGCCGGGGATTCGTAGCAGGACTTATAAGCGTTTAAATCACACCCGAAGCGCACGGCGCTGTCGCAAACACTCAGGCAACCAAGCCATGCGCCCCTTCACACGCATTGCCGTTTAAAAGCGGTACTTCATTCCGATGCCGGCTTCAAACGCTTTGGCATACCCCTGCCCTTTCTCGCGCTCGGCATAAGCGTAAAACGCAAGGTTCTCTCCGTGCGTGACGTATCCGCTCACGCCGTAATAAAAGCGGTTGTGTAAAAACCGGTCGCTAAAGGGCACATCGTTTACCGTGACGCCGTTACGAGCAAATAGATTGCCCTTCCAGCCTGCATGCAAGGCGACCTCCCCGAAGCGTCCGGTTTCCTGTGACGTGAAGTTTTTCCCGAGAACGCCGCCGATCCGACCCGTAAGGCTCTCGTAATCTTTTTGCCGCACGGTAAGGCCGTTAGAAAGAACAAAATCCTTTCCCTGCACCGCAAAATACGCAAGTTGCGCCTGAGGCTCGAAAAACACATCATGTTTTCGCTCACGGTCATAAGGCGCCCGACTTCGATTGAGGCACCGTACCCGGTATTGCGATAGGACCCTTTCACTCCGACCCCGTCAAGCATCACGGTCGTAAGGTGTTGGTGGTTCCTGCGACCGCTCACGACAAAGTCGGCATAGCCGCCGTTATCGGCACGATACGTGGCGTACAAATCCAGGCCGTAAGCGTGGGAATTCCCTTTAAACACTTCTTGCTCCATCTTTTGGCGGTTTTCGGCGTACGAAAAATCTCCGCCGAATAACCACGGACCGCTTGCATGGTCAAAGCCGACATTAAAGCGATAGGACGTTTGCTTAAAGCGCATTCCTTCAAATCCCGTCATGCGGTCTTTGGCGGCAACGGCACGCACCCAAAGTCCGTCATTCTCATCACGCCGCACTTCTCCGAGGCGCTTACGTAAATCCGAAAGGCTGCTCACATATTGCATCCCCTGCGAAGCAAGGCTTGTTAACGCCAAAACGGCACGAGCTGAATTGGAATAATCCGGTCCGGGAGGATTCGGACCAGGATCGGGTCCGGGGCCCGGTGGGTTGGGACCGGGGTCGGGATCGGGGCTCTGCGTACGGTCAAGGTACCAAGTGGTCTTGTCCCCTTCACTTGTCGATACCAAATCGTAGCGATACAACCCGAACTCCGCAGGACCCGTTTCAAGAGCAAATGTCGCATCGCCTTGCAGCGTATCGATTAGACTCATAAGAGAGGCCTCGGTCGGCTCATCGCCCGTTGAGCGCAAGCGTACTTTGTGGCTTCCGGTTCCGGTATCTGCCGTCAGGTGGTCCGTAATCTCTCGACTCTTATCGACACGCATCGAAAATAGCCCGGCCTCGCCCGTGAGGTTTTTAACTTCCAAGTTCACGGCAAACGGAATATCACTTTCGATACTTGACGGAACGTGTCCCAAAATGACGTTACCGTTATTTAGGTGTAACTCTCCCTCGAGCCGATTGTCATCCGGAACATTCCACGTTGCCCCGTTAAAGAACCGTAGATTCGTTGTGCCGGGTGAATCCGTCGCACCGGATGTACTACTTAGCGTAAGTCCCGTGAAAAACGACTCGGGCGTCACGAAATTAATGTCAACCAAAGAGAGGCGATTCGATGCGTCGTGTCGCACATACGAGAGAAGATTGTTTTCAATTTTCACGTGCGCGTTTTCGAGTCGGTCGTGATTGACCAGAATCGTTCCGCCGTTAACCGCAGAAAGCGCATAGGCTTCGGAACTTGCGTCCGTTGTTCCTGAAAGACACGGCGCTCCGGCTTCATTGACAGAGGCGGCAATGTTGTTGACGGTTAATCCTCTTAAAAACCGAATGACTTCGTCATCGTGTGCCTCGGCTCCCGACGCATAAGCGTAAACAGTCGGATCTACACTCTTGGCAGCGGCTCGAATATCCGTAAGACGCGCATCACCGCGAACAACAATTTCCGGCGCGCCGGTTTCTTCGGAAGCAGGCCCGGAGGTGTAGAGGCCGTAGACTTCAGCACCTTCCCCTTGCTCGGGACTGTTGGCTACCAACATAAAGTCGTGCAAGGCAACCTCTTTGCCTTCTCGACCCAAACGTATATCCGATGCAACATGTTCGGAGTTAAAGCCGCGATTGCGAACGCCGTAAAACACACCGAAACTGACGCTTGCCGACATCCTGACATCAACATTTCCGTCCACGGATACTTCTGCTCGCTCTGGGAAAAGAAACGCAGAATCGATATCCCCGGATGAGCGATAGTTAAGATTTCCGTTCAAGTTTCCCGTCACATGAAAAAACTGTCGGTCCGGCTGCCCGATGTACGGATAGAAGCGAATAGCCGCACTGTCCTCATAGAGACTGCCGGCATATAAAACGACATTCAGATTTCCGTTAACGGCAAGATTGGAAGCTGACATGTCCTGATGCTCTTGATTCACAATCACGGCATCTTCCCCATAGGACGATTCGCTTCCTTGAAAGATATTGAGAGTCTGGTTACCCGTTCCGTTTCGGAAAAAATTCAGCGTTCCGCCGCCATCGAAAACGATGGCGGATTCATTAGCAAACCCCATCGATCCGCCGTTTGTCGACAAGGTCAAATCCTTGTTGTTCAGAACCTCAACATACAATTCGGGAGACGGCTTGGTGCTCCTGTATTCGAGTCCAATCTCCGAAATCAGTGCGTCTTCCGGAGACTCACCGGGACGCACTGTCACGGTCCGGTCGTCTTTCATCACGGTCTGATTCACGTCCCCGGTCACAGTAATGCCGTCCGGTTCAGCCCGAATCGTGATGCCGTTCGGAGTCGGTCTTTGACGGGGGGTGTTTAAGCGGTTACCCCCCCCCAGGGATATATTTTGGCTATCAAAAACGGTGTTTTGATAATTAGTTTCGCTTTGAGGAATCGGAGTGTTTTCAAACGAGGTGTTGGCGTGAGATATCGCCGTTAAAGATGAAAGGACGGCTGCAACCAAGACGCTCACATGACCAATCGGGTGTCGAACGGATTTCATGGTGTCTCCTTTAAGGAATCCCGGCAATCGTGCTATCGGGGTTTGCTAAACGAGGCAGAAGAAACGCAAAGCGGAAAAGGCTGAAAATCCTTTTCGGATTCCTCTTACGTTTCGAGAAAAAGCGCGGTTATCCCCATGCATTCGAAGGCATCCTATCGAGGGAAAAACCGCGTCGTATCAAATAAGTGCAAGGCTTTTTAAGTCAGTCTCCAAAAGGCGACATTTTGTATACACCATACAAGAAAACGTGCTTTGCCTCACTATTCGTGCTAGGAAATTGTGTTATGCCTTTGACACATAATCGCAAAAACGCATAATTCAAAGCCTCTAACGACATTGCATTTTCCATACGTCCTTTTCCCTAGGAGAATTTCCACCGTCTAACCCCTCATAAGACTCCCCGAAACGGGGAAAAGGATTTTGAATATGTCTGAAACAGTCCAACGCGGCAAGATCAAAAAAGCTCCGGCCGCTGAAGTTGTCAAGTATTTGATTCGCCCGGCTATCGAAGGCGATTTGAAGCGTTCGTACAACACGATTCTCGATATCAACAAAGCACACATTCTGATGCTCGCTAAGACCGGCATCATCAAAGAAGATGTGGCTAAGAAACTTCTCGTTGCCACCCGCCAGATCGAAAGCGAAAAAGACCACCCGACATTCGAAATCAACCCCAATGTCGAAGACCTGTACTTTAACTTGGAGCGGTACCTCATTAAGTTAACCGGTCTTGAGGTGGGCGGACAGCAGCACACGGCGCGTTCTCGTAACGACCTATTTGCGACCGAAATTCGTTTCGATACCCGTAAGGTGTATTTGAAACTTGCCGAAATGTTCTTGGAATTGCGCCGTGCGTATTTGGCTCTGGCACGCAAGAACCTTGAAACCGTGATGAGCGGCTACACACATATGCAGCCCTCAGAACCCATTACGTTTGCCCATTACCTCTCGGGTGTTTTGGCGGCCTTCTCGCGTGACTACGACCGCTACGCGCGCGCTTGGAAAGCTCTTAACCTGTGCCCGCTCGGCGGCGGCTCCATGGGGTCGACCTCGTTCCCGATTGACCGCAACTACACGGCCGAGCTCTTAGGGTTTGATGCCCCGGTGCAAAATAGCTTGGACTGCGTGGCAAGCCGAGATTACCTCCTTGAAATCGTGACGACCTTGTCGCAGACAGCCATGACGATGAGCCGCACGGCCCTTGACTTTTACAACTGGGCCACACCCGAGTACGGCTACATCGAAGTCGACGATAGCTGCGCCGTGTGCTCGTCAATCATGCCGCAAAAGAAAAATCCCTTCACGTTCGAACACGTCAAAGCGAAGGCCGCCCACATGGAAGGCTTTGCCGTTTCCGTTTACAACGCGATGAAGAACGTCATTTTCTCGCACTGCCGCGATACGAGCGTGGAAACGCCGCGCTACTTCTACACGGCCTTGTCGGAAATGGAAGCGGACTTTGCGCTTCTCACTGTGACAATCAAGACGCTTTCTGTTAACAAAGAGCGCATGCTCGAAAACGCCCGCAAGAACTTCTGCACGGTTACGGAACTTGCCAATTACCTCGTGCGTCACGACGGCATTTCGTTCCGTGAAGCGCACGAAATCATTGCGCACGTCGTCGCTGCGATGTGCGATGCGAAAAAGACCAGTGCCGACATCGACCGGGCTGCCGTCAATGCCGCCACCAAGTCCCTCTTCGGGTTTGAAACAAAACTCACGGACGCAATGATTGCCGAAGCCCTAGATCCCAAGCGCGTTGTCATGGAAAAGAAGGTGATCGGCGGTACGCATCCGGCGGAAGTGACACGGCAACTCGACCTCATTGAAGAAGGCATTAAGGCTGACGAAGCGGTCTTAGATAAGCGCCGTGCGCAGCTTGAAGCGGCCTCGGCCTTACTCGAGAAAGCCGTGAACGAAGCAATCGGCGCCTAATGTCGAATAGAAGCCTCCCTCGAAAGGGACTCGTTTACAATCACGACCCTTTCGAGTGACCTAGCAAAAAAAGGAGTCAGTACAGATGTTTTTTTATGAATTTTTAATCGTTATCTTCGCGATGATTTTGGGCGCCCGCTACGGCGGCGTCTTCTTCGGTATGTGCGGCGGCGTCGGCTTGTTGGCCCTGATTTTGATTTTCGGGCTTGCGCCGGCCAATCCCCCGATTGCCGTGATGCTCATCATGATGAGCGTGGTACTCGCTGCCTCGACCTTACAAAGCTCGGGCGGTATGGCCTTCCTCGTGCGCATTGCCGAAAAGCTTTTGCGTGCCAACCCAAAGGCCGTTACCTTCGTTGCTCCGATCATTGCCTATGTCTTTACCTTCATGGCAGGTACCGGCAACGTCTTGTATTCGATTTTACCCGTTATCGCGGAAGTTGCGCGTGAAGCGGGCGTTCGTCCTGAACGACCGATTTCTATTTCCGTCATTGCCTCGCAACACGCCGTTCCGGCCTCCCCGATTTCGGCAGCCACCGTTGCGATGGTAGCCCTTCTGGCCTCTTCGGGCGTTTCCGTGATGACGATTCTCGCGATTGTCGCCCCGGCTGTTTTGCTCGGTCTCATGATCGGCGCAGCGGCCGTTTGCAAAAAGGGTAAGGAACTCTCGGAAGACCCCGAGTACTTAGCTAAGGTCAATGCCGGTCTTTTTGCCGAACAGACCAAAGCCAAAGCCATGGGAACCGAAGGCGGTGATACCAAACAAGCTAAGTTCTCCGTGGTGCTCTTCCTCTTAGCTGCCGTGACGGTCGTTTTCGTCGGCACATTCCCGGAACTGCGTCCGCATGTGACAAACGCCGCGGGTAAGGTCTCTCAGGTCTCGATGACACACATGATCGAACTCATTATGCTAGTCGTCTCGGCCCTGATGGTGATTTTCTGCAAGGCCAAACCCGATGAGGTCATTCGCACGTCGGTATTCCGTGCCGGCATGATGGGTGTCGTGACGGTCTTCGGTCTTGCGTGGATGAGCGATACGTGGATTGCCAACAACCTGCCGTACATCAAGACAACGGTCGCGGCTGTCGTTCAAGGTGCTCCCTGGCTCTTTGCCTTTGCCCTGTTCTTCGTGTCGGCCTTAACGCACTCGCAGGGTGCGACGGTGGCAGCCTTGATGCCCCTGGGCCTGTCGCTCGGGATTGACCCCCTGACCCTCGTGTGCATGTACCCGGCCGTGTGCGGATACTTCATCATTCCCTCGACGGGTGTCCTCTTAGCCGGTGTCGCATTCGACGAAACGGGAACAACGAAGATCGGCAAACTCGTGATTAACCACTCGTACCTACTGCCCGGCCTTGTGACAACGTTTGCCAACGTCGTCATTGCCTTCGGTATCCGAGCCCTGCTCTTCTAACCCACTCACGGTTATTTCCCGGGAATCGCTAAAATTTCCCCCTCAAAGCGATTCTCGGGAATATTTCTTTCTTAAGCCTCCGCTATGCCTTTTTCCGAATTCTTTGCAGTCTTTGTAAAGTTCTTCTTCATTTTGACGCCCTTTTTCATCATTGCCGTGTTTCTCGCGATGACGGAAAACGAAACGGTCGAGGTGCGTCATGCGCTTGCCGTGCGCATCACGATTGCTGTTGTCATCATCAGCCTCATTCTCTTTTTTGCCGGGATGACGATTTTCACAACACTCGGCATCACGGTCGACGCGTTTCGAATCGGCGCGGGGGCTTTGCTCTTTTTATCGGGCGTATCGCTGGTGAGCGGAAAACTTGAACTGCCGGCCGCCAAGCGCTCGATTATGGATTTGGCCGTTGTCCCGCTTGCCATTCCCGTCACACTCGGTCCGGGCTCGGTCGGAGCTCTCGTCGTCATGAGCACGGAAACCACATCGCTTACGGCGCGTCTTTTGACGGCTTTGGCAATTGTGGTCGCCTCTTTGGCTGTCGGCGTCCTCCTTTACCTCTCGGCGGAAATTAAGCGCTTAATCGGTCGAAGCGGCATTTCGATGCTCTCCAAGTTAACAGGATTGATTTTGGCCGCGCTTTCGAGCCACATGATGTTTACCGGCATTGCCGCTTACCTAAAATAGTTTTCAGAGGCGTTTTTCGGTATGCTCCGTCTGATTAGGGAGAAACCGATGGTCACACCATTTAGCAAAGCCAACATCTCGCTTGAACTCTTTCAGACGCGAGTCAAGATTTTTTGTCTCTTGTGTGAAACCAAGAGTTTCACGAAAACGGCTAAGCGACTGAAAATCAGCCAGAGCGTCGTCTCGCGCACCATTGCCGAGATGGAAGAGGATTTAAAAGTCTCCTTGATTGACCACTCGGTCCGCCCCATACGTGCTACAACCACCGGCTTGGCTTTGTATCACTTCCTTGCGGAAGAACTTGCACGCATTGACGAGCAACTCGGTCTCTTGCGTGTCAACAACGCGCTTTTGTCTCCCATGCGCGTGGGCTTTGTCGAATCGATTGCCCGCACGATGAGTTGGCCCGTTATTGAGAAAATCCGCAAGCGTTACTCGACCGTGTCGGTCCTGACGGGAATCAGCACGTACCTTTTACAACTTCTCGATCACGAAGTCATCGACGCGGCCATTGTCCCCGACCCGTTTACCAATCGAAACGACTTAGATCGCTACTTTATCTTCCGGGAACCCTCAATCATCATTCTTCCCAAGGGAACGTCGCTACCGGAGAACTTAACCTGGGAGCGCTTGCAGTACTCGGGGCTGCCGATTGTGCAATACAACAACCAGAACTCGGGCGGAAAACTTCAGGAAAAGTTCTTTAGTAAACTCGGTCTGAATTTTGTCTATCGCTTTGAGGTCGATATCAACGCACTCTTACTTGACTATGTAGCAAACGGCGCAGGCTGGGCCCTAACACGTCCGACAACGCTCTTGCAACACCCGAGCCTGGCAAAGCAGGTCGATGTTCGCCCCATGCCGACTCCCGTGGCCTCCCGCGAGGTTTACGTAATTGCGCGGAAAAACACGCATACGGAACTGGCCAGTCACCTCGCCCGCCATGCCTGCGAGTATTTCCGCACGACGATTGCTCCCGAGATGGTCAAAATTACGCCCTGGGTGGCGCCGTACCTCTATACAGCAGGCGAAAATCCCTCCGACCGTATCCCGATTTACAAGAACGTGCGCGCACCCGATTCGGAAAACGTTTTCGTGTTGTAGGGGAGTCTTTGACGTTCTCTCCGCCGTGAACGACGGAGATTC
>OCHN01001332.1_pt1 | contig 20508 bp, 20 predicted proteins | sample 1538911 | NCBI WGS metagenome assembly OCHN01 (sample SAMN04571736, study PRJEB22368) | human gut metagenome | biome: human gut; material: stool | host: Homo sapiens | place: Luxembourg | collected 2013-01-11 | reverse complement strand
AGAGTATTAAACAGAATGGTGTGCTGACACCTGTTTTAGTAAGGCCAGATAAGAATAACAGCTATGAGATGATATCCGGGCATCGAAGAATGCACGCAGCGATAAAAGCAGGACTGGAAACTATACCAGCCATTGTGCGGGATATGGAAGACGATGAAGCCATTGTCATAATGGTAGATGCTAATATTCAAAGGGAAGAGTTGCTCCCAAGTGAAAAGGCATTTGCATATAAAATGAAAATGGATGCGATGAAGAGGCAAGGTGCCAGAAATGATATAGCAGATTCCACTTACACCCAAAATGGGTGGAGGTCAGAAACAGCAGCGGTAATTGGACAGCAGGTAGGAGAAAGTAAAAATCAAGTTAGAAGGTATATCCGACTTACGGAACTCATTCCAGACCTTCTTGATTATGTAGATAAGAAACGTCTGCAGTTTACCGTTGCGGTTGACATTTCCTATATTGACAAAGAGATTCAAACATGGTTATTTGAATACATCAAGGAAAATGGTACGGTTAAAGCAGTTCAGGTAGCGGCACTCCGCACAGCACTTGAAGCAGGACCGATGACGCAGGCGAAAATGATCTCCATACTGGTAAACAGTCAGCCTGGCAGGAAGCAGGAACAAAAAATCACGTTATCAGAGAAAAAACTGAGAAATTACTTCTCTGATAAATATACGGCGGAGGATATGGAAAGTGTAATTCTGGAACTTCTGGATCAATGGAAAAGAGGTGAGATAACAGTATGAATTTTGAATACTATTATGGCACTCAGGCTGATCAGTTCAGTTTTATCCGGATTCCAAGAATATTATTATTAGATGAAGCATTTTCCGCACTGTCTTTATCAGCTAAAGTCCTTTACTCGGTACTTCTGGACAGAATGGGACTGTCAATGAAAAATAAATGGCTTGACGAAGAAAACAAGGTGTACATTATCTATCAGATCACGGAGATACAGAGTGACTTGGGATTCTCTAAGAAAAAAGCAATGGATTATCTCGCAGAATTGGAGAAAATCGGACTGATTGAAAAGAAAAAGAGAGGCTTTGGATTGCCGAACATTATATATGTTAAGAGCTTTATGGCACATCAGAGTAGTCAAAGAAGTAATGAAATGGGAACTTCACAGGAAAAAGATGTGGTACATAGAAGTATCGAAAGGGGAACTCCTGAGGTGATGAATAAGCACCTCAGAGGTGCCGAAACAGATACCTCAGAAGTGCCCAAAAACGGACTTCAAGAGGTTCCCAAAACGGTACCGCTATATAATAAGACTTATATGAATTATAATAATCAGAGTAATATGAAATCGAATCATATCAAATCAGATGGCGATAGGATTCGATGTGATCAAAAAGAACAGACAATCAATGCTTATGCTGAATTGGTAAAGAAAAATATTGATTTTGATGTTTTACTGCATACATACAGCAGAGAGCAGGATTTGGTAGAAGAAATATATCAGCTGATTCTGGAGACCGTTCAAACTGAAAAGGATATGATACGGATCGCCGGCGAATATTATCCGGCAGGCTTTGTGAAGGGAAAATTACTGAAACTGAATTATTCGCATATCGAGTATGTGCTGGAGTGCATGGATAAAAATACTACGAAAGTCAGAAACATAAAACAATATTTGCTGGCTGCTTTATTTAATGCGCCATCAACGATTGGAAGCTATTATAAAGCAGAGGTAAATCACGACATGCCACAGTACGCAAACTGAAGGAGGTACTTATGATTGTTTTAAGAATGGCAGGAAAAATTTTATTGTTACCGGTGTGGTTATTATTAGCCACTGCCCATTTACTGGTAAAGATCGCAGTTGAAATCTACTGCATCGGAAAAGGCATTATCAATCTGATTCTGGGTTTTATGCTGATTGGAACATTGCTCTGGTACAGACAATGGGAGCGGTTTGCTTTACTTGCAGTTGCCGGTGGCATCTTGCTGTTCTTTCTGTGGCTTGGAGTGTTTATGGAAGTTATGCTGGAATCAGCACAACACAAAATTGGAGAATTGATTATTAAGTGAGGAAACTATTATGGAGAAAGAATATATTCAGCTACCAGCATTAAAAAGAGATCTGGATCCAGATGTTGTAAAGGCTTTATGGGCGTTTATTCAATTACCTGAGGAATACCAAGCACGCTATCAGGAACAATATGAATTGTTAAATCAGAGGAAAGAAGAAGCAGACAGGCAATTACAGGAGAATATCGAAAAGATTGATGCAGACGCAATTCATTTATATGAAGAAACCATGCGGAGCATGATTCGTGATATTGTTCAGCAATCCTGTAACTTAGCTTGTTGGGTTCGTTATCATAAATATGATTTGGAAGAATCTCTGGAGGAGATGATAGACCAGCAGCCACATGCTGCAAAATATATTATTGCAATGAATATACTTATGGATGACGCAGAGGGAAGCGAAAGTCCATTTGAGGGAAACAGTTTTATGACATCATAATTAAGGAAATCACAATCAATAGTGTCCTGTCAGATAACATCGTTGTCTGGCAGGACTATTTTTTTGACTTTTACAGTTCTGAAAATTATATCAAAAATTTTTTCAAAAAGATTCTTAACTAAATCCCCACCTTTTGTATTTAGGAATTGAGCAGGCCACACCATCATTTAAGTCGTGGCAGCTTGCGTACAATGACAACTTAATGAGCTTGCCAATTCGCCGGAGCTGCTGTAGAGAGTTCCGGATAGTCCGTAAGGATAATAGAAACAGAGGTCTGCATATGGCTTTTCTATGGAAAGCTGCGGATCAATAATGATACTCCCGATGATGCCGGTCAGATAAAGTGAGGAATCTGAAGACCATACACGATATGGCTGAGACTGCCTGCAATGGCGTGAACGGATTGGGTGAACCCTGAAATGGGTTACACATGTGAAAAGACAATCTAGCACTGTTTTCTGAAATGATGACAGCCCTGGTTATCGCCAGGGCTGCTGACAATAGAAGCTGTGCGGCAGATTGGTTTTTATTTCGTATCTGATCTGCCGTACTCTTGTGTTGCCAGTAAGGTAGCAAATAGAGTAAGAAAGGGGGGAAGGATGGATGAATATGGTTGTACTTATTGGACGTCTGGTGAGAGATCCCAGTTATAGTGAAGTCGAGACAGAAAAAGGAAAGTATCATATTGCATCATTTTATCTGGCTGTGCCGAGAAATTTTAATAAAGGTGTCAATTATATTAAAATTACAACTTTTGGAAAACAGGCAGATTTCGCAAGGGATTACCTGACAAAAGGAAAGCGTGTTGCAATTCTTGGTGAGCTGATGATCGGAAGCTATAAAGATAAGGAAACAGATAAAACGGTCTATACCACAGAGGTAACTGCAAGCCGACTGGAATTCGCTGACGGAAAAGATGCTAGTGGGAACACTCCGATACCTTTTCCAGAAGCAGATGCAGATGGGTTTCAGCATATCCCGGATGGATATGGAGAAGAATTACCGTTTCGATAAGGAGGGCAAAATGAATCAGGTAGATAAAGAACTGATGCAGGAAAAAGGAATCCTGACGGAAAATGAAAAAGCAGATGAATATGAAATCCAGAAGGCAGCCATGAAAGAGGCTGTTTTTTTTCTGGCTGCGATGCTGGAGAAAAATCTGGATATGTCAGAACTTCAGACAATTTCCTTATATCTGAAGGAATTATCCATGAAACAGCATTATATGCACATTCACCTGTATGTTCAGCAGCTTTACAGAAACAGCAGACCGCATGAGGAACTGGAAACATTCTATGCAGCATCTTTGCAGGAAGAAGCGCAGCGAATGTACAGCACTTATTTTGTTGCGTATCTGAAAATGCTGATCGGGCGGTTGAGTGAAATGGATGATCTGATCAACTTAAAAAAACTTATGAAAGAGGAGGAAAATCGTGAATAATAATTCAGAATTTATACCGGTAGAGTGTTTGAATGTTCCGAAAGTGCTTTTCTATGATAAGCAGTACGAGGATTTATCTATGGACGCGAAACTTATCTATGCACTGCTGTTGGACAGAAAGGAAATGGCCATCAGAAATGAGTGGGTAGATGAGTATGGAGACACTTATGTGATTTATCCAAAACAGGAAATGAAGAAATATCTGAATATATCCAGATATCGAATTGACCAGGCACTTGCAGAACTGGAAGAACATGATCAAATGGTAGAAGTGACAGTACCTTATCCAGGGAAGCTCTGCCAGTTCTATGTGAAGGATATCACTGACAATGAAAAACAGATGGAGGAAGACATAATGAAGAAAATGAAAGAAAGTAATGAAGAGAATTTTTGCAGAGCATCAGGGTGTGGCTATGCAAGATGCTTTACAGGTATTTCACCTAAATACATGGCGAAAATGAATAAAGAAGACAGGAATAATTTCCAAACGGCTATAGAAGAAATACTGGAAGATCTTAATCTGGGAGGTCATGTTACAGCAGAGCCATTGATGTCAGAAAGAAGCAAAGAATCTTTTGACGGTTATAAAGATGAGGCGTATTACAGTCTCAGCCCTAAGAAGCGAAAGATCGTTGATATGCAGCAGAGGGGCTATATTGATGAGGCTGGACAGATTGATGAAGACGCCATCTATGATGATGCCTGTGAAGTAGCAGAAGAGCTGGCAGTATTTTTGCGAGCAGTTTTCAATAATCCGAAAGAAGATTCAAAGAAACTGATTAAATTTCTGGATAACCTCTGGACAGCAGGAAAATATAAACAGCTGCAGGCCACACTGATCGGATTTGAGCTTCTTTTTGAATTTCCAGAAAAATATCTTGAAGATGTGGAATGTTGTCTTGGTGAAGCAAGAAAATCTTACCTTTCCGCCGTGATTGGATTTACACAAAATATGTTGGATATGACTGCGGAGCAGAAAGAACAGGAGTAGAAATGCAATGGAGTTTTCATACTTTCAGGAGCATGAATCTGAGCAGTTTACATTCTTCCGGATTCCGAAGATTCTTTTTTCAGATGAACGGTTTGCCGGTCTTTCATCAGAAGCAAAGATATTATATGGACTGATGCTTGACCGGGTTGGATTATCCCGGAAGAATGGCTGGATAGATCAGAATGGGAATGTGTATATCCAATATACCATTGAAGAAATGATGTCAGTCCTCAAATGGACAAGATACCGTATTTATCAGCTTTTGGATGAGCTGGATACCAAAGAAAGTGGGATTGGTCTGATTGAGCGGAAACGTGTGGGATTGAACAAGCCCAATCTGATTTATGTAAAGAATTTTGCTTCTGTGAATCGGACAAGGGGAGAGCCGGAAGTCCGGGAGCCAGATGTCCGGAAGTCTGACATATCAGATATCCGGATGTCTGAGAGCCAGATATCTGGAAGTCTGTCAGCCAGAGTTCCAGAAGTCTGCCAGTCAGACGCAAGTAATACTGATAGAAATAAGAATGAAGAGAGTAATACTGATTCTTTTTTTATAAGGAAATCTGAATCTGTGTATAGTTGTGGCAGTTTTCAGAATGTAATTCTGGCTGACCGGGAACTGAAAGAATTGAAGCACAGGTTCCCATATGACTGGCAGAACTGGATTGAACGGCTATCTTCTTATATGGCTTCAACAGGAAAAAAATACCGGAACCATTATGCTACGATCTGTAGCTGGGCGGTAAAGGAACAAAAGAATATTCCAGGTAAGAACTATGATCTGCCGGAAGGAAAGGGGTTCTAATGGTTGAGCATATCATTGAGCAGACAGCACAGAAAGTAAAGGAAAACCAGAACCTGAAGAATACAGATTATCTGGATGCAGGAGGGCTGCGCTGGTGTGGTATCTGTGGGGAACGCAAAGAAAACAGATATAAGGTACTCGGCCATGATAGAATCCTGCCTTGTCTGTGTCGATGTGACAGAGAGAAGCTGGAAGCTCAGAAAGAGGAAGAACGCAGACAGGATTTTGCAATTAAGGTGAGCAATCTGAAATCAGTAGGGCTGACAGAACCAAGGTTTCGGGAGTGGCGGTTTGAAAATGATAATGGCAGCACCCCGAAGCTGGATATTGCAAGGCAGTATGTGGAGAACTGGAAGGATATGCAGCAGCGCAATATTGGATATGTGCTGATGGGACCGGTAGGAACTGGGAAGAGTTTCTTTGCAGGGTGTATTGCCAATGCACTGATGGAACAGGGGATTGCTGTTATGATGACCAATTTTTCCAGAATTTTAAATGAATTAACCAAGCCCTATGCGGATAAAAATGAGTTTATTTCCCATCTGGTATCTTATCCGCTTCTGATTATTGATGATCTGGGAATTGAGCGCAACTCAGAATTTGCCTTGGAAATGATCTATAACATCATTGATCGCAGATATTGTATCAAGAAACCTTTAATCGTAACGACCAATCTGTCCTATCAGGATATGACGAGAGCAGATCTGGATATGGATCACCAGAGAATCTACAGCAGGCTGATGGAAATGTGTCTTCCGATTATTTATCAGGGACAGGATCAGCGTCTGCATGAGCAGGATATTAAGCTGGAGTGGCTGAAGTTACAGCAAGAATAATCAGGAAAGAAGGTGATGAAAATGATTCCAATAGAGGACAGCAGTTAATTCATGGAAAGGAGGAAGCCGGAGAAGCTCCGGTCAAAGGTAAATGCAGGAAGAAGTTACGCAAAAAACAATCGCATTATGTATCCGAACGACGAAGCTGACAGCAGATGTGTTAAAAGCTGCTATGCGGGCTTATCTTCGGTCACATAATCAAAAAAAGCAGCAAAAGATGCAGTCGCAAAAGACTGGAAAAGTTACAGTGAAGCAGCTGGCAAAGCAAAATGGAGGTATGACCAACATTGAGATTACCAACAAAAATATCCGTTCTTTTGAGCGGTATGCCAGAAAATACGGTATCAATTATGCCCTGAAAAAAGATAAGAGCAAAGATCCACCTGTATATATGGTGTTTTTTAAAGGGAGAGACCAGGACGCATTAAATGCGGCATTTCGTGATTTTTCTACGGCTCAAATTAAACGGGCAAATAAACCGTCTATCCATCAGAAGCTGCAGAAACTCAGGGGTATGATGAAAGTTCAGAAGAAAGATAAAGTCAGACAGAACCATCAGGAGCAGTCGAGGTAAGATTTTTGAAGAAAAGTCATACCAGAACTGTAAAACTGAAATTTCTGTCTGATTTTTTTCAGAAACTGTTTAACCAGCTGAAGGGTAAGCTGTCCGCCACGGATGTAAAAAGGCTGATTGTTATCAATATCCCTTATTTTTTTATCTTTGTTATTGCAAACCGGATTTCCTGTCTGTATCAGATCAGCCCAGGAATGACAGTAAGCGATAAGATGATGTATCTGATGACACATTCTGATAAGGTGTTGGGGCTGGTTCCAAGTACGGATATCATAGATATTCTGATTGGTGCAGGGACGGCGGTGGCTGCAAAGCTATTGATGTGGCAGAAGCAGCAGGACGCCAAGAAGCTCCGAAAAGGTGTGGAATATGGCTCTGCCAGATGGGGAGACAGGGATGATATTAAACCATATATGTCAGACAATCCCTGGATGAATATTCCATTGACTGCTACAGAATCCATCACAATGGAAAGCAGACCAAAGAATCCGAAGTTTGCCAGAAATAAGAATATTCTGGTTATCGGGGGATCTGGATCAGGAAAAACCCGTTTCTTTGTAAAACCATCTGTCATGCAGATGAACTGCAGTTATGTGGTAACTGATCCAAAAGGAACCCTGATCGGGGAGGTCGGCAGGCTTTTAAAGCGTGGCGCACCGAAAAGGGATGCTAATGGGAAAGTGATAAAAGGCACAGATGGAAAGCCTATTTATCAGCCGTATGTCATTAAGGTACTGAATACCATTAACTTTTCAAAAAGTCTTCATTACAATCCTTTCGCCTATATAAAGTCCGAAAAGGATATTTTGAAACTGGTTACAGTCATTATGGCAAATACCAAAGGTGAAGGCGAAAAGGAAAATCAGGACTTCTGGTATAAAGCGGAAAGACTTTTATATACCGCCCTGATTGCTTATATCTGGTATGAAGGAAGTGAAGAAGAGAAGAACTTTTCTACGCTTCTGGATCTTTTGAATGAATCAGAGGTAAGAGAGGATGATGAAGAATATCAGAATCCGGTAGATCTTCTGTTTGAGGAACTGGAAGAGAAAGAACCGGAACATTTTGCAGTGCGCCAATACCGCAAATATAAACTTGCGGCGGGCAAAACTGCAAAAAGCATACTGGTTAGCTGTGGAGCCAGACTTGCTCCCTTTGATATAGCGGAGCTTCGTGAGATCATGTCCTATGATGAAATGGAACTGGATATGATCGGTGACCGGCTGACTGCGTTGTTCCTCATTATGTCGGATACAGATACCACATTTAACTTCGTGATTGCCATGCTGCAGTCCCAGCTTTTCAACCTGTTGTGCGATAAAGCAGACGATGTGTATGGTGGCAGGCTGCCGATCCATGTGCGTGTCATCTGTGACGAGTTCGCAAATACGGGAAAGATTCCCAATATGGATAAACTGATTGCAACGATTCGAAGCAGGGAAATCTCTGCTTCTATTATTTTGCAGTCACAGTCTCAGCTGAAAACCATGTATCAGGACGCAGCAGATACGTTGGTGGGAAACTGTGATACGACGTTATTCCTTGGTGGGAAAGAGAAATCGACGCTAAAGGAAATCAGCGAGATTCTTGGTAAGGAAACCATTGATCTGTATAACACTTCTGAAACAAGAAGTAACCAGAAGTCTTATGGACTGAATTACCAGAAGCTCGGAAAACAGCTGATGACGGAAGACGAAATTGCGGTGATGGATGGAGGAAAATGTATCTTGCAGATCAGAGGGGCTAGGCCATTCTTTTCTGATAAATATGATATTACCAAACATCCGAACTACAAATACCTGTCAGATGCTGATCCAAAGAACTGGTTCCGTCCAGAAATTGAATTAAATCCGCAGTATGTACCGAAGCCGGAGGAAGAGGTCGAGGTTACAGAAATAGATCTTACACAGGAAAGTGAATAAGCGGAAATCCAAAACAATTCCATTTGCAGAAGCAAGTGTTCAGATAGATGGGAGCGTAGAGGATCGAATAAAGAAGAAAGGAGAACGCCGGTGATGGGTCTTGGAGAAAATCAGGACTTGCTCCCAGATCTGTCACTTGGCGGACAAATCAAATTACAGAACCGGCTTATAAGATTATATGGCATTTTTCAGCAGTGCAGTCAGCACTCTGTCCACACTGGTTACAGCAATCGGCGCTGGCCTTGGTGTGTGGGGAGTGGTAAACCTTCTGGAAGGTTACGGAAATGACAACCCTGGGGCAAAGTCACAGGGAATTAAGCAGCTCATGGCAGGAGCTGGCATTATGGCGCTGGGAACTACCCTGATTCCACAGCTCTCTTCCTTATTCTGATGGAAGGTAACAGAGATTGAATACCATTGTCGAACGTATTACGGAAGCCATCAAAGATATACTGATCAACTTTATCCAGTCAGGGATGGAAGATATGTTCGTAGAAGTCAACAACAAAGTTGGCACAATCGCAGCACAGGTCGGACAGACACCGCAGGGATGGAACGGGAGCGTTTTTTCGCTGATCAAAAATCTGTCGGAAACGGTAATGGTCCCCATTGCAGGGATGATCATTACCTTCGTCCTGTGTTATGAACTGATTACGATGGTGACGCAGAAAAATAATTTTCATGAGTTCGAGACATTTAATATCTTTATCTGGGTATTTAAGGCATATATTGCGATTTATCTGGTAACGAATACCTTTAACATCACGATGGCGGTCTTTGATGTTGGCCAGCATGTGGTCAATGGGGCTGCCGGAGTGATCAGTGGAAATACAGAGATTGATGCAACAACAGCAATCACCAATCTGCTGGATACAATAGAAGATATGGAAGTCGGCGAACTGTTTTTGCTGGCATTGGAAACGATGCTGATCAGCATGACTATGAAAATATTATCGGTTGCCATAACCGTAATTCTTTACGGACGTATGATAGAAATATATTTGACGTGTTCCGTAGCACCAATTCCGTTTGCTACTATGACAAATAAAGAATGGGGCAATATCGGAAATAACTATTTGAAAGGACTGTTTGCGCTGGCATTTCAGGGTTTCTTTATGATGGTCTGCGTAGGGATTTATGCAGTCATTGTACAGTCGATGACGATCTCATCGAATATTCATGGGGCGATGTTCTCCATAGCAGCTTATACGATAGTCCTTGCCTATTCACTGTTTAAAACAGCGAGCTTATCAAAGTCAATCTTTAATGCCCATTAAAATGGGAGAAAGGAAAATACCGGAAAACGGTATCAGGTGAAGAAATATGGCTTATGTACCAGTACCAAAAGACCTGACACAGGTCAAAACCAAATTAGTGTTGAATTTAACCAAGCGTCAGCTGATCTTTTTCAGTCTGGCAGCGGCGGTGGGAGTTCCATTTTATTTTCTGACCAGAAAAGGGTTAGGCTCCAGCATTGCAGCAATTTTGATGGTAACAGTGATGTTGCCTTTCTTTTTTATGGCTATGTATGAGAAGGATGGACTTCCCTTTGAAAAAGTAATGGGGAATATCATCAGGCAGAAGTTTATCAATCCGGGGACACGCCCCTATAAAACAGAGAACTTTTACGGTCAGATCGGTATGCTCCTGAAAGAGGAGGATGTGCCAAATGGCAAAAAGAAACCGTCGGGAAGAGCAGCTGCAGCATATGGAAGCGGACCTCAGAAAATCCCGAAAAGCAAAAAGAAGCAAAGAAGATAAGAAACTTGCAAAAAAGGAAAAGGAACGGAAGAAGCAGGAAAAACGCAGAAGAAAGCAGGCAAAAGTGCCACGGACAGCGCAGCAGTCCATTCCTTATCTACGGATGTTTCAGGATGGAATCTGTCAGGTGACAAAGACTTTCTTTTCCAAGACAATCCAGTTTTATGATATCAATTATCAGCTGGCATTGAATGAAGATAAAACGACAATTTTCGAGAATTATTGTGATTTCCTGAATTACTTTGATTCTTCAATTTCTGTACAGCTGTCGTTCATTAATCAGCAGGTGGATGCGACAGAGTTTGAGAAAACCATTGATATTCCATCACAGGCTGATGATTTTAATGAAATCCGTGAGGAATATAAGGGAATGCTGAAAAATCAGCTGGCGAAGGGGAACAACGGTCTGGTGAAGACCAAGTATATTACCTTTGGCATTGAAGCGGAAGATCTGAAGATCGCACGTCCAAGGCTGGAACGTATCGAGGCAGATGTGCTGAATAACTTTAAGGTGCTTGGGGCGCAGGCACATTCTTTGAATGGCTGTGAGCGTCTGGAAATCATGTACCACATTTTCAATCAGGATCGGATTGAGCCGTTTCGGTTTGAATACAAAATGCTTCCGGAAACCGGTATGAAGACCAAGGACTTCATTGCACCGACTTCCTTCAATTTCACCAAAAACCAAACATTTCTGATGGGAAAGACAATCGGTTCCGTCAGTTATCTGCAGATCCTGGCACCGGAACTGACAGATCGGATGCTTGCAGATTTTCTGGATGTGGAGGACAGCATCAATGTGAACATCCATATTCAGTCTATTGATCAGGCAGAAGCAATCAAGATGATCAAGGGAAAGATTTCGGATCTGGATAAAATGAAGATCGAGGAACAGAAAAAAGCAGTACGTTCTGGATATGATATGGATGTGCTGCCATCGGATCTGGTTACTTATGGTGAGGAAGCAAAAAACTTACTGGAAGATCTGCAGTCCAGAAATGAGCGTATGTTTCTGGTGACGGTACTGGTGATGAGTACCGCAAAGAAGCGGCAGAAGCTGGATAACAATATCTTTCAGGTGCAGGGTATTGCACAGAAATATAACTGTTCCTTACGCCAGCTGGACTACCAGCAGGAGCAGGGACTGATGTCCAGTATTCCGCTGGGGTTAAACAGAATAGAAATTCAGAGAGGGCTTACCACTTCGGCAACAGCAATCTTTGTGCCATTTACGACACAGGAACTGTTCCAGAATGGAGAAGCCCTTTATTATGGGCTGAATGCGTTGTCTAACAACATGATCATGGTGGATCGAAAGAAACTGAAGAACCCGAATGGATTGATTCTTGGTACACCGGGTTCCGGTAAATCTTTCAGTGCGAAAAGGGAGATTGCCAACTGTTTCCTGATTACAGAAGATGACATCATCGTCTGTGATCCTGAAGCCGAGTATTATCCCTTGGTATCTGCATTACACGGGCAGGTTATCCGTATTTCTCCGGTATCAGACCAGTATATCAATCCGATGGATTTGAACCTGAATTATTCCGAAGAGGATAATCCGCTGTCACTGAAATCAGACTTCATTCTTTCTCTCTGCGAGCTGATCGTAGGTGGAAAAGCAGGTCTGGAACCAGTCGAGAAAACCATCATTGACCGTTGTGTCAGACTGGTTTATCAGGAATATCTGGCTGATCCGGTTCCGGAGAAGATGCCGGTTCTGGAAGATCTGTACGATCTTCTCCGCAAGCAGGACGAGCCGGAAGCACAGAGGCTGGCAACAGCACTGGAAATTTATGTTACCGGTTCCCTGAACGTATTCAACCACAGGACAAATGTAGATATCAATAATCGTATCGTATGCTTTGATATCAAGGAACTTGGAAAGCAGCTGAAAAAGATCGGGATGCTGATCGTACAGGATCAGGTATGGAACCGTGTAACCATTAACCGGTCAGCACACAAATCCACCAGATACTATATTGATGAGTTCCATTTGCTTCTGAAAGAAGAGCAGACAGCCAGCTATTCTGTGGAGATTTGGAAGCGATTCCGTAAGTGGGGCGGTATTCCGACTGGTATTACGCAGAATATCAAGGATTTGCTGGCATCCAGAGAGATTGAGAACATTTTTGAAAACTCAGATTTTATTTATATGCTGAATCAGGCATCCGGTGACCGTCAGATTCTGGCAAAACAGCTGAATATTTCACCTACCCAGCTGTCTTATGTAACGAACAGCAATGAAGGAGAGGGGCTTTTGTTCTACGGAAATGTAATCATTCCGTTTATCGACCACTTCCCGAAAAATTCATCACTGTATCGAATTATGACGACAAAACCGGAAGAACAGGAGGTCTAACATGGCAGAAGGCGTACTTATTGGCATTGTAATTGGATTTGGAGCAGGCGTACTTGTTACCGTCGGAATTGGAATGATGATGGTATTAAGTGGCCGTCCGGATTGAGTAAGAGGAGGAAAAACATGGATAGATTGATATGCCTTGTCCTTATGGGAGGCGCATATATTGTTGGTATGCTCAGCGGAGTATTTACCAGCTGTCTGATGATTGCATCAGGCAGATACCACGAAGAGGAGGAAAAGTTAATTGGCACAGCAGAGGATGAAAAGCCGAGCCAGGAAAGTCCAGAAGATGACCAGAGATGGTCTGGTGGAAGAAAACCTGAGTGATAAGTCCACTGTCAAGCTAAGCAGAAGAACCGGTGACGTGAAGATGGAGCGGAAAAGCCACCGGGGGAAAGAAGAATATGTGGAAAGCCCCCGTAGTGCACAGCAGTCCAGAGATGCACCGGAAAGTGGAAAAAAGCGGCGAGTACAATATAAAAATGCTTCTGCTCAGCCTGTAAAAGAATTGGAAACAGATCAGGCTCATTTTGCAAACGATAGCGGAAAACAGAAGAACCGTAAGAATGCTCAAAGACTGCGGACAGAAGAGAAAAAGGCTTCAGAAGGAAAATTGCAGGAACGGGAGCATAAAACCTTATACACCAGCAGAGGAGATTCCAGAAAAGAAGAAACTGGTGGAACCAAACGTCCAAAACAGAAAAAACGGTTACAGTTTGCTGAAAAAGAGACAGGTGCTGCAGATCTGGAAAAGAAAGCAGAAAAAGTGGTGTCCCCTGAAAAGAAAAAGGCAAAAGCACATTCCAATCGGGAGCAGGTGTTCACACAGCCAGCAGAAGATACTGGGAAAAAGAAGCGGCTGCACTTTGAGGGGGAAAATTCCACAAAAGAGCCAGTAAAGACAATGACTGGATATGCAGCAAGAGGAGCAACAGCTGCAGTGCGTCGGAAACTGGCAGAATCTGAGGATGATAATGCTGCTGTGCAAGGCGTTCTGGAGGTAGAACAAAATGCAGAGCGGTCAGTCAGACTGGCACAGGCCAGTGTCCGATCCCGGCAGCGTAGAAAGAATCGGACAGCAAGGAGACTGGAAAGAAAAACTGACCGGGTGGAAGTTCAGAAGCGATACCGGGATCTTTTGTCTAAAGATGAGAAGTTGCAGAGAAGTTCCCAGATAAAAAAGCAGATTCAGAAACAGCGGATAAAGCGTGAATATGCCAAAGCCAAGCGGATGGAGCAGTCAATGGGAACGGCTACAGTCGGAACCATTGATTACATCAAGAAAATCGGCGGTAAAGTGACCAACTTTTTCAAGGAAAACAGAAAGGTATTTATAAGCATCGGAGTATTGCTTGCCCTGATGCTTTTAATTATGTCTTCTTTTACTTCCTGTTCTTCTATGTTTATTCAGAACGTGGTGAATTATACAGGAGCAGGATATATGTCAACTGACCAGGCTATCCGGGATGCGGATCTATATTATACGCAGTTGGAAGCCAACCTTCAGGAAAAGGTCAACCGTATAGAAGCAGATCATACCGGATATGACCGGTACCGCTATAACATTGATGAGATTGGACACGATCCGTTTATTCTGATCAGTTACCTGTCTGCAAAATATGAAATCTTTGAATTTGACAGTCAGGTAAAAGCAGATCTGGATGCGCTGTTTGCGGCTCAGTACAGTCTGACAGCAGAAAGTTCCACGGAAACTATTACGGAAAAGAAGATGGTTCGTGTAGGAGAATCACTGGGACAGGTAGTGACTTCTGGTTACTGCAGCTGTCCGATCTGCTGTGGGCAGTGGTCAGGGGGACCGACGGCCAGTGGTGTATATCCACAGGGAAATCATACGATTGCCGTAGACGCATATAATCCGATTCTTCCATTTGGAACAAAGGTTGTGATGAATGGCGTTGAATATACGGTTGAGGATACAGGAAACCTTGCACAGTATGGTGTTACCTTTGATGTTTACTATGATTCGCATTCAGATGCGCTGAATCATGGACACCGCACATGGGAAGCATATCTCTCTGATGCGAATGGCAGCCAGGAGATTGAAGTTACAACGACCACAACAGAATCTGTTTACAGTGTTACCTTGACAAACCGAAGTCTTACCGGAATCTGCCAGAACCGTATGAATACACAGCAGAAGGCTCTGTTTTCGGCATATAACGAGACAAAAGGCAACCTGCAGATGTTTGAAAGCCCTACAGATATCAACTGGTATTACCGTGTGAGCAGCTATTATGGATACCGGATTCATCCGATAACCGGAGCAAATGCGCTTCATAATGGAGTAGATATTTCACTGGCAGAAGGGACGCCGGTAGCTGCCGGGCTGACTGGTAAAGTTACCACATCCACTTACAATGACAGTTATGGAAATTATGTGGTAATTGAAGATCAGGATGGATATGAAATTCGGTATGCACATCTTTCATCAAGGAGTGTATCAACCGGACAGCAGATTGAAAAAGGTGAAGAAATTGGAAAAGTCGGAAGTACCGGTAATTCAACCGGACCGCATCTGCATCTGGAACTTCTTCATAATGGAGAACGCTTAAATCCGCTGTTTTATTTTGAAACTGGTGATACGATGCCGGGCGGAGATGTGGAGTATTCGTCAGAAGCTGCGAAAAGACTGGTACAGTATGCCCTGCAATTCCAGGGAGTTCCGTATGTTTGGGGTGGATATTCTCCGAGTGGATTTGACTGTTCGGGATTTGTCAGCTACTGTCTGACCAATTCAGGGGTATTAAATACTGGCCATCTGGATTGTAATGGATTATTGGCAAGAATGACTGTGATACCGGAATCAGAGATGCAGCCGGGAGATATTATTTTCTTTCAGGGAACCTACGCAACTTCTGGTGCATCCCATGTTGGCATCTACATTGGAAATGGACAGATGGTACATTCTGGAAATCCCAATAAAATATCCGATATCTATAGTTCCTATTTCCAACAGCATTGGATGTGTGTAGCCAGATGGTAAGAAAGGGTGGAGCAGGTAAATCCTGCTTCACGGAAAGGAGAATTATGAAGCCATTAGAAAAAGCCAGACAGGATCTGGAAAAAGCAAAGAAAAAACGAGACGCTTCTAAGAAAAGACTGGAAGCAGATGAATTTACCGTGAAAGAATGCGAGGCGGCTCTCATGGAATCGGAGAATAATGAGTATGTAAATGAAATCCGGGCATGGGGACTGACCGTAGAAGAGTTAAAAGAAATTCGTGCGGCAATGCAGAAAAAATCTCTGACAGAGGTGCTACACGAAAAGGAGGAGAAAGACAGAAATGATGAACATCACAAAGTTGAAAACTAAGAAAAATGTGGATAACCGGTCAGGAAAAACAGGGACAATGAGGATAAAGAAAGGTATCTGTTATGCCATGCTGACCGGAATACTTGTATCCTGTGTCGGACCGGCAATGCCAGTTTTTGCAGAGGATGCAGGAGAAGCTGCTATTTCTATTGAAAAGCCTTCCGGCTGGAAACAAGGAGAAACCAGTGTAACCGTGACGGTGGATGACAGCGGACTGGGAGATGGCGTTTCCATCACAAAGGTAGAAGCAAAGATTGGAGAAGATGGTTCCTGGACAGATATTACTTCCAATCGGACAATCAGTATTTCTCAGAACGTTACAGTATATATCCGGGCTACCGATTCTAGCGGTAATACTTATGAACAAAACCGCTCGATCCGGTGTTATGACGATGAAAAACCGACATTGATTGCTTCTTTATCAGAGGGTGTTCTGTCGATTCAGGCCAGTGATACAGTATCTGGAATTGCAAGCATTACTGTCAACGGAACCGAATACACAGATTTATCAGAAGGGCAATTAAAGATCCAGTTGACACAGAAGGATTTTACGACCAAGAAAATTGAAATTTCTGCAAAAGATGCTGCAGGAAATGTATCGGATACCTATTCCATGCAGAATCCCTATTATGAATGGGCGGTAAAACAGGCCATCGCCCAGTCTGCCGATTCACAGGGAAGTACAACGACTTCTGGTGAAAATACAGAAGTGACGTCCCCATTACCGCAGGATTCTACTCCGAGCGAGCCGACTTCTTCTACTGGAACTGTGACAGACCGCACTGTAACTGGAATCGAAGAGCAGCTTGCCAATCAGAATGAAACCGTAGATACGATCTCATCTACAACCACGGCTGCAGGTAAGGAGTTTTATACCATTTCTACCAAAAGCGGAAAAGTATTTTATCTGGTCATTGATAATGACCAGAGTCAGGATAACGTGTATTTCCTCACGGAAGTAGATGAAAAAGATCTAATGAATTTTACGCTGTCTGATACAACAACACTTCCAGATGTGGATACGGTTTATGCAACCGTAGATGGCAGTGACGAGCAGACAGAAACACCGACACCAGAACCGGAAACGGAAACCAATGAGCCAGAAACAGAAAAAGAGATTCAGATGCCAGAAGATAAAGCTGGATTAGGCACTTATCTGATCATTGGATTGATTGCAGCAGGTGCTGGAGCAGGAGCCTGGTACATGAAGATCTATAAACCAAAGCATGAATTTGATGATGAAGAGGAATATGAAGAGTACGAGGAAGCGCCAGTCTATGAAAAGGACGATGCAGACATGCAGGAAGCAAAAACGGAAGAAAGGGCGATTCTGGAAGATGAAGACGAGGAGGATGAAGACGGAGAATGAGACTTGTAATTGCAGAAAAACCGTCAGTGGCGATGGCTCTGGCTTCCGTGATCGGAGCCAGAAGCCGCCGGGATGGTTTTGTGGAGGGAAATGGTTATCTGGTTTCCTGGTGCGTAGGTCATCTGGTGGGACTGTGTGATGCAGCCGATTATGATGAACGGTACCGCAAGTGGAATTATGATGATCTTCCGATTGTTCCTGAAAAATGGAAGAAAAAAATACTGGAAGGAACAAAGAAGCAGTTCGGAATCTTACAGACATTGATGAATCGTAACGACGTAACAGAAGTGATTTGTGGAACAGATGCGGGACGGGAAGGGGAACTGATCTTTCGTCTTGCATATGAACAGGCAGGCTGCAGGAAACTGGTAAAACGTTTATGGATTTCATCACTGGAAGAAAAAGCGATTCGGGAAGGATTTCAAAATTTAAAAGATGGCTCTTGCTATGATGATCTTTATCGCAGTGCTTTATGCAGGGCGCAGGCAGACTGGCTGGTAGGGATTAACGCGAGCCGTCTTTTTTCTGTCTTATACAACAAAAATCTGAAAGTAGGGCGTGTACAGACACCAACACTTGCTATGATTGTGGAGAGAAATCAAAAAGTGACAAATTTTAAAAAAGAACAGTATTTTGAAGCCCATCTGTTCTGCCGTGATCTGGAAGCGGTCAGTGACAGAATGAACAGCCTTGAGGAAGCAGAACAGCTTGTGAAGCAGTGCCAGGGAAAACGATGCCAGATTACCAGAGATGAGGAACAGACAAAGACGGTTCAGCCACCGAAACTGTATGATCTGACTACACTGCAAAGGGATGCCAACCGGATTCTGGGCTACACCGCACAGGAGACACTGGATACCGCCCAGTCATTGTACGAAGAAAAGCTGATTACTTATCCGAGAACAGACAGCCAGTATCTGAGTGATGATATGGAGCAGACAGCAGAAGAACTGGCAGAACTTCTGGATGGAGATCTGGATTTTCTGGAACTGGAAGATTATGAACCGGCAGTTGACAGGACTTTAAATTCCAGTAAAGTTTCTGACCACCATGCCATTATTCCGACCAGTCAGATAAGATTAGCCGGTCAGAAAGCATTGAAAACGAAAGAGCGAAATATTTTATATTTGATTGAAAGTCGGTTCCTGATGGCAACCAGCAGGGCATATATTTATGAATCCCATAAATGTGAGGTTCAGTGTGAGGGCATTTTATTCCATATGTTATCCCATCGAATAAGGCAGGAGGGCTTTAAAGCGATAGAACGGAAAATGTATCTGTTCTTTGGTAAGAAACTGCCAGAGGAAATCCATCAGATGGCAGAAATCCGTTTGCTGGAGGATTATGGTCCCTGCCGTGCGGAAGTTCAGGAAAAATGGACGCAGCCGCCCAGACAGTTTACCGAGGATACGCTGCTACAGGCAATGGAGAGGGCAGGAAATGAAGACCTGGCCGAAGATACAGAAAAGAAAGGAATCGGAACTCCGGCAACAAGAGCCGGGATTATCGAAAAGCTGATCAGCTCCGGGTTCGTAAGCAGAGATAAAAAGAATCTGGTGCCAACCAATGATGGAAATGTCCTGATCACTATTCTTCCGGATGAAATCAAATCTCCGGCAATGACAGCCCAGTGGGAAATGCAGTTAAATCAGATCGCCAGAGGAGAAGCCGATGCAGGAGGCTTCCTGCAGGGAATTATCCGGATGTTAAAAGAACTGATTTCCAGATACTCAGGAGTGTCAGAGAAGCAGAAAGAGCAGTTTTCTCATGGAACGAAAAAAGAAAGTCTGGGAAGTTGCCCCAGATGCGGAAGGCCAGTCTATGAGGGACAGAAAAACTTTTACTGTTCAGACAGAAAATGCCAGTTTGCTCTTTGGAAGAATGATCGCTTCTTTGAGAGCCAGGGCAAAAAGATGGATGCCGGGACAGTGAAGAAACTGCTTGCAAAAGGAAAAATCCATTATAAAGACCTGCGTTCCCAGAAGACTGGCAGAACTTATGAAGCAACTGTTGTTATGGCAGATTCCGGGGAGGGCTATGTAAAGTTTAACCTGGAATTTCCGCAGAGATAATGAAGAAAGAATGAGGTAGAATCTATGAGATACGGAAGATTTAAGAAAGCAGTATCAGGTTTTCTTGCAGCAATGACGATCATGACTACTGTATTTTCACCGCTGAGTGCATATGCAGCAGAAGTACCGCCAGAGGAGCCAAAGCCACCGCTTTACGAGGAAGTGAAAGATCAGCTGGATGTAGATGAAGTGGTGAAAGCAGAAGACCTGGAATTGGAATATGGATGCAATTTTGATGCGAAAACAGATTTCAGTAATATTGAGATTCCAGATAATGAGAAGGTGAAAGTTACCTTTGAAGAAGCGAAAAATGAATCCGGCGAAGAGTTTACAACACAAAAAGCGGATTCCTACAAAGCGGTTTATTATGTACAGCCTTTAAAAACGGAGCATCCGAAATACCAGATCAGCAGAAAACTGATTGTGAAAGAAGCACCACAGACAGAACAGGAGACAGAAACACCGACCGAAGCTGCAGAAAATGGAAACAGTAGTGAAAGTGGTGAAGAGCAGTCTGACGATGGCTTGGTAGATATACAGATGCCAGAGGAAGCACAGCC
>OCHN01001328.1_pt1 | contig 20531 bp, 21 predicted proteins | sample 1538911 | NCBI WGS metagenome assembly OCHN01 (sample SAMN04571736, study PRJEB22368) | human gut metagenome | biome: human gut; material: stool | host: Homo sapiens | place: Luxembourg | collected 2013-01-11 | reverse complement strand
CACCCTTAACGAAAGTATAGTTAGGCTTGTCCTCGATGTCCTTGAGGTTAGCCAGATTACCTGCGTAAGTCAACTTGTCAAGACAGATGATATTATATTCAGGGTACTTATTTACAAAAAGTCTTACGACGTGTGAGCCGATGAAACCAGCACCGCCCGTGATAATGATATTTTTCATTGTTACTATATTTAAAGCAAGATAGATGAGTTTGAGAATAGAGCGAAAAGTAGCTCATAAAAATGCTCTTATCCTCTCCCTCACCTATCTTATATTTTAATATTCAAGATAGCAGTTGCTTTCGCGCTTTTCAAATACAAATCAATTGTTAAAATATTCCATTAATTATGAGATTAATCTTTTGCATCTGTATTATACAATTGCTCTTCAATTCTAGATAACTCCGATATCTGTTCCGTCAATTCTGTTTTCTTTGTAATATAATCAAGATGACATTTATCCCATTTTTCGTATGCTTTTTGCTTGCGAATTTGCTTATTGGAATTTAACGTACTAGCTCTTGTAAAGAAGAAAATTGAAAGTGTTGCAAGTATTCCGAAGATCCAATACTGATGAGTTTTAAAACTAAAAACAACAAAGAAGTCTAGTAAAAAAGCACTTATGGAAGTCAATATAAGTATTATACCTAATATATATAGCAGAGGGGGGTAAAATATTTCGAAAAGAACTGTCTCTCAAAGCTTCATATGCTATAATTTGTTTTTCTAGTTTTGCTATATCTTTTACTAACGTGTCCTTCTTCTCATGTAATCTAACCATTTTTTGAGCACGTTCTTTAGCTTTTTTTTGTTCTGATACAGCTTTTTCTTTTGCTTCTATTTCTACATTTGCCCTAAGCAACTGAGATTTTAGTGTAGAATTATCAGAAACCAAACTAGATACTTCTATTATTTTTTCGGATTCACTACGTTTTGATTCATCTAGTTCTTGTCTTACTTTCTCCAAAGCATCGTTCTGAGCAGAAATCTCAGCTTGTAATTTTTCGTTTTTATTTTTTTCTGCCGCAATTGTCTTATTATAATGCTCATTATCGGCATCAACAGCATCATGAATCATTTTTTCCCATGAAGTCCCTAGTTTATTCTGATTATCAAGATCTGTCTCAATTGTGATAATTACATTTTTTGCTCTACGATATAATTTATGAATAAAATCCTTATAAACTAACGGGTCAAAATCATTTTTTGTATGATTATAATAGCGAGAAACTTCCACTATTTTATTTCGAACTTTTACACTATGTAAATCTAGACAATGAGCCATCGTCTCCGTTAAGGCACAACTAGATATGTCTACAGGTTTAGCATTATGCATCCACAATTCTAATATAACCTTACCTGTTGAAATCATATAATTCACAGAAACATGCTGAGCTTTACAAAAACTTATTAAGTCAACATTAGCAGTCAAAAAATAAACATTCTCTATATCAGACTTTGCTTTTCTTCTCTCCTTTATAAAGTCATCCATATATATATCATGGATTTCTCTAAAATTATCTGTGCTATAAGAGTCTGGAATTTTACTTCTAAATTCCCCCAACAGTTTTATTATTTTCTTTCCCTTATACGAGTTTTTTATCTTATGCTTGTCCTCATCGCTCATTTTAGGGAATACATTTACACCCAAGTTTTCAACCAACGATTCAATGTGTAATCTAATGCTAGCTAAATCATTAGTTTTTAGTTTACGTCTATCACATGCAGAGGCTATATCTGTTGAAGGATTTGGGCCATGAGTCTCCACGGAAGTAAGAATATATTTTATTTCTTCAAGAGTAATCGGATTAACTCTAAGAATACCACCTGATGACTTAATTATATCACAAACCTCTTTCGAATAAGTTTCACGTAAAGGATTAGACAATTTCAATAGTCCCATAACAATGGAAGTATCTAGATAAAACTCAGTCTTTATACCTTCACAAGAATCATTAACTTGAGGGCGTTCACTTGTCAAAAAAGCAACTATAACAGAACTCCAAAACAACTGTTTTGCTACAGCATATAATTCTTTATCACTATCACTCAAATATTGCAAAAAGAAAACAAGAGTTGTATAACGATCGTCAACTTTGGAAGCATCCTCATTTTCAAAATAGCCTAAAATATTGTCTGTATTGTCAGTAATAAACTGCAAGAAAGATACATTATCGTCATAACAACCTTGAACTTGAAGAAAATTCTGATAGTTACGTTCTATCTGCTCTAATTTTGAATTAAACAAAACTTCCTTTTCATCAACACGAATATCATCAAAGTATACGTGATGAATCTGAAAAGAATTACCATTTTCGTAAACTTGTAAATCAATTTTCTCATTTGAAATTTTGTTAATTTTTAAAACAGACTTAGAAATAACGATAATAGGAATTTCTATACCAAACTTATCTTTTATAAACTCATTTATCTCATCTGCTGTACAATAGGAAGCCTCTAAGTTTTTGTTTGAAAATATTTTCGCTATAGAATATTTAATAATAGGAAAATAAATATCAGAATACAATCCTTTGGTTTCATTAGCGTACAAAGCCGAAATTAAAGCATAATTAGATTTTTGTGCCATATACTTTTCTTCCATTTGTCTTTTAAGACCGAATCTTATCAACTAAAAAGTAAATTCAAATCTACTTATTATAATACTCCTTATACCATTCAGCGAAGATTCTCAGTCCCTCTCTCAATGGAGTAGCTGGCTTATACCCGAAGTCTTGCTCCAATGGTGTGGTATCAGCATAAGTTACAGGAACATCACCAGGCTGCATTGCCACGAGTTCCTTGTGCGCCTCAAAATCGTAATCCTCAGGTAATACACCTGCACGAATCAATTCTTCCTGCAAAATGCTTACAAACTCCAGCAAGTTCTCTGGATGGCTGTTACCGATATTATATACCTTGTATGGAGGGATTGGCAAGCCATCCTCCCCATTCTGCTTCTCTGGCGCATGCTGCATCACTCTGACGATGCCCTCAACGATGTCATCAACATAGGTGAAATCACGCTTACAGTTACCATAATTGAAGATCTTAATGATATCACCCTTCACCAGTTTGTTGGTAAAACCAAAGTATGCCATATCAGGACGACCTGCTGGACCATATACCGTAAAGAAGCGCAAGCCAGTGCTTGGTATATTATAAAGTTTACTATAAGCATGCGCCATCAACTCATTACTCTTCTTAGTGGCTGCATATAGACTTACTGGATTATCCACTTTATCATCTGTAGAATATGGAACCTTCTTGTTAGATCCATAAACAGATGATGAAGAAGCATAAACCAAGTGCTCTACCTCGTGATGACGACATGCCTCAAGAATGTTATAGAAACCAATGAGGTTACTCTGAATATAAGCATAAGGATTTGTAATACTATAACGTACTCCAGCCTGAGCTGCAAGGTTCACCACTACAGAAATCTTGTTCTCTGAGAAGATTTTCTCAATAGCTTCCTTGTTGGCAATTGAATCATGAACAAAAGTCCAATCACCTCCAATTGCTTCTATTTCTTTCAAACGTTCATACTTGATATTGACATCATAATAATCGGTAATACTATCGATACCAATAACCTTGATATTCTCTACATCGTGAAACAATCGCTTCACCAAATTGCTGCCTATGAATCCAGCAGCACCTGTAACCAAGATGGTCTTACCCGTTAAATCTATATTATAACTTAGCATAATCTTAATCTCTTCTAAAAATATCTCTAGTATATACCTTCTCCTTTACATCATCTAAGCATGCGTCGTAACGGTTAGCAATAATGGCCTGGCTCTGCTTTTTGAATGCATCCATATCATTTACGACCTTGCTACCGAAGAATGTACTTCCATTTTCCAATGTTGGCTCATAAATAATAACCTCAGCCCCCTTTGCCTTGATACGTTTCATGATGCCCTGAATGGCAGATTGGCGGAAGTTATCGCTGTTTGATTTCATGGTCAGGCGATACACTCCAATCACACAATTGTGCTCCTTACTAGCATCGAAAGTACTATTCTCATTATAATAACCTGCCTTTTGGAGTACGGCATCAGCAATATAATCCTTACGAGTACGGTTGCTCTCTACGATGGCCTCTATCAGGTTCTCTGGAACATCGGCATAGTTTGCCAGGAGCTGCTTGGTATCCTTTGGCAAGCAATAGCCACCATAGCCGAAGCTTGGATTATTGTAATGCGTGCCGATTCGTGGGTCAAGACCTACACCATCGATGATAGCCTTGGTATCAAGTCCCTTCACCTCTGCGTATGTATCCAACTCATTGAAGTAGCTTACTCGTAAAGCCAGATAGGTATTGGCGAAGAGCTTCACTGCCTCGGCTTCCTTCATACCCATGAAAATAACAGGGATGTTCTTTTCAAGTGAAGAGTAAAGAGTGAAGAGTGAAGAATCCAATTGCTTTGTGTCGCCATTATGACCTATTGCTCCTTCAAGAAGCAAAGATGCAAAAGTCTTGGCTGCTTCCTTCATCTTTTCTACATCAGTCACCTTTCTGATAGCCTCGTTCTCCTCTGCATACTCAGGGCGGTCTATGAGTTTTGGATAACCAACTATAATTCGGCTTGGGTAAAGGTTATCATAGAGTGCCTTGCTTTCACGAAGGAACTCTGGAGAGAAGAGGAGGTTGAACTTCTTCACGCCTTTCTTGGCATACTTCAAGTAGAGGCTGCGAGTGTAACCTACTGGGATGGTACTCTTAATGACCATCACGGCATCTGGGTTTACCTCCAGAACCAGGTCGATGACTTCTTCTACATGGGATGTATCGAAGTAGTTCTTCACTGGGTCGTAGTTGGTTGGTGCTGCAATCACTACGAAGTCTACATCCTTATAGGCTGACTTGCCATCCAGAGTTGCCACAAGGTTCAATGGCTTTTCTGCCAAATACTTTTCGATGTAATCGTCCTGGATTGGAGAAATCTTATTGTTGAGTTTCTCCACCTTCTCTGGGATTACATCTACTGCTGTTACATGATGGTGCTGAGATAATAGTGTTGCTATACTCAGACCTACGTAGCCGGTACCGGCTACTGCTATTTTTATATCTTTGAAATCATTCATAGTGATATTGTGTTTTTATTTTTTCTTTTTTTTCTAAAATCATCCCGTCCTTCTTTACCATTAAAAAAGGCATTTTTCGAAAACCTACCCGTCCTTCCTTACCGTTAAGGAAGGCTCCACCTCTCATCCCGGTCTTCTCTCCTCAGAAGCGAGGTAGGAAACCGCCCTTAGTGCTATGTCCCTCCCTAGCGGGAGGGGCCTTAATCCTAAACCAAGCCTTTCCCTTAACCATTAAGGGGAAGGATGTAGCTGGCTCTGCTATAGCGCCGCCAGAGTTTTGGTATCGGCAGCGAAGCCTGTGCCCTAAAGGGCTGCCGATGAATACCGACGCAACAGAGTTGCGATTGTTTGTCGGCTAGCGCATCATCAAGATTCTATCAATCTGCCGCTCTCACGCAAACGTTTCTTGAAAGCCTGCATCACTGTATCAGCCCATTCATGAAGGTTTTCTTTCATCTCCTGTTTTTACTTTTCATCAAAACCAGAATAGGCTATCTGTTGTTCTATACAGGTCTGAGCCGTTTCCTTAGCTACGTCCAGTGTATGTTCTGTCACTTTACCATTGGTAAGTTTCTCGCCTAATTGGGCGTAGAAATAGCCTTCACAAAAGGCTATACAATATTCTTTTGGGGGCATAATACTTATACCTTTTTGATAAAATCTCATTCTTTTAAAATCCATTCATATCCTAAAACACTTACTAAATCAACTTTTCTAGAACGCCACTTTCCATTCCATTGAACACGCAATGTTTTAATTTGTGGTTTAATTCCATCGCATACCATTTTAAAAGTTATATCCAATAAGCCAGATTGATGGTCAACGTCCACCTTAAAACTTCTACCAATAAACATAGATAATTGAGGAGGAATTTCTGCCCCATCCGCAGGAGATTTTGAGGTAACCTTCATCATAGAGAGCCACTCTGTTGATAGCTCACCATATTTAGGTAAACAAACGGTATCATTACCCTTGTCTAGCAATATAGGGAAAGGCTCCTTTAGTATATCTTCTGATGTTATACTCTTAGAAGACTCTCTGAAAACGATTCTATCTACATAAACACGCAAATTGTTAGCTGTAGATTTTCCTTCATTGCTCAGTCTTAACTTGACTCGATAAGTATCAACATTATCCGAATTGCCGTTGTGAACCAGATTTTCTGTCAAATCATCATATGATGTTTCAAGTTTCAAAGATGGAGTATACCAATTAGCCATCCAGTCCTCCTTAAACAATGCTACAATAACAGCAGCTATTGGACCTACGACTTGCAATACTCGTAAGACCCAGTCCCAAAAGCCATGTCCACAAACTTGTAATAAAGGAGTAGGACAATTGCTTGAAAACAAGCAATATGGAACACTTAGTCCTATAAAGGCGCCCAAAAGTAACGATAACAAAATAAACAGCGAAAATCTTTTCTTCATAATCTACATTAATGTATACGTATTATAAGATGAATTTTGTCCATCATATATCATTACTACATTGCCATTTATATTACCAGAAATAAAAGATGATGTACCATAATCAAATCCACTGAATGAACTTCCATTCTTATTGATCGTGGTAAATGAATTTGTACCCATATCGTACAAGCTTGCAAGAGAACCAGTGACGATACAGTTACGTTGAAAATCAAACACATGGATATTTTCAACACCACCAGAACTTGTAAACAAACAAATCTTACCAGTCCCAAAATCATAAACAGATTTATAGTTTTGATTTTCTGCCCTACCTATTATCAAGGCAAGACATGCGCGCTTATCTGAATTCATAGCTTAATAAGTTTATGGCTCATTACTAAATAACCATTTTTCTCAGGTGATATGAACACCTGAGAAAGTTTAGTTAATTATTATAATAAGCCATATGGTTTACTGTTATATCATTTTCCAACAAATCAACAAAATGCATAATATTGTCTTTATGATCATTTATGGTTTGATGGGTAAGGGTTGGACTAGCATCTTCGTGAATAACATTATTTCTTATTGAGAAGAGAGAATTCATAATCTGCAAAGAATTACGAATTGGCTCAGATGTTATAAATGTCTTCAAGCCATGTCGCTCAAATAAAGCCTCTATCTCTTTTTGTCCATGTTTTCCGAACGAAAATTTTATTGAAGGTCGAATACTTGAAAATGTTGATATAGATTCGCCACTATTTGTTAGCAACTTAGATACCATCGATAAATATTGATTCTTTTTGGTGCGATTATTTGTTTCTCTAACCATATCTACAGCTGTATCAATATATTTATTTTTAAGTTCTGTAGAAATAGTGGCATTAGTATGACCTGCTAAAACCATTCGTGAATGTTCATCTATAAATTCTTCAAGGAATACCTCAAATTTAGTAGACAATAACACTACAGAAGCCTTAATAAACATTTGATATTGTTTTATATTTCCTGTATTATTAGAAGCATAATCCAACAGCATGTCAACTTCACCTATATTATTACGGATTTGATCTATGCTATCCATAACTATTTTGTTGCTAAAATTCTATCAACTTCATCACACCATGTCGATAACCTGTATGTAATGACCTTTGTATCTGAAGTTCCAATCTTAATACTATTTTTAAATTCAACGACATTATTTATTAATTCTAGAAACCGTTGATTGATAACTTCTTTCTTTGATAATAAATCGTCATATGAGTGTTGTGTGCAAGAAAGCATTATAACGTCCATGATAGCACGATTAATCGTTTTTTCACTTGTACCATCTAAGCCTCTACGTTTAAACGCATTTTCTCCATAAACACTTACGACTTTCTCAACAGTTTCATTAAACAATGAAGTCCAAGACTCTAAGACATCCTTTGAAAGATCTTTATTACCATTCATGAACAAATTTAGGAAAGACTTCATTCGACCTTTATATTCATTAAGAACTTTAGAATTTCTATCCCAATTCTTCCATATTGCCAAGAATCTCAAAATCATCTCACAATCCATCATTCGCTTATGTGGTTCTCTTAGTCCTAATAGCTGTTGCCATGATTCGTTTTTTACCATTTCTTTCAACACCTTATTAAGGCTTCCCCTATATAGGCAATTTCTCAACTCTTGTTCTGTCAAATGTACGCTACCTGTATTCAAACGCATAAATACATCGTATTTTATCTCTTCGTTAGAATCGTGTGTTATCATAATAACACGCAACAAGCCGTTCTTTAACATTCGAAGTGCTTTTAGGTTAAGAGTATTTATATCACATTTATTTAAATCTGACAATATTTCTAATCCACTAAGCTTAAATTTTCCACCAAAGAATCTTTTCAACGAATTAAGTCGTTGAAGTCCATCTATAACGACCCAGGTATCATCTTCTTCTTGAGACACATAAATAACAGGTATCGGCACATTCAGAATGATAGATTCTATAAGCATTGAAGCCTTTTTGTTATCCCAAACGTAATTACGCTGATACTCAGGAGTCAGTCTAATCTCTTTATCCTCTATCATCCTCACTATGTCATAAACACTCTTATCGTAAGCTTGGGTTGTTATCTTACGAACTTCCTTTGGTATCTCATAAGGAATTTTTGAATCACCATCATAGTCATCGTCAAAGGGGAACTCATTATTTTCCCACAGAGTGTCTTTATATTCATTGTCCATAACGAATGTATTTAAATGTGTTAGTATTATTTTATGTTACTACATTTAGCTATTAGCTTTCATTTAGAAGATCCTACCACTTAATAAGTGAAAAGTGAAGAATCATACTGCACTAATAAAGTGGAAATAAACAGGCTATTATCTGAGATTTGAGATATATCATATTTTTGCATTTCCTCTACTCATAAAATTTAGAGTCATCAACATTAATCTCGGTATTTGGAACGTCTACCTCCCATTTTCCATTTTCTAATATCAATGAAACATCAAACGACATAGGGAAGGACATGCTGAAATCGATATCGCCCTCATTGTCCATATGAATCTCCATTTCACAGGTTGCACTACCTTTTAATGTCATCTCGCTCTCATACATTTCTACCATACTATAGGATATGTCACTGATATCTTCTATCGTATCAGAATGGGCAATATCATCATGAAGATGGTAGGTGTTCATGTATTCACATAACAATACAGGGAAGAAGTCGATGTCTATCTTGGGTAAAGTATCGGCATAGTTGGATAGTACCAACTGTAATCTTGCACCATGCTCTTTGGCATAATGCTGCAGTCGTTCTATTGATTTTCTAGAAAAACGTCCTTGCTTTATCTCATAAATGATATGTTCGTCGCCTTTGGAAGCATACAAATCAAAGCAAAGTCCATCGACTTTCTTCTCTCGCTCAACACAATAGCCCTTTGATACAAGGTCGTCGGCAAGTTGATCCGTAACGATTTGCTCCCAATACTTTTTGATATAAGTTTCCTTTATTTCCATAGTTCCTCCAAATTAATATGGTAAAACTTATCTGTCATGTGTCCACATTCTATATAGGTAATAGCAGTTTCTTCACCTCGATATTCTTTGCTCATAAAATCTTGAATATTCATTATGACATCTGCATCCAAATCTGTTATATCTATCGGGTTGATAGCATTATCGCAGTTTATAGCTTGAGAGAGGCAAAATTTTATGCTTCTATCATCTTTATACATTACCTTAATAAATGCATCGATAGTGTGTTTGAGAATATTGTCGATATCTCTTACTAGTCGTCCCTTATAAAAATATGTCATCAGGAAATAATAATTCTTTTTAGAAGCAGATTGTCCTTTGAAATCCTGAATTTTATATTTTGAAAGGAATAACGACTTCAGTTCTTTTTGATATTCATCCTTCTTGGCACTATCTGTCTTGTTTACAGAATAAAGCTGTCCTTCAAATATTAATTGATACATATTACAGGGATAAAACAAACAGCCCCACCCCCAACCCCTCTCCAAAAGAGATGGGAGTGATTAGACTTGAAGGGGTAGAAAAGGTAAAAGGGTAAAAGAGTAGAAAAGTAAATAAATGATTGAATTTAATATTTATTTTTGTACAAAACAAGGCAAAAGTACCACATTATCTACATTTTTACTCTTTAAAATCAAATACTCCAAAATAGGTAGTATAAGGAATTGTTATATCAATAAACTCAAAAGACAACTTGCCTTCCGAAGTCTTTATCATATCATACACCTTCTTGCATTCGACATCCGCTGTACCATAAAAGTTGATGTCTGGTTCCACATCAGCTTGCGCAAACATCTTGGTATCATTAGGTACTACGGCTCTTGGAGCAATGGTTGCACCACGCTTTTTCTTCTCAGCATAAACCTCTGCTATCATCTTTCCTGCTCGTTGAGCATGATCGAAATTAAAAGGAACGATGAGCATATTTTTAAGAGGAAGTTCACTCACATCCCCTCTCACACAATACTCTGCTATAGCAATGGTGCTAATCTTTATCACGAAATCATGCTCCAAGAAATATCTGAAATACCCCAAGGCATTTTCATGCAAAGGGTCTTCTTCATTCAACAAGCGAATGAAAAAACTTGTGTCCAACAGTACGCAATTCTGTTCCATCAGGCAAGTCCTCCTCTTACATTAGTCAACCATTCGTCAGCATTCACATCTTTCCACTTTGGAGTAGCCTTACGAATCAAGCCCTGCAGATAATCCTCATCAAACTTGGGCTGATAGTCCATCAATTCCAACAAGACCAAAGTTGATTTATCTATATCGCCTGTAAGAATATTCTTCTTTGCACGAACTCGTACACCAAATTTCTTATAGAGAGGATTGCCTTGATAGCCTGCTAAATATTCCTTGTCTGTTCGTATTGTCAAGGAGCCTGCATCCCTTGTATCTAAATGAATGTTGGCTTTGTCCTTTCCACCTGCATCGGTCAATGTACCATAATAATAGCACTCAATATCCACCAAGATATTCTCACGGCGGACATAATGAGTAGTTGGAGTAATCTTAAAGATGCGTTGTGGTTTGTCTGAAGTGCCTATTTCTATGTCATAGTTATGGCGCAAGGCAAAAGACTGAAGATTTTCTATCGCTTGCGCACTACCCACTTCCAACTTATCAATATAGCCAGTCTCCTGCTCAATAACACCAAGCACAGACGACACTAAGAGAACACTTTGCATGGAAGTTTTGAACACATTGAGTACAGAACCTTCCTTCAATTCATAAGAAATTGTAGGGCGGTCTTTACGTTTCTTCTTGTCAGGATATAACAAATTCTCCACCTCATCGAGCAAAAATCGTATCTGCCCGATGTCAAAATTGGCAGGAGTAAGGGGTTCATCCCCATTCTTGCCAATTATTCTTAATGAAATTTCATTCTTATCCATAACCACTGCAAATATAATATATTTTAGACAATAAAGAATTTTTAAACGTATCTTTTTAGAACATTTTACATTTTGGCATCAAATCTGCCAAGCTTATATATACTTCCAATACAACGTCCTAACTATTTGTATATCGCTCTGCACTTGTCGCCAATCGAATGGGGAATATTGATTTATTCTACAAATGAATGAGAAGCCTAACGCGGCTCTGCTGCTTGAGCGTTTAAAAGAACACTAATATCGCAAATCGAACGAATAGCCCAGTGGGCCTTGCTACTTAAGATTGAAACATAAACCTGGATAAACCCCTAACGATATTCAGTACTTCGTGTTGCTACAGTTTTATCAGCCTTTACGATAGCGCGAACTCTCGACAGCCTGATTAAACTGCAGCAACTGTGGTTTGCACCACAGGAATATCGTTAGGCGATAAACAGGGATAAACCGTAGCTGGAGTATGTCGCACACTGATTGCACAGAGAACACGGAGAAAGACCTGTGGTCTATGAGAAGAACACTAAATACTTGTTTTTAATAGAACACGAATAGGACAAATCTACACGAAGGCTTAAAAAGGTAAAAGAAAGAAGTCTTTTAAATGATCCTTTAGGTGAGTCTGACTTTGCCCCACCTGTCCCTCCCCAACGGGAGGGTCCTTAATCCTAAACCAAGCCTTTCCCTTAACCATTAAGGGAAAGGATGTAACCGCCCTACTCGGTGCTCAGAACCGCTACGCTCTAAGGTTGGCGGACCATCAAAGGTCTCGCCATGGTTGTGCGGGATGGGACCGCTAAAAAACAAAGGCAAAAAGATGCCTCTAATTATGTTTAAATCTAAAGAATAGAACTTAATGTACGCAAATGTGCTTCCTCGCTATGTTCATTCAAATGCTTTATGAAATCATTATATCTATTTCGCTCCAGATTGTCTCCATCAGAGAGAAGTTTGGTATGAATAAAACATAGTTCGTTTCTATTGAACAATTGTCTTGGATTAATTCCTATCTTTCGTATACTATTTCGGATTTGACTATCTGAATTCTCATCGTAAGTGAAAATTGTAATTCTTTTCTTTTTGAAATCTCCTTTCTCGCCAGCCTGCTTCAAGAAGAAATCTCTGAAGTAATCGAAATCCATACCATTAATAGAATGGCCAAATATAACCAACTCATTTGCCTCATCCAAATCGGTAGCCATATTATTGGACCGGTAATATCTGCTATTGTCTTTATAAAGAAACGAATATTCTTCGGGTACAACATATGCATTATCTGCCATTACTCCTAAAATAATGTCATCAGCATCAAGAGAACCATGAACATGCATTATATTAGCTTCGCCTAATGTTATACCATTATCAGAAGCTATCTGACGTAAATTAGTATAGTTGAATGTATAGATAGACCGGAAATAGCCGTTTGCAGCAACAGCCTTTAAAACCTCTACAGCTACATTATTCTTTCTTTGACTATGATACGTTTGTACATGCTTTAAATACATTGATAACGCATGACAGAGTTTGCGAAATGATTTTTTATCGTCATTTATATCATTATCAGGAATTCCATACTCATTTTTCTTATTAGTTACATAGTTCAGCATGCTTTGTTCTATATCAAACCAAGCATTCTTTTCTTTCTCCTTATTCAAATACCCTAGCAAAGTACCAGGTCGATAGAGTTGCATGTCATCTTGAAAGCTTTGCTCCCAGATATCACTATTTGCAAAATCTGAATAACGAGTCTTCATACCAAGGTCGAGATCAAACCCGTTGCCAATAATAAATACCTTAATCATATCACTATTAATTTTCTTCTTTCCCAAACTAGCGTTAGCACTCTATGTATTGCTTAGCTCTTTGTATAGGCATTTTTGCAAGTACTTATATACAGAGTTGCCCATTTTATTTACAATACGGAGATTTATCTTCCATATTAATGGATTCTCTCAAATCAGACTCAGGTAGATTCATTTGGCTAATTGATACGCTATCAGTTTTTGAAGAGAATTCGAAGAGATCCATGTATACACCTTTTGTAGAATATTCGATAAAGGCACCAAGTAATGTGTCGTGGACACAATCGGGGAGTTGATCATTAGTGTATGGAGTTACCAATGAAGCTAAGCGCTCTTTGTCTTTGTCGACCCCGACCTTGTTGCCTTTTCGTTTCATCTCAACGGCTAAGAGGTTACGTTTGTGACCTCGGCAATGGATGAGCAAGTCGCTAACCATGTATCGTGGACGTTTCAGACTATCTTCATAAAACTTATAGTCTCCAATGCTCATTCTGTTATACTCTACATCTGCATAATAGTCTTGAAATTGTGAAGGATAGTGCTGATCATCGTATTCTCTCATTATATTCTCAATATGATGAGCTAGTCGTGCGCAAATATTTCGTTCTGAGACTCCAAACTTAATATTGTTATAGTCTTCTTGATACAACCTTTTTAATGAGGGTATCAGTATTTCGTTTAAAATAATGTCTTTCATAAACGCATATGCAAAAAAAAATGACGACTAAACTGACAATTGTTGACAAATGAATGTCGAGGTAAAGCATTCCAGGCTATTGGATGTATGCGTTACTTACCATGGGCGTTGCCCACGGTTACCTACATCGGTTGACGATGTGTATTGCCCTCCAGGCAAATATTGGCACTAAATTTAGGACATAGTACTTTGGGGTCGAATGTCTGATTTTGCAGTATATCACCAATACAGCGTCAATACAATATTACAAGTAGTTTTCGCCAGATTTGCGGGATAGTACCGCTTGAATAGTTCCCCATTGCAGTATCGCTCTGCACTGGTCGTCGTTCGAATGAGGAAAAATGTATTTATTAACCTACGCTTGGCTTATGGCTAAACATTACAACACACAAAATGATTCTGCTTCCTTACCGGTTCTGCTGCGATAGTCATCTCGCATACGCTTTTCCATTTGTGCTACGTATTCTGCCTTCCGCTCCCTAGAAGCCTTGAAACGACGCATAAAATCTTCTTTTTTCTCTTCTATGTTCATAACGTAATCTCCTTATTAATTATACTTTGCGTTCAAAGATATAGTTTTTCTATGATACCGCCAAATGTTTTTAAAAAAGTTATTTTCCATAACATGAGCTAAAGTAACTTTTGCTCTTGTATCACGGCTGCAAAGATAATATTTTTCATTCAACCTACTTTACGCTGTATTGGTGGTTTACCTCCCGATTGGCAACGAAATCTATTAAGATATTCGTATCTATAAAAACTCTCATAATGCATATTTTTTATCAACCAACGCATCTAAGTTATTTTCATCTGCCGGTATCGGCTTGCCTCCTTTTGCCTTTAATGTCTTAACATAAGACAAAGCATCTCTAAATTCTTCGGTTTCTAATAGTCTTTGCTTAGGTTGTACCTTTTGCAAAAACATTGAAATCGCTTTTTCTATTGCAGCTGTTACACTAATATTATGCATTTTAGCATAACTTTCCGCTCCTTTATATATATTGCTATCAATTACTATTGTATTCATAATTATATCTCCTTTTTTTGTCTACAAATATAAGTTTTATTGATGAAGCTACAAAAAAATTTAGGAAGTTTTACTGTTTAATGTGTGGTAAAGCCTCACCCCCTTACCCCTCTCCAAAAGAGAGAAAAAGCCTCACCCCCTTACCCCTCTCCAAAAGAGAGGGGAGTGATTGCTATTTTCGATATTCTATAACTTCAACGAATCAAAGAAGTCAAAAAGACGATTCATCTCTGAGATGCCTTGATTCTGACAATACTCTATATTGAAAGGTATAGCATTCTTACGAGCCTGTTTTAAACCATCATCGCCTCCTAAACGCAAGAAGATGTTGGGACGCTTCATATAGTAAGTATTGGTCTTTTCATAATCACTTAGCATTGGAATAGCTGTCAAATCATGATGCATGGACTGAAAATTTGGATAATACTTGGTAGTCTTGCGAAAATGAAGTAAATACCAGAATTCTATACAGGGAGAATTTACTATGAGTTCTAAGTGCTCCATCCAAGCATGCTTCTTGGTGTTTCCATTATTGACATTCTGATACCAAGCATACCACTTCTTGAATTCAGATAATTCTTTATCGCTCTTTCCTATATCATCAAAGTCTACTATCAAAACAACCTTCGAACTGCCGGCCTTAACTTGTTTTTCTGCTTCTACAAATAGTTCTGCAACTTTCTTCTTTTGAGCTAAAGCTGGTTCTACCTTTATTTTACGAAGTATGTCTGGTCTATAGTGTTCTTTTACTTTCTCTAAATACCATTTCTCGTCCTCGCCATCGATGATTACAACAACAGTGAAATTGCTTTTACGTGGTTTTATTATTCGTGCCATAACAATACAATATTGTCATAATTAATCTATATAGTTATTACCGAGATGAGGGATGCCACCAAAACGTCCAGCCTTGTATGCCTCAAACACATTAAGCTTGGAGACTTCGTTTTCCGTAAAATCAGCCAAAGAATAAAGGTCTGTCTCACCATCTATATTCTTCTCCGTAATCCAAATAGAATCACGTCGGAACAAATCTTTGTCACTTAAGAATTCCCTTAGATGAGTGGTAAATACCATCTGAGAATCTTTCGCATTTGTTAGGTACGAAACTATGAAATACTTGTATAAATCAGGATGCAAACGACATTCCAGTTCATCAATGGTGACAAAATGGGATTCTTGAATCATCTTAAGCAAAACTCCAGACAACTCGTAATAACGCTTTGTACCATTAGACTCTTGAGAATATTCCATAGGGATATTTCCATGAGAAGTGCTATGCATCATACTAACTTCTACACTATGAGAAACAGGATTGTTTTTTATTGTTTCCTTGGCTTTTGCCGGAATTTTAGAATCATTTAATATCATATCCAACACTGTTTCTGGAATTTCTTCTAACTTATCTTCAATACTAAAATCAAGAATACCAACATCGGCTTTTTTAAGCAACGCCACTACTTTTTCTTTATAAACCTTGTTGTTAACCAATAGTTGGGAGGTATAATTGAATAGTTTTTGTTCGGTGGTACTAACGTTTGGCAACATATACTCACTTAGCCAATCTACAATTTCTTTCAGCCAAGGTATATCAACATTACTCATTTGGTATGCACCAAATACTGTTCTGTTGTGTAATAGATTGACTGTTAAATCTCTTGCTATAGAAGCTAAAGGATAGTTAGCACCCCATTTTATTGTAGACATCAACGTCGACACATCAGTATGTCTCTCATATACAAGGTGTGAGCGAAGCTTTTCGAAAGGATGGCATTGAAGAAGTTCTGATTTTACTATCTTATTATTGAATACCACTTCATAATGGTATTTATTTTCGCCACAAATAAAGTTTACTATCATTTCTGAGTCTTCAGGCATAGCTTCTGTATTCAAAGCAAATTTATCATAATGAATTTCAGAACTCTTATCCCGACATGGTTCGAGAAATAACGTATATAGCATTCTAAAGGCCTTGATTACGTTGCTCTTGCCTGAGGCATTAGCACCCAAAATGGTTGCTAACTTTAATATTCTATATTTTCCTTTTGTTACTACATAGTAACTTTCAAGGTTTTTATCATTCGTTGCCTCAAAAGATATCGTTTGAGGCGTATGAATTGATCGATAATTAGATATTGTAAAATCCAAAATCATTTTTCTTTAACTTTTAAAAGTGAGAAACGAAGGCTTAGAAAGGTAAAAAGGTAAAAGAGTAAATAATGGATAAACCGTAGCTGGAGTATGGCGCACACGGATTACTCTCTACCTTAGTTTTCTCATTGATTATATTATATGATTGTTAGGGAGGGTGACTCTAAGGGCTTTGGCAAGTTCGAGGATCTTGGGGTCGAGTTTTGCCAAATGGTAGAGAAGCTGGACGGAGATCTTGTCGAGGTGCAAATGGAGTTCACCTATAACTATCTGGTTTTGTGTGGTTGCATTTGGAGCAATTTGATTGTTTCCTGATTGTACACTAATTTTTGTTGTCTCGTTTGACATTGTCGTTTTTTAAATGGTTAATTTAGCCCAAATCGGCATTAGGCCGCTTTATGTATTAATGTGCTTTGACCCAGGGTGTCGCTTCGCTTGCCCTGGGCTATGCGCTTGTTGGGCTTTCAGCCCGTTTGGAATTAAATCCGAAACTTTACTTAATTATATTACTGCTTGCAGTCTTTAGTTTTTTACAAGGCGTCTTTTGGAAAAATCAAAATACAAGCAAGCCCTAACGACCGATTTGTGTTTTATATGTTAATAATTGGGTATAGGGGTGGGAAAAATGGGTATCTAATGATACTTGCCAAAGTATCACGTGATACTTGGCAAAGTAATACGTGATACTTGGCAAAGTATCACGTAATACTTTTTTAGGGGTCTTTAGCGACCGGGATGGCGGTTGGCTCGTTTGCGAACTTCCCAAGCTTGATTGATGTATAGACGCAGGTTGTCGATACTCTTGCCTGTCTCCACATTCGTGAGGAATGGTAGGAGGAGGGTGATGAAGTTTTGCTTCACTATGAGCTCTTCTACTATCGTGGTCTCTTGAAGACACATCGTGGCTACCACTTCGCCTACTTCTTTGGCGGTTTTGCACGCCTGAAGCTGGGTGAGGTACCCTCGGAGGGTGTCCACATTATTAATATATATGGACAGCCGCTGCTCAGGGGGACTGAGTGGTGCGGGTGAACTACTTTCCCCTGCAGTGTTCTGGCTGGCGAGCTCGTCGCCATAGAAATTCTGCACCGCATAGGTTGCGTTGGGGAGAATCTGATTGTTGCCTCCGTAGATCTGAATGGATACGGAGGGAGTGTTTGTTGAAATCATAATAACAAAGTTTACTTAAATAACGTTTATAGGTTTTATATAAATGATTGAGCTTTCACAAGCTCGTATTAAAGCCTCACCCCCGACCCCTCTCCAAAAGAGAGGGGAGTGATTAGACTTGAAGGGGCTTAGAGGACGAACTCGAATATTTAGTGTGTAGAGAGGGAGAAAAGGTAAAAGAGTGAAAGGGTAAAAGAGTGGTTATATGGGGTTATATTGAGGGGTGTATGGGGTTATTATTTAATGGTTGTTCAATGGTTGCTCAATGGTTATTCAATGGGGTTCAACAGAATTGGATTCGGGGTTTTGATGTTGTAACTTTGCATCAGCTTAAACGAAGAACGGAGGGTGATGAGTGAAAAAGCAATGTTCGGCTGCCGAAAGAAATGCTAATATAATACCCGGGATGCTCAACATTCGAAGTTTGGAGTGGCTGACATATTTAGTATTAACAATTTTAAAAGAAAGGATTTAAATTATGATTGATTATTCTGTTTACATGATGAAGAACCAAATGAAGCCAGAGGAACCAGCTAAGGCTTATGCTAAGAACCAAGTGCGCGAGATCTGGGACTTGAACAAGTTTAGTAAGCATATCGCATCGCACCATAGTGGTTATAGTCGCGGTATCGTAAAGGCTATCTTGTCGGATATGTGCGACTGCATGGTGGAGCAGCTTCTCAACGGCAACAAGATTAAGCTCGGCGAGTTTGGTGTGTTTAGTATCTCTATCAGCTGTGAGGGTGCTGAGTCGCTGGAGAAGTTCACCGCTGAAAACATCAAGAATGTGAATATCAAGTTCTCGCCAGGTGAGGACTTCGAGGATCTTCGTTCTATGGCTGAGTTCAACCCTGTAGCAAGCCGTGCTGGTCAAGCTGCCGTATTGAAGGCAGAGAAGAACAACGAGACTTCTGTTGACTTGAATGCTGCCAAGAAGAAGGAGACTAATGTTTAATGTTTAGTGTTTAATGTTTAATGTTTAAACTTGGGGCTTAACACGAATATCTCTGAGTCTGAGGTCTCTGCAGCTTGAAGTTTCGCACACGGATCACACGGAGAGCACGGAGGGGAGCCTAACTCGGCTCTGATGCTCGAGGTAATTAAAGGAACACGAATAGTGCAAATCTCACGAAAGAGACCGAGGGCTCTGCTGTTTGAGGTTTCGCACACGGATTGCGGAGAACACGGAAAGGAGCCTAACTCGGCTCTGCTGCTTGAGAAGTTAAAGAACACGAATATCTCGAATTGCACGAATGAGTAGTGTGTGATGGGTAGTGTTTAGAGGGTGGGTGGAGGGTATAATGTTTAATTTTTAATGTTTAATTTTTAAACTGATTATTATGTATATATATAGTTCAAACGTGGAATCGAACACGAAGAAGATTCCGTGGTATCAGATCGTGAATGCTGTAGTGCAGGCTTTAATAGCTGCACTCACTGCGTTAGGGGTTAGCTCGTGCGCTACCTGGATTGGATAAAAGCCTCACCCCCTACCCCTCTCCAAAAGAGAGAGAGAAAGCCTCACCCCCGCCCCCTCTCCAAAAGAGAGGGGAGTAATTAGACTTGAAGGCGCAGGAGGAGCTTTTATATAGGAACACGAATAATCCTCACACTCTAAGTTCGGGAGCTCGGCTGCTGGGGTGTGGTGCACACGGATAGCAAATGAGAGTACGAGGGGTGGGTGGTGGGTATTTTATTGTTATGTATTATTTTAATTGTTATGAGAAAAAGATTGATGATGTCGGCTGACGACGTGAAATATATTGTGATTCACTGCTCGGCAACACGACGCAACCAGAACTATACGGTGGAGCAAATGAGGAAGGACCACAAAGAGAGGGGATTCTATGATATTGGCTACCACTTCTACATCCGTAAGGATGGTACAAGGACGCAGCATCGTATGCTGCTGGAGGTGGGGGCGCATGCTAAACCGTATAACAGATGTTCTATCGGTATCTGCTATGAGGGCGGACTGGATGAGGAGGGCAACTCTTGCAACACGCTGACGAGAGCGCAGCGAGAGGAGATTCTTGATCTGCTGGGTATCTTGCGCAGGTTGTTCCCGAGGGCAAAGGTGGTGGGGCACCGTGATCTGCCTGGGACTACGCCGAAGGACTGTCCGTGCTTGAATGTGGATGAAGTCTTACTCACCACGAAGGATTGAGTTTTTAAAGAACACGAATTGTCCGAATGACACGAATTTTTATTTTATTCGGTTGATTCGAGTGATTCGTGTTCGTTTTCTTAAGGCTGGATTCGGG
>OCHN01001325.1_pt1 | contig 20554 bp, 18 predicted proteins | sample 1538911 | NCBI WGS metagenome assembly OCHN01 (sample SAMN04571736, study PRJEB22368) | human gut metagenome | biome: human gut; material: stool | host: Homo sapiens | place: Luxembourg | collected 2013-01-11 | reverse complement strand
CTAACGGCAAAAGCTTATTCAACGGTAGAATCAGCCGCAGCCATAAAAAGGATTCGGAAAACCTGCACAAATATCGTGGCAAAAGAGTATACAAAGGGCACCGCGCTCTAATGCGCAAGAAAGTAAACCTCAATCCGGGTGATTTAGTCTCTCTCAACGGAGAAGTTCTTGTTGTGCATGGCACTCATACCAATAAAAAGGGTGCTGTAAATGTAGAATTCAAAGCACCCGCAAAAAACGGTCAAAAATCCGCGAGCCTTAAAAAACTCAAAATTGTAAAAGCAGCAGATTCCATACATCCCGCATGGGAAAAAGTATCTTAAATCATTCAAAGAAAGGAGTAGCAGGGGGGTTGCGTTAACTAAGTTTACCTCAAATCAACTCTTGGTTAGCGCATTCCTCACCGCCTAAGTCGCAAGCGACTATAGACGGTGTACCCTGCGCACAAATTTGATGGAAACCTCAAGAAAATCAGAATCAAGTCCTGCCTGGCAACAGACCCGTCTTTGCCAGGATTCGATGAAGAGCAGCTTCTGGAAATTACGCAAAACGGAGAGGTGAAGCTCACACAAAAGACTCCAACGGGAACAGAAAAGACTAAAACTCGTATCTCACAAGCTGATGCCGACCATATCTTTGCTGCATTCTCCGAAGTATTCGCAAGCTATCGAAGAGAACGCATTCCTTCCGTTAGCGGTCACTGGCGAGTCCGGCTTCTGACGGATGACAATGAGGTGTACTTCTACCATGGCGCAAACGGCCAGGATTACCGGTATCACGATGAGTCCCTCACAGACATTCTTCGGCAAAGAACCGGAATGCCAGGGCTATTTGGTCTGAGCGTTAAGGCTGAGACAAAGAGCAAGGTGAATTCCATCGAAATCAGTCTGGAGCAGACGGCAGCGGATGAGGTAAAAGACAGATACGCAAATGAATATGGAATTTGTATGCATGATACAACCGAGTGGCTGCTTATCAGTTCAGAGGGCACGATAACTTATAATCGCCGTGTTGCAAGTGTAGGAAGAGTCTCCTTGCAGTACGAACTCAAAGACAAGGTGGCGGAGTTCCTCAAGGTATATGATGACCAGAGCGTGTTTTCCCACCCAAAAGGACACTCAACAGATACTGTACAGGATGAGATTCGAAAGACCTATAGGATAGTCGTGACTCGTGACAGTGGAGACACTTCCGTTCTGGAAGGCTCATTCGATAAGGACGGCCTGCCCGATAACTGGCCGGACTTTGTTGGCAGGCTGAAGGATTTCCTCCAGGGCCAGAGCCTCGGGATGCTGTTCGACTCTCGCGTGTATAGCAAAGTATTGAGAAAGAGCAATGAAGTGGCTTTTTGTGGTGTCGATATCGATGGCGTGGTGAGAACACGCTATTACCGCTGTGGGGACGAAATCTGCGAGGGAGATACGGTCGTGGTCCCGACACCGATGAAGCACACATTGGCTATAGGACGGGCTGTCGAAATTCGGTATTGTCCCAAAGACCAGATTCCGAAAGAGATGGCGCAGGCACAAGAGATTCTGGGCCTTGCCAAAGAAACAGAATAGGGAAAAGAAAAAAGAGGGGCTTAGAACAGCTCCTCTTTTTCTTATTGCCTTATTCTTCCAAAACATCTCCGAGCGAAAGGACCGCATTGCGGACACATTCAGGGCAGGGACACAGAACTTTGCCGGTTCCAATGCCTTTCAGGTCCTTGCAGATGGTAGCACCGCATTTACGCTCGAAATTCTGTACAAGCTCTTTGGAAATACGGGGCGTGCCTTTGCCATCTGTGAGAATGCCTGCCACCATGACAGCGCCAATCAGGGCCCCGCAAGTGCTTTCCATACACCCCATCCCGGCAGCGTATCCCGCCGTCAGCTTCATCAGCGTTTCATCATCGATAGGTAGTTTATCCTCAAACACCTTGACCACAGACTGTGTGCAGTTGCATTTCCCGGTCGCCTTCAGTTCAGCAGCCACCGCTGCGCGTTCCTCAATACTCATATTTTACACTCCTTTTTCTTTCCAGTATACCACAAAAAGACGGGCACAGGCAAAAAAAGAAAGGAGCCACCCGAAGGTGACTCCAATAGTTTGGGTTCCTGTTTTAGCCGTGAAAAGCATCAGGCGGCAGACGGGGTATCCGTTGCTGCGTCAAAGAGCAGTGTGCCTTCGCCGTTATAGCTTGCGTCGTTCAGAGCGGCGTAGATGTAGTCAATGAAATAGCCATCATCACCATTGTAGGTGGACTTCATGGAGACAAGATTGCCGTTGTCATCATAGGTGTTCTCGAAGGTCTGTTCGAAGTTGCCCATCGTAGCATCTTTGCCCTGCTGTTTAGTCATATTACCATGCTCATCGTATTCGGTCGAGACCTCACTGCCCTGACCAAAATAATAAGTGGTCTTGTTGTCGCTCACGCGCTTGTGATACACAATGTCATCTGCACCATCTTCGCTGACAGTCTCGATATACAGACTATCGACGTCCATCGTATCAAAGTCACGAGTCGTGGTCTGAACGCCACTGTCATTCGTGATAACTTCCGTGACGGGCAGCTCATGGGTGTCATCATAGGTGTAGGCGGTGGAGTAGTTCAGATACTGCTCACCATCACTTACGGTGTAGGACTCTTCGCTCAGTTTCCGGCCGTTGTCATCATAGGTGTACTGATACACAATGGAAGGATTGCCATCCTCATCATCGCGTTCAATCAGGTCCCCGTGGTCGTTAAAAACCTGAGTGTACAGATAGTTTTGCTCGCCATTGAGGTAGGAGGTCATTTTCAGGACATTGCCGTTCTCGTCCAGCTCTTTGATGATAACGGTGTCCATATCACTTGCTTTGTCGATTTCACGCATGAAAACCTCATTGCCGTTCTCATCGTACTTATGGACGGTAACAACGCCATCTTCATCATCAGCACTGTAGTGCATTGTCTCAGTGCTCAACAGCAGGTCCTCTGCAGCAGCTTCGTCTACATCAGTGACCTCAGAAGGCGCTTCCTCCGGCGTAGTCTCCTCAACCACAGAACTTTCAGCCGGGGCGGTAGAAGCTGCTTCGGAAGAGGAAGCGGCAGGCTTCTGAGTAGCGCATCCGGCAAGCATCAGGGCTGCAGCGGTTGCCACAGCAGCGGCAGCGGTCAGGTTTTTGTTTCTCATGTTCTTTCGTTCTCCTTCGTTTGGATAGTTTTTGCACAAATACTTCAATGTAGTATTTGTTGTACAACTCCTATTGTATCTGGCTCGCATATCCCGGCAAGCAAACAAGCATTACAAATTGGTAACCATTCGTGCAGCAGCTGACGATAACCGCCGGTTGTAGAAGCAGCGGACGGAACAGTGTATTACATTGACCCGACGTTCAACAGCGACGGGGACTACGAACGGTTCTTCTGGAAAGAAGAGCTGGAAGACCACAATATCGAAATCGACATTGTGCGCATCCGTGCTATGACGAACTGCTGCCGCAAGTTCAAGACGATGTAACTACAAGCCGTCTGCTTTCGGATGGGCGGCTTTTTTTTGAAAAAATGTTTGACGAAACTTGCGAACAGCATACAATAAGTGTTGTACGACAGATAATAAACCGACATCAACCATTCATAATCTGACAAATTCAGACAGGCACCAATCGGGTGACCTGTCTTTTTTGTTGCAAGACCGCGTAATGCGGAGAAAGTTGAGGAAAGCTATGAACACCATTATGAACACCGCCGAATTCATCCGCGTTACCGACCTTCTGAAGAAGGAGAAAATTGCCAAAAATAGCGGCAACATATTTGCTGTTATGATGGCGATGCGCGAGAACCGCCCCGAAGCAATCTGCGCAGATGGCTTTAAGATGTCTATCCAGGCATCCGAAGACCACTACTGCCAGAAGGACGACGAGGGGAGCTACGTGAGCGTAGAAGTCGGGTTCCCGTCTCCGTCCGAGCCATTGCTCGACGAATATGGTGATGACGGAGTGTACGGCTATGTGCCGCTCACTGTTGTCGATGCCATCATCGCCAAGCACGGTGGAATCCTGCTCGATGAGCAGTAAGCCACTCTATCCAATTCCAGCATGACATTCGGCTGCACGCCGTATGCTCATATATGAAGCAGTTATCGTAAAAATGATAGCTGCTATTTTTATTTTACAAGCCTCGAAAATACGAGGAGAAAGAGAGTCTGTTATGAAAGCCGCTATGAATACCAACATCAACACCAACACTACCAATTCCAAGGAAGTTATCCCCGGCATCAATGACGTGGCTACCAAATGCCCTAAGGTCGCTGCCATGTGGAGTGACAAGAACACCTTCTCTCCCAGTAAAGTGGCTGCGGGAAGCAGAAGAAAGTTCACATTTGTTTGCCCAGACTGTGGGCAGGAATTTGAAAGCAAAATCTTTAGTGTTGTTCGTTCGGTAATGAACGGTAGCACTGGTTGCCCTGTTTGTGCAGGTAAAAAGATTGTTTCCGGCATCAACGATTTGGCTACCAAATGCCCTATGGCTGCTACCATGTGGAGTGACAAGAACGCTTGCTCTCCCAGCGAAGTAGCTGCAGGCAGCCACAAAAAGGCCATCTTTGTATGCCCTGATTGCGGACAAGAGTTTGAGTCTTCCATTTGCAATGTTGTCAACTCTTTGATGCATTATCGCACCGGTTGTCCCGTTTGTCGTGGTTTGAAAGTGGTTTCCGGAATCAATGACTTGGCTACAAAGTGCCCTGCGGCAGCCAACATGTGGAGCAACAAAAACGCTTGCTCTCCCGGTAAGATATCTGCAGGCAACAACAAAATGGCATGGTTTGTCTGCCCCGACTGCAAACAGGAGTTTAAGGCTCCCGTTTGCAACGTCGTCAATTCTTTGTTGCATAACAATACCGGTTGCCCTGTTTGTGCAGGTCGCAAGGCTATTTCCGGCGTCAACGATTTGACGACCATGTATCCAAAAGCTGCTGCTATGTGGAGCGGCAAGAACGATTACGCCCCCAGCGAAATTCCTGCCCGTTCGTCCAGACGCGCCATTTTTGTGTGCCCCGATTGCAAACAAGAGTTTGTGACAAGCATCCACAACATGACGCGGGCTATTGCGTCCGGTGTTACTTGCTGCCCCAATTGCAGACTGCGGGGGCGTGCCATCAACGCAGCTCGCAAGGACGAGTACAGTTCTCCGAAATCTGTCGGCACCACGATGACGATGAAGGATGGCAGTAAAGCCACCTGCACCGCTTATCATGGTGTCAACAACATCACGGTGGAGTTTGAAGACGGGTTCGTTTTGTACCATGCTCGCTGGAACCAATTTGTCCGTGGTGCTCTTCACCACGGTCAGAAAGCTACTGAAGAATAATAAAAAAAGCCATCTAATACGAAGTTGGCTTATAAATGTAGCAGCTATCATCTTCCTGCAATGGGGGATGGTGGTTGCTTTTTATTGCAAGCCTCGAATGTTACGAGGAGAAAAGAGGATAATTATGAATACTTTTGTGAAGGTTATGCATGCCAGCACCTGCAATTGCGCTGCTTGCGCATCTGTTCCGACTCTTGGCATTGAGATGCCGTATAACATCAAAGAAAATTGCCTTGCTGTTGCTTGCCCGAAAGTAGCTGCAATGCTGAGCGAAAAGGACAAGCATCTTGCTTTTGATGTTACTACAGGAAGCGGAAGAAAGCTCACATTTGTTTGTCCGGACTGTAAACAGAAATTTGAGGCCGCAATTTGCAATGTCGTTCGTTCTGTAGGCAATGGCACCACTGGCTGCCCTGTTTGTGCGGGGCGAAAAGTTGTTCCCGGTATCAACGACCTTGCGTCGCAATACCCAGAAGTCGCTACTATGTGGAGCAGCAAAAACAAGCTTCCTGCTTCAGAAGTTGCCACCCAAAGCGGTAAAAAGGCTTTCTTCAAATGTCATAATTGCGGGCAAGAATTCAAAACCACAATTCAGAATGTTGTTCGTGCTGTAAGTAACGATTGCACTGGATGCTACGACTGCGCCATGCGAAAAAGCAATGCTATTTCCAAACCGGAGTGGTTCTATACACGTCTTATGCTGGCGTTTGCCGGTGAAAACGGAATTGCCAACCCCTTCTTTGATGTTCGAAACATCTTGGGCGAAAATAGTCTTTTGGGATTAGACTTCGTGGACCATATCCAGAGACTCATTTATGAGTATAATGGAAAATATCCGCACGCAGATGCTGCCGAAAAGGACCGTTTCAAATTTGAAGCTGTACGTAAAGCTGGCTACAAAGGTATTCGTGTTTTGGAGCCGGGGCTCGAAGTCCTTGACCCTAAATACGACATTGTTATGCCTGAAGGGTTTTACCGTAACGGCAAATATGATGCTGAAATCATGGAAGAAGTTGGTCGTAAAGTTATTCACCTGTTGGAAGAAATTTACGGTCGCAAGACTTCTCCTGAGATTTGGGCATTGAACAACTTCAAGGAGTTCGAGGTTTGGTATGATGCCAACAAGAAAGAACTTGAAACCAATGCACGGAAGAAAGGTCCGAAGAGCAAAACCGCAGCAAAGAAAGCTGCCTGATAGATTACAAGACCGCTGACGTATCAGTCGTCTTTTTATATAGATAGCATTTCCTGCCGTTCACTCCTAACCGGGTGGACGGCTTTTATTTTAGGTAGATATATCATCGATTGCTCTTCTGCTGTCGCGGTAATATAATTTAGATAAAAAGGAGATGATACGGTATGCGAACTATCGCGCAGAACATTTGCTATTATCGCAATAAGAAACAGCTTACCCAGCAACAACTTGCGGATAAACTGAATGTGTCTCACCATACGATTTCTAAATGGGAGTGCGGAAATAATATACCATCGGTCGAGGACTTGAAGCAACTGGCACAGATATTCGGGCTCACGCTCGACGAATTAACAAACGATAATGATAAACTTGCAATTAAGGATATTCGTACGCTTTTGGATATCGGAGAATCCAAACCGGAAAAGGAGCTGCCGGAGTTGATTTTCGAAGCGTATCAGCAAATTTTTACAGTGCGAGGATTTGTGCCAAGCACATATAAAAAGCAAACCTACATCATGGCGCAAATGGCGTATGCGCTATATTATTACCGAAAGATAACACAAGAGTATAAACAAGCGGGTGTGAAGGTCAAAGCGGAAGAATTAAGAAAAGATATTGCCGCAGGATTCACGTACAGTATGTTCAGATATAGTCCAGAGTCGTTGCAGGAAAAATATAAGTTTGTGCCATTGGACAGTTTTGCTGTACAGTTCTACGCATCATTCGAATTGGCATGATGGATAGTTCCTTTTGTTATCCGTTCACCTCCGGGTGGACGGCTTTTTCTTTTGCCAACTACTTGCCATACGTCAATTTCATGCATGAATTATAAAATAGTAACCGTTCCATACAACCGCTGGCGATAACTACCAGTTGTAGTGTATTTGATTGGACTTCCAAATTCTATTTTACACGCACATATTGCAACTTACGGTTGTATTTGCTATACTAATAACAACCAATAACAACCAACAAGGCACAAATAACAACTAATAGGTGTTACCGCGAACCGAGGAGGCCAATCATGGCAAGCGAAAGAACCATTCTTCATTGTGATATGAACTGCTTTTACGCCAGCTGCGAGATGGCCTACAATCCAAAGCTGCAGGGAAAACCAATTGCGGTATGTGGTGACCCGGAAAGGCGAAATGGCATCGTGTTGACTGCCTCGTATCCGGCCAAATGGATGGGCGTGAAAACCGGAATGCCTCTATGGGAAGCACAGCAGCATTGCCGAGATATCATCTTTGTCCCGGCACACTATGACCTTTATACCAGATACAGCGGCTATACCAGAGAAATCTTCCTGCGCTTCACGGACCAGGTTGAACCGTTTGGCTTGGATGAGGCGTGGCTCGATTGTACCGCAAGCCAGTCACTTTTTGGGACAGGGGAAAAGATAGCCAAGAAAATCTCTGATACCGTGAAGGATGAACTCGGCATTACCTGTTCGGTCGGAGTCAGTTGGAATAAAGTCTTTGCGAAATTGGGGTCCGACTATAAAAAGCCGGATGCCATCACCGTCATATCAAGGTCAAACTGGAAAGATATCGTGTTCCCGCTGCCTGCCACGGACCTTTTGTATGTCGGGTCCAGAACGGGGAAAAAGCTGGCAAACTACTGTGTCCATACAATCGGCGACTTGGCGACTGCCAATCCGAATTTTCTGAAAGAAAAGCTTGGAAAAGTTGGCTCCATGCTATGGGGATTCGCAAATGGCCATGATACGGGAGCAGTGGCGAAATATGAAGGCAGAGAAGCTCAGGCACCTATCAAAAGCATTGGCAACAGTTGGACTACACCAAGAGACTTGTTCACGGATGAAGATGTCTGGATAGTTCTCTACCTGCTTTCAGAAAGCGTGGCAGCAAGGCTCAGAGAGAATCATTTCCGATGTCGAGGGGTAGAAGTGAGCCTCCGAGATTCCAGCCTTTTCAGCTTTGAACGGCAAGTTAAGTTATCTCAGCCAACGATGCAGGAAAAGGATATTGCGGAGGCAGCATACCAGCTATATAAGAAGAACTACCGATGGAGTGAGCATCTCCGCTCGGTCGGCGTAAGAGCCATCGACCTTCGGCCAGATACGGAACCAAACCAGATATCATTTGAGTATAGCGCTGAAAAGCAGGAAGAGATAGAGAAGCTCGAATCGGCTATCGACAGCGTTCGCAATCGATTCGGATACTATTCTGTACAAAGGGCTGTCATGTACAAGGACCGCTTTCTCTCTCATTGTGATGCAAAGGGAGACCATATGATTCACCCACATGGGTATTTGCAGGAGAGTATCTAATCCATGCCAGAACAAAGAATTAAAAAATATGTGGAAGTCATTGCCGACTTCTCCCCTGAAGGTATTCTGACCCCTCAGGCGGTCATCTGGGACACGGGCCAGAAATTTGACATCACCTGTATCTCGGAGGTTCTGCCACGCAAATACTCAAAGACTGGTGGTGTTGGGGTACGCTATAGCTGCCAGATAGGAAGAGCAAAGACATACCTATACTACGAAGTAGATAAATGGTTCGTCGAAGCAAAGGAGGGACAATGTGAATAATAAATACCGAGAGCAAACTTGCTGCTTTGTCGGGCACAAAGATATTCCGCCAGGAGAACAGCTTAAAATATTAGTCAGGGTAGAGCATCGGCTCATTCCACTCATTCAGCAGGGGGTCACCTATTTTGGCATCGGCGGTTCCTTAGGCTTCGATACCCTCATGGCAGATATGCTGGTTTCCCTGAAAGCTGCGCATCCACGGATTCGGATTATTGAGGTTTTGCCATTTGAGGGATACCGTTCTAAATGGAGCTTGGAACAGCAGCGGCACGCAGAGAAGATAGACAAACAGGTGGATAAGATTGTCTATGCGGCGAAAGAGCCAAGCAGGGGAGTATATCTTTTAAGAGACCGGCATTTAGTGGATTGTTCTGCCTATTGCATCTCCTATTGTACTAGAAATACTGGAGGCACAGCATATACGGTAAAATACGCTCTGGAACATGGCGTAACGGTGTATAACGCTTCCAGTTTCGATGTGAGCGCCTTGCTTCAGGCTCAGCCGCTTGGGAAGAACGAACAGGTAGTGTCTTCGCACAAAATATGAGGGAGATTTCCTGGCGTTTGGAGAAATACCCCTAGGACTTTGAGCTTTGCTGCACAAAAACAAGCCTCCGCTCTTTGGCGGGGGCTCTTCTTGTATTCTCAAAAACGTTGAATTCAATTTCACTGAATTCCGATTCAGCATTATTTGGCGTGGCTCAGCTCGATAACTTTATCGACCCTTCTCAGAAGTACCCTGTTATCGCTGTTACAAGCCGTCTGATGAGCACAGGCGTTGATGCCGAGACTTGTGAAATTGTCGTTCTGGACCTCTGGCCCCGTCCGAAATCATCTATCGCATTGCAGCCAACTATATTCTGGGTTTCTCTGAGGAGCATAACGGAAAGCAGTATAACTTCCGTATCTGTAATGCGCTACCCTATGCAAGGGATGGGACGCTGAGCGAGAAGTTGGATGAGTTGTTTTGATAAAACAGTATAGGAATATAGCTAAGCCGCCAAGCGAGTGAAATCGTTTGGTGGCTTTTCTTTTTGCTACGGAAAAGTAGACATTGTACTTGTCATGAGCTTGTTGCATACTTGCTACGAACTTGCTAAAAACTTGCTAAGCACTTGCTACGCTTCACCTCGAAGCAAGTTCATTTTTTTGCGCGAAAGAATATCGGATAAATGACGCTTCCTACTCGTATGACCGAAAGAAAACATGCAAAGACTCTACCATTCTGGTAAGGCTTTTTTGCTGCCCAAAAAGTTGGAAAAATGTCGCAAGCGAGCCGCTGAAACCTCAGAATTTTGTCGCAGCCTTTCCGAATATGAGATGTATCTCACAAAAGCGAAATGCGCTGCTTCGTATCTGTGGTGAGACAATCGGAACAGGCGAATAGCAAAATCTCAGCTGCCGCAAATGCTGTCAAGTTCAAATCACAACTCCCAAAAGTTTCGTTTGGGAAAGCCTGCATTAAAAGTTTCGTTCTGGAAAATGCAGAGGGGAAAGGAAAATGTCGAAGCATATATGCACTGATTTTCTTCTTGCTATTTGTGCAATCCGCTCAAATTGGCGATAAATATTCCCAAAATAAATAAGTCAAAGTGCTTTTGGTGTATAATGGCTCTGACAAACAGAAAAAAGGAGAACACTATGAAAAAGGTTGTATCATTAGCACTTTCGACTTTGCTCGTCCTCTCGTTGGCTGCCTGTGGCAAGGCAGACAGTTCTGCTGCAGCCTCAAGTGAATCCAAGTCAAGTGCTTCGTCGTCAAGTGCTTCGTCAAATAGCACTTCCAATAGCACGCAAGATTACAGCCCTGACGGGATTAAAGTAGGAGAGACATATACTACAGAAGACGGCAAAACATATGAAAGGGTGTGGAACGGCACAGGCAGCGATTTACCTACGCCGTCCCCCGAACCCAAAATTACATACGATAATGATTTCCAGGCACAAACACTTGTTGATAATGAAGAATGCACCATTATCTTGCAGAGCGTAGGCTACGATGATGATTACGGCTATTATTGGAAGCTTTACTTCAAGAATAAGACATCAGATAAAAAACTCGGTTACTCGTTTGGCGACTGCACATTGAATGGCGTGGGTGCGAGCCTTTGGCTTACGAGTGTTGAACCTGGTCAAGAGGAAACGGAGATTCATCATTGGGAAAGTTCCGGGCTTAAAATTTATAACATCAATCCGCAGGATATCAATACGGTAAGTTTTTATCTCAATGTTTATAACGAATTAGATGATGCTGTCCCACGACATGACCTTGTTGATGACGATTTCGTGGTTTATCCAAAAGGGGAAGAAAACGCAACCGAGCCAAAGCATGAAACTCAACCCACAGACCTCGTACTGGCCGACAATGACGCTTGCACTCTGATGATTTGTGGATTTGACCCCGATGGCCTGGACGGTTACACGGCTAAAGCTTACATCGAAAACAAAACAGATAAAGAAATCATGCTTGCCTTTAGAAGTGGAGGTTCCATAAATGGCTTTGAGTGCTTCCCTGAAACAGATACAATGGGAATTGATGCGCACACTAATGCCTATGTAGACATCTACTATCGCGATTATTTGGATACTTATGAGGCCAACGGTAAAGACCCCACCTCTATCACCGAAATGGTGATGCCAATCGTTATAAACAATTTCAATACTCGGGACATCTATGTAGATGAGACTTTCACTATTAACCCTCAGACAAATTCCGTGACAACATCGAAATAATTTGACGCCCTCCTGCGATTAAAATTATTAACTTTCCCGGCCTTCATTTTGTAAAATGTCGAAGCGCTTTTGATGTATAATAGCCTTATACAAAGAAAAAAGGAGAAAATCATGAAAAAGGTTGTATCATTAGCACTTTCGGCTTTGCTTGCCCTTTCCCTGGCCGCCTGTAGCAGCTCTAACACTACCAGTACTGCTGCCGATAATGCAACGGCTGAACCCGACATCCAGCTCGATGAGAGCTTCCAGCCACAGACGATTGCCGACAACGATACCTGTACCATCATCTTGCAGAACGTGGGTTATGATGACAGCTATGGCTACTACTGGACCGTTGATTTCCAAAATAAAACGGATGACAAAACTCTTTGCGCTATCACAAGCAGCTCGTCCTTGAATGGAATCCCGGCAGATACCAGTTGGTTCCCGGAAATTGGGCCAGGAGTGAAAACCACCGAGGTCGTTTCGTGGGATAAAGCAGGACTGGAAATCTATGGAGTGAAACCGCAAGACATCGATACCGTCAAACTTCACATCGATGTCTATGATGAAGCAGAATGGGATGTGTCGAATCGTGATGACCCTGTCGATGATGACTTTGTGATTTATCCGAAAGGTGAAGAGAAAGCGACAAAACCAAAACACGAGATTCAGCCCACGGATATTGTGCTGTTCGACAATAATGCCTGCAGCATGGTCGTTTGCGGATTTTATTCTGATAGTTTCATGGGCTATACGGCAAAAGCCTACTACGAAAACAAAACCAACGACCGTATCGATGTCATTCTGGATAAAGGCTCTATCAATGGTTTTGAGTGTACCCCGGAAGGGACAACGCTGCTGGAACCACATTCTAACGCCTATGTTGACATTCGTTGGCAAGAATATGCTGAAACTTATGCAGAGAATGGCAATGACCCAACATCCATCACAAAAATTGTAATGCCAGTTTTTGTGAGAAAAGACACAGGGAGCAATACGGTATACATTGACGCCACTTATTCCATTGACCCGCAGGCAAGAACTGCAACGCCGATAGTGAACCCCCAATGACAGTCGCATGATTTTCCGAAACCAAAAACTACTGGAAAAGCAGCAAAATTTTTCTGAGTTCAGAAAACTTTTGGTACTTTGGGGAAAAGTTTTCTGGAATGGGAAAACTCTCCGACTTTTTGGAATGAAAAAATAAAAGCGCTCACCATTTTTCGGTGGGCGCTTTTCTTCATTCTTCGGTTTTCTTTTTCAGCCACTGCCTTCTAACGAACGGCGTTACATAGGTTTCATCACTCTTCAGCTCATAGCCATAGCTTTCAGCTATCAGGATGGCACGTTCGCTTGCTTTCTGTCCGGCAGGCAGGTGGCGAATGAAACCATTGATGTTTTTGGACGAAGCATCATATTTGGACTTGTCGAACACCCGCAGCGGCTCGTCGTCACCATTGCCTTTCTTGCGATAATCGCGGGGCTTTCCGCCAATCATCAGACAATGAATCCCGAATGGAGCATCCGCATGTGTCACAAACGAAGACCGGAACGACGCATCAGTGGGCAGGACATCCGGCAAATCACAGGCGAGAGAAGTGTACAGCCAGAGAATCAGATTCGTGACACTGTCAACCAGCTCTGGAAATTGAGCCCGGTCAGTCAAAATATAAAACCACTCGGTGCTTGTGTTATAGTATCCGGCCAGGTCACCGAACTTGGTTACGATTTTATACAGACACACAATCTCGTTGTCGCGGCAAGTCTCTTTCAGCTTAATTTCCTGTATCAGCTGGCAGGCATCAAACTGAAACAATGCACCGTTGGCGGGAAGAGTTCTGCGGCGATGGTGCAGCGTATCTTTCAGAAACTCTGTCGTATATTTGGGTGAGATGGGCTTTGGCCACCAGGACCACATGTTCGGAGTATTCTCAATCAGCGGCTTGTCCGGCAGCATGTCCACGGTATACTCGTTCACATAGGTAGCCATCGAAAGAACTGTGTTCGTATACAGATGTGAGAGCAAAGCGAGGTTGTTGATGCTGTCGAAGTCGGCAACGTCCTCATAACCATAACGCTTATAGTACGAAAAGACCATATCCAAGCGTCTGTCTTCAGAAATCTGAGATTCACATTTGTCGTATGGCCGATTGTTGAAAAGAGCATCACTATAATAGACAGGAACATCGGCGAGGGGATAGGGGTCCCGGATGATGATTGGCTCGTTCTCAGTTGAGATACCGACAATGTTGTTCACAATATCGAATTCCTGAGGCTTGAGGTATTCGCTCCCCTGCATCAGCATATCGATTACCGCGTACAGGACAGAATCATTACGTTCCACATTTCCGTCAATGGATAATCCTGAATGAACACATTCCTGCGCATAAGCAATAGCCTTGAAATACAGAGCATAGTCCTTATTCTTCTTGATGGGCTTTGTGAGCCCCTGCAAAAACTGATGATAGCCTTTAATGAACTTGTCGGGGTTTGCCATGGCAAGCTCTACCTGAGAGCTGACGGCCTCAATGATGGGTTTGCACTCCTCAGCTTCACGGACCAGGTGAAAGAGGAAAGTAGATGCTTTCCCAAAATCCATGTCATGCAATGTCGTCGCAACCTGGCAAGCGCTGGACAGGGTTCTTCTCTGAAATACCCAGATAGACTCGCCCTTGCTCCGGTATTTCTTATCCCATATGGGAACGTATTTATCGACTAACGCATTGTGAATTTCTTCCTGCTCTGCCAAAACACCATTTTCGTTCTGCACGGTATCCTCCTCATAGTTTCAGCTGCCCCACACAACTCTGCGCGGTGGGCAGTAGCTTGTGGGCCATCTCGTTTCGAAAATACTTGGGGTCCACGGCCCGCATTCCGAACCGCACACGGTCCAGGGCATCTGCATCCTTGAGAATCGTATATAGCAGCCACACCCGTTCTTTGTTTCGAATATTGGATGCTTTGAGGTCTGCAAGAGCCTTGCGGTCATCCAAGCAATGGTACTCGATGAGGAAAGCAGTTGCCGAATTGCATTCGGGAACAGCATCATAATAAATGTCATTGGACTTTGCTCCGTGGCTGTCATCGACATCATCGTTTGTCCGCCCAATATCATGATAAAGAATCGCATCACATAGCTGGTGGGATTCTTTTTTTGTTAAGGCAATGCCCTGAACCTGAACCAAAAGCAGCGCATCAAAGAGAACTCGCAGCGTATGCTCGGCGTCGTGCTCCTCATCATTAGCCCGGCCATAAGCATCATACAGAGTGGAAATGCGGCTCCGGTAGCGCTGGTAGAGAGGGAAGAACGCCTGAATTTCATCTGTCAGAGCGTTAATGCCGTATAGTGTATCGACCTTTCTATCTTTTACGGCAGCCGGTGGGACAAGAACCTCTTTTTCTTCATCATTCGGAAAATACTCGATGATGTCACATTTGCTGACATGGGCAGTGATGATTCTGCTGTTCTCGAGACTCGGGATGCGGCAGGCAAAGAAACAGGCTACCTTGTAGCTTGTGGTCCAGGAGAAAGATTTCTCGTATGGAGTTGATTTGCTTCCTTCCCCACGATAGATGGTCACAATATCTGGCAGGCTGGATAGCTTCTTTTCAGTGTTCTGCTTTTGTTTCTGAGACTTTCCAGAAAAGACTTTCTGAAGGTTATCCTCTTTGAGAGCCGAGAACCCAAAATCACTGGTACGATAGAAGTCCAAAAAAAGTGCGTATAGATTCTCACCCGGACTGGACAACTCAATGTATTTAGAAAGAACCGATACGCGAAGGCTGTCTTCCAGGGAAAAGAGGTAGCTGCGAATAAAGGGGGCGTTTCCCGATGAGATTTTCTCGGCCATATCCAGAACTCTCTGCTGGAATTTCTCGTCCGATTCGCCGTTCACAGCCAGACGCTTGTCGCCATAAATGTTTAGAGAAAGAACGATGGGAATGGCCGGATTATCGAGCTCGCAATAATAGAGAGGAGCAAGCATATTGTGCGCAGCATAAATCTTGTCGATGGGGAGTCTCGGATACTTTTTAGCGAATTCAGTGGCTGTTATACCGATGCTGTAGCCTTCTTTGTAGTACCGTTCAATATCCGCGCTCGTCTGCACTGCAGTAAGGGGAAGCATCGTATCAAGACTTGCTTGGTTGATGCTTACAAGAATATCCCCGACCGTCATTGTTTTTCTCCTCCCACAATTCTTTCTAACATAATTATATCATATTTTACAGATGGACGGGCCAAAATCGCAACTTTGTTCATGAATACTTAACCTTTATGCACGAGATTTATTGTTGCCCTAATATAAAACTAAAGCCCCGTCATCTTGGATGGGGCTCTTGAGTTGTAGCTGGAGGTGTATCTCATTTTGTGCCAGGGGTATTGTATGGTAGTTTTCGAAAATGAGTGCAAAAAAACAAACACCAGAAGTCGAACTCAAAAATATCTTAGTCTTGGCAAGTTTACCCTTGCGCCGCTGTGCGAACCTCATAAAATAGAAATTGTACAAGAGAAACGGCAAGTGACGTTCATCGCGATTGTAGTTGGTCGCCACGAATCGATGCCGTGTCTGCTTGCGCATAATTACCTCTTTTCGAAGCCCACAGGTCATTCTCTCACCTGTGGGTTTTGTTTATTGCGGAATCGTGCGAATTGCAGACAATTAAAGACAGAGCGATTGTGAGATGGGGCGATACCGATGCAGTAGGGATGAGAATCTTAGCAGCTAAAAAACTGAATGTGGAGAAATAAAAATTATGGTATACGTGATTGGAATTGTAGCAGCCCTGATTATTCTCTTTGGATTTCTCTGCTACAAGAAAGCTCCGCCCACGGAGGCTATCGTTGTAACTGGCTTTGGCCTGTCTAAGCCTAAAGTGGTTTGCGGAAAGGGTACATTTGTTCTGCCCGTTCTTCAACGGGCTGACCGACTAAATATGCGCCTTTTGAAAATCGATGTCAAGACTCCTGAAACAGGTGTTAAGACGAAGAACGGCGTAAGTCTCTGGATTGACTCTGTTGTCACGATTCAAGTCTACAGCGAAAACTCTACCGTTCTGGATGAAGAAGTGAAGGCATCCGGTCTGAAAGACGCCAAGGCGTACATCATGTCCCGCCAGCAGGCAGCCATCTCGAACTTTCTCGGCATGAACGAGCAGGGCATCAATGAGAAAGTTAATGACGTTCTGCAGGGCAATTTGCGAGAGATTGTCTCCGATATGACCGTTGACCAAATTCTGACGAACCGCAAGCAGATGGCTGTGAGCGTTATCGAGAATGCTCGCCCCGACCTTGCTAAGATGGGACTTGGTCGTGACTTTTAACGTCCAGGATATCAGGGATGCGGTGGATGTTCAGGGCCACAACCACGGCGTCATCGAGGCTATCGGCATTGAACAGGAAGAGCTTGTGAAAAAACAGGCTGAAATTGCCCGTGCTCAGGCTGCCCGTGATGTAGCCTGCGCGAAGGCCGATGCTGAGATGGCTGCAAATGCCAAGGAAGTTGAAGCGCAGACTGCGATTGCAAAACGCAACAATGAATTGCAGCTCGCCAAGGCAAAGCTGAAAGCTGAAGCTGATAAAGCTGCGGCTGACGCAGATGCTGCCGGTCAGATTCAGATGAATCTCCGCGCCAAAGAAATCAAAGAAGCGGAAGCGGATGCTGAAATCGCCAAGCAGAAGAAAATGGTAGACCTTGCCGCACAGGAAGCCGAGGTCCAGCAACGCAAACTGGATGCGGAAGTCCGCAAACAGGCAGATGCTGACCTGTACCGCCGCCAGAAAGAGGCAGAAGCCAAGAAATATGAGGCGGAACGTGCAGCTGAGGCACAGAAGTTCTCCAAGCAGCAGGAAGCAGAAGGCATTGAACTTGTCGGTAAGGCAGAAGCTGAAGCGATTCGTCAGAAAGGCTTGGCTGAAGCGGAAGCCATGAAACAGAAAGCAGAGGCATATAAGCAGTATAACGATGCGGCTGTGGCTGAAATGCTCATCAAGGTTCTTCCTGACATTGCCAAGAGCGTGGCTCAGCCTTTGTCCAGCATTGATAAGGTTTCTATCATTGGCGGTGATGCCTCCGGCGTATCCGGCGTTTCCGGGAACGTTCCTATCCTGATGGCTCAAACCATGCAGACGGTGAAAGAAGCGACCGGAATCGACATGGGCGAAATTGTCCGTGCCAACAGCATCCAGGCAAAGACCGACCGCAACATCAACATCATGAATCAAGGCGAACAGCCTATGAATAGTGAAAAGGAAGGAGGTGTCAATGCTATGGAACGCGTAGAAGGCGGCTATCTAATTCATGAGAAGAAACTCAACGGTGAGGAAGTCACTCATTTTCGGCCGGATATGACCGAAGAAGAGAAGGCTATCATGAAAGACAAAAAGGCCAAAGATTAAAGACAACGAATAAAAAGAGGGTGACTCGAAAGAGCCATCCTTTTTTCTGTTGTGACGCAAACGAAAAGTTCATGGTAGCCATCCAATTAGGGTGACTGTCTTTTTTGCATGTTAAGGCTTTGTTGCTGAATCGTGCGAATCGAAGATAATTAGAAGCAAAAGATACTTCGTATCAAGCCCTCTTGATAGCAAATAGAGTAAAACCGGAGAGGTGAAGTTAATGCTCGGCGTGAGTTTGATTATCATAGCAGCGGCTATAGTCTACATGGTCGAAACCTATATCAGCACCTATTACACTATCGAATACATGCACGGAACATCGCTGTTCCTTATCCTCCTTGCGAAATATGGCACGCCAGTCCTGTTCCTGCTGCTCTGCGCCTACATTGCATATCGCAATTTTCTCAAAAAGCAGAAAGCTGCGGCTTCTGCTGCATCTGAACGGCCTACAAGCAAAGAAGAGCTGTATACCAACAAAATTCAAACGGCATTGACACCTCCCACGATTGAAATCGTGGGATTCCTGGGCGGCGCGGCAAGGTTCATCGCCAAACCGTGTCTGAAACAGCGAGTTATGCGGTTTCCCACAAAAAGCCACGGGTGTGGCTTTCCATGAGTATCCAGCCTTTGCAGGTTGACCAACACACTTGTCTGCGTTCCCAGCTTTTTGAGTGCATCCTCCTGTGAAGTTTCACCCCTTACGGGGCAGCTCTCTCACGAGGGACGTGTCGAGACCCCCGGAAAACTATTATTTTTAGAATCCAACGCTTGCAGGAAGATAGCTTTCAGCTTCCTGCAGGCGCTTTTTTGTATTTTCATGCATCTTCAAAAATGCAGGAAAAGCAGCTTTAAGAGCTTCGATATCGTATTTCAGGGTTTCTGTATCTATATGTTCAAGCAGAAAAGCGGAATACAGGTCACGCTGAACCACTTCTCCGCTGCTGAGATGTGCCATCCGTTCAGATAGTTTCTTCTTGGTATAGCTTTCATCCGTATGGTCAAACTGAGAGGCTTTCGTCTCAAAAGTATCTATCTTGATAACATTGCCGCCGTTGCGGACAGCTTTGTTTGTAAGAATCGTGATAAACTTCGCGGGAGCACAGCGACTTAAAGATTTACCGAAACGCTTTTTCGTATGTGCCCTGCCGGTTTTAGCGTTAATTTTCGTTTTCTTGCTGCGTTTCTGCAAAGCCTTGTAGTCCATGTCTTCAACGATAAACTCATTACCGTGCTGCAGCAATTCGTTAGCAAGGATGTTGTGCTCCATTTTGCGAATGTCAGCTAACTTACGGTACAGGTTACGAAGCTTTGCACGCAAACGATAATACCTTTTGCTGTATTTCCACTTGCGCTTTTGTTTTTGTCCATGCTGTCGCTTCAACCTTTTGATTGTACCATCCGAATTATAGTATTTCGGATTCGTAACGCGGCGTGAGCGGTCCGTTGCACGCTGTGTGCGAGCAATCTCATTAGTGAGTCCTCTTGCTTGCGCTCTTGCTGATGGCGCAAGAACTCTCAAATCGCAGATATCTTTACCACTAATGGCAAGCGTTTGCGTGCCGATATCAAGACCTATGCGCCCTTGATTGACAGGATGCTTCATCACACCGTTACTGTCGCATTTGGTGGGAGGATAGCCTTCTAAGATGAATTGTGCATAATACTTCCACTTGTTTTTGACCCATTTACGAGTAATGCGGCAGTATTTCACTCCACATTTGAGAGCTTCTTGCTGATATTTTCCTGTCTGAGTTTTAGGATTGCGCAACACAACAGGAAATTCATGCTTTCCGTACACAATGCGCAGGTTGCCTTCTCCGATAGTGGGCTTAATTTTTGCGATAGCGGCAGCAATTTCAGCTTCCATTTGTGGTTTTACCTCATCAGGAAGAACGACTTTCTTATCGTCTTTAGGGTCAGGCCGCCCGTACATATCATCGTATCGCTTTTCGACGGCTTTTTGCGCCTTGCGCTTAGCCGACTCAATATTGCTTGTAGTGAGGTTTGCCGGGCGAAGCACGATACCGGTGAAGTTGTTTTTTCCGGAGATAGCTGCTAAATCATCTAACCTTTTGTAGTGAACCTCTTTTCCTTTGCTAAAGAAGAAAGTGCTCCATGCTTTCCAAACATCAGAGGCAACTGCCTGTGCTATATGGGAGTTTATGGCATAGTGCTTTGCGTACGGCACAACCAACTTATGAAAAGCATCTTCAGAAAAACGATATTCTTTAAGCATCTTTTCGCGCTGCTTAAAGAGTGTTTTTTGCTCATCGCTGTCGGGAGTTGCTTTTGCAATAGCTGCCATCAACTCACGATACTTGCGCGTCTTGCGCAATTGATGCCACATTTTTGTAG
>OCHN01001297.1_pt1 | contig 21008 bp, 13 predicted proteins | sample 1538911 | NCBI WGS metagenome assembly OCHN01 (sample SAMN04571736, study PRJEB22368) | human gut metagenome | biome: human gut; material: stool | host: Homo sapiens | place: Luxembourg | collected 2013-01-11 | reverse complement strand
AGGACGGAAGCCGGGAACAGGAGGTAGAAATCTTCTACCGCTTTATCGGCAAAATTGATTAAATGACACCAATATCTTTAACTATGTGATACCGGGATTTCGGTTCCGGATGCGGTGATGCTGGATCGGATGGCGGAGCTGTTTGAGGTGCCGGTGAGTGTGCTGCTGGGCGGCGGGCTGGAAGTAGAGGAGGAGCAGCCTTCGGAACTGAATGAGATTGCACAGCAGCTTGCGGTCTTAAATGATCAGCTGGTGCAGCAGGCAGTGCGGAGACGGAAAGTGATCCGGTATGCGTTTGTTGGTGTGTTTGCGGCGATCTTTGTTCTGATTGGAGCGGCGATCGGACTTCGGGTGTACACGGAATCACAGCTGCGGGATGAAGCGTCGCTTCGCACGGTTCGTTATGAATGCACGCTCGACGGGGAATCATATGTATATGAAGCTTCCTATAACAGTCAGTATCAGATCTTGTACGAGGGCGGCGATGCCTGGATTTCGAATCATGTGCAGCCGGAGCAGTACGAGGATGTGAATGTGCTGTCGGCGCAGATGCAGGATTACTTCGAAGAAAAAGGCGGAACATGCACGATCATTGACGAAAATCCGTAAAAGTTTTGTATTATTGTATTTTTTTATGGTTTTGGGTATTTTATCTGCCCGGTAATTCCTCTCTTCTGATATAATGGTAACAATGCATTATACTTAGAGGGAGGAATTTTTTTATGTCACAGACACAAACCCGGCGGAGTTCTCAGGTCGATCTGCTTCACGGCCCGATCCTGAAATCTCTGCTGCTTTTTGCCCTGCCGATTATGGCGTCCCGCGTGTTTCAGCAGATTTACAACACGATGGATACGCTGATCGTCGGCTATACACTTGGCGACTCATCGATTGCGGCGATGGGTGCCTGCTCGTCGATCTATGAGATGATGACCGGATTTACGTTCGGCGTCGGAAACGGTCTTGCGATCGTCACGGCGCGCTGCTTTGGACGGCAGGAGACGGACCGGATGAAAAAATCGGTCGCATCCTGTATCGTCATCGGCGTTGCCGTCACACTGGTAGTTACCATTCTGGCGACGATCTTCATGCATCCGCTGCTGCGCCTGCTGAAAACACCGGCGGAGATTCTTGAGGAATCCTACAGCTATATTTCGATTCTCTCGATTTTCCTGTTCGTCATGTTCGCCTACAACCTGTGCTCCGGCCTGCTGCGGGCGATCGGCAACAGCTTCATGCCGCTTGTGTTCCTGATCTTTTCATCGCTGGTGAACATCGTGCTCGATCTGCTGTTTATCCGCACCTTCGGCATGGGTGTCCGGGGTGCCGCGATTGCAACCGTCATTGCACAGGGCATTTCCGTTGTGCTCTGCCTGATTTATATTGTTACGAAAGCGAAAATCCTGCTTCCGGAAAAACGCCACTTCGCGCTGGACCGCGGACTGTACGCAGATCTGCTGGCGCAGGGATTTTCGATGGGATTTATGAGCAGCATCATTTATGTCGGTTCGATCGTTCTGCAGCCGGGCATCAACAGCCTCGGATATGAAACTATCGCCGGACATACCGCTGCGAGAAAGCTGTTTTCGTTCTCCATGATGCCGCTTTCCTCCATGGCGCAGGCCGTCAACACCTACGTTGCACAGAACCGCGGCGCAGACAACTGGGAGCGCGTGCGGAAAGGCATCCGTTACGCTTACATTTTCTGCTTCAGCGTAACCGCGTGCCTGATTGTAATCGTCACCCCACTTGCACCAACCATGGTACACCTGATCTCTGGTTCATCCGACCCGACCGTCCTCGGAAACGGAGCCCGCTACCTCCGCGTAGCCATCCCGTTTTTCTTCGCCCTTGGTCTTGTCAACTGCAGCCGTCTGGCACTGCAGGCACTCGGAGAGAAAATTCTGCCGTTGCTGTCGAGCTTTATTGAGCTGTTTGGAAAGATTATCTTTGCCATGGTATTCATTCCACGCTACCACTACAGTGCCGTGATCTGGTGCGAACCGATCATTTGGTGCTTCATGGCTGTGGAGCTTGTGATTTCACTGTATCGAAACCCTTATATGAGAAAAGGGAAGACAGGAAACTGATTTTTAAATGAAAAAATTACCGGCCAATGCACGGAAAAATCTGTGTGTTGACCGGTAATTATATATCACATTATATTATTCATAGCAGGCACTGAATGCAGGTCTCATTTCTTCTGTTTGTCTGCGTGTCAGTCCATAATCTGCAGCAATCCGCTCCCAGTTTTGCTTTACCGTTGCCAGGATTTCTTCTGCGTATGATTCTGCTTCGCTCTTTGTGATTCCCGCACGTTCGGCCACCAGTTCTGCTGACAGACTCCGTCTGAGCCGGGCAAGCTTAATCTGCTCGCCCATGGTTTTTAAGATGTCTTCTGTTCTTGGAAGTATATTATATGCTGCTTTCTTCATTTTAAATCAACCTCCATATAATGTTTATTATTATATACAAATTGTGATAAAATGTTAATTTTAGAAAATGTTATAAAAGCAATACATAATAAGAATCTGTCGGATCAGGGTGCATACCTGGTTTTCTAAGTATGGGAGTGATGATATCAGCATATTTTTGTAATGAATGTTCCAATCATCAGGTGATACAATGAATCTTTTATGGAGTTCCATGCTTCTTCTTGGAATCGTATACGGTGCGCTGCAGGGGCGGATGCCGGAGGTGACGGATGGGGTGATTCAGGCTTCGAGGGAGGCGGTGGTGCTGGCGGTTTCGCTGGTTGGGGTGACGGGGTTCTGGGCAGGGCTGATGGAGATTGCGAAGAAGGCGGGAGTGATTGACGGGCTGGTGAAACGAATGGGGCCGGTGATGCGGTTTTTGTTTCCGGAAGTGCCGGAAGATCACTCTGTGATGCGGGCGGCGGGGATGAATATGATCTGTAATGTGTTCGGACTCGGCGCGGCTGCGACGCCGCCGGGGCTTGCAGCGATGGAGCGGTTTGAGGAGCTGGAGGAAGAGCGGCGGAAAATGAAAAACCCGGCCGCAGTTCCAGAAGGAACCGCGAACCGGGAAATGTGTACGTTTTTGATTTTAAATATTTCTTCTCTGCAGCTCATCCCCGTCAACATCATTGCGTACCGCAGTCAGTACGGCAGCGTCCACCCAACAGCAATTGTCGGACCGGCGCTTGCTGCGACGGCTGCGAGTACGATTGCGGCGGTGGTGTTTTGCAAAGTGATGGAAAGGATGGGGCGATGATTATTCAGATTACTCAGTCCAGGTGCCGTTTACAAAGACATCGGTCTCGCTTCCGTCTTCGTGAATACCCACGATATGCAGGTCATCCGATCCAACCATAAAGTCAACGTGGATCAGGGAATCGTTGATACCTTTTGCGAGGATTTCTTCATCACTCATATCCATAAATCCGTCCAGTACCTCAGAGAATCCGGCTCCGGCGGCAACGTGGCAGCATGCGTTCTCATCGAACAGCGTGTTGAAGAACATCAGCCCGGACTGGTTGATCGGGGATTCTTTCGGAACGAGTGCAACCTCGCCGAGCATCGAAGCGCCGTCATCCATGGCGAACATTTTTTTCAGAACTTCCTCGCCCTGCTCTGCGTGGCAGTCAACGACTCTTCCGTCCTTGAAATCAACGGTAAAGTTGTTGATAACCTGTCCGGACCAGCTGAGCGGTTTGGTGGAAACGAGGCGGCCTTCACATTTGCCGCGCATCGGGCTGGTGAAAACTTCTTCGGTCGGCATATTCGGGACATAGAAGGTATTGTTCATATGGTTGATATTGCCAGCGCCGCTCCACTTTGCGCCCGGAATCAGTTCAACTGTGAAATCGGTGCCGTTTTTGCTGGTATAATGCAGTTTGCGGAACGCCTGTTCATTCAGCCAGTTGGCTTTTTGGGTCATGCGGTCACAGTGTGCCTGCCAGATTTTCTCGACATCTTCGCCTTCTTTTAAATACAGGCAATCAAAAATAGCATTCCACAGCTTCTCAACCGCAATATCCTCCGGCTCGCCCGGGAATACTTTTTTGGCCCATGCCGGTGACGGAGCGGCAACGATCAGCCACTGATGTTTTCCGTCGAGCTGATCGCGGTATTTTTTCGTTACTTTCCCGCGCATCTGACGAACGGTAGAGAGCAGATCGGCAGAGATGCCGGCAAGCTCATCCGGATCGGAGGAGTCAATGAAAATGCGGACCGGAAGATCTACGGTCATCTGTTTGAGACGCTCTTCCTCCCAGGTCTGAACGGTGCCGAGGGTTTCTGCGGATGCATACTGATAATTCAGTTTGTTGATCGGACCGCACTCCCAGATTACTTCAACGTAGCTGGCACCGGCTTTGTAGCATTCTTCGGTGACCATAGTAGCAAGCTGAACCTGGTCAACACCGGTCTGCAGGCGGATGCGCTGTCCTTTCTGTACATTTGCGCCGATTTTTACGATCAGCTTTGCGTATTCTCTTAATTTTGCTTCATTCATGATAAAAAGCTCCCTTTTTGTAAAGTTTGTTTCAACTCACAGTCGGTATTTTCACGGAGTCTGACATGTCGAAAATAGTTCGACTGTGACTTGCCTCATGTCAGTGGAGGATACCGATTTCTCTCCGCCCGCCACTGCCGTTATGTTTCTTTTAACAATTCATCCCACCGCTTTAGAAGCGAGGGACTTCTTGTCTACGGATGTTAAAATTGGAATGGATCGTTAAACGCTCCATAATACGAAACCGGTTCGCCCGCAGAAAGCAGGTGATGGACATCGCCGACGGTCTGGCAGCGGAAGTACACTTCGCCTGGTTTGCGCTCTTCCGTTCCGACGATCGTGACGGAAGTCGGCGCCAGGAACAGGCCCTGCCAGAGCTGCACCGGCGTTGTGTTGAGCAGATGGGACAGCGCGACGTAGGTAACGCCGAGATGGCAGAAGCAGACGATGACAGCTTCGCGGTTCGTTTCATCTGAAGCGTGGTAGCGGTAGCCGTCGCGTACATAACCGTAGCGAGCAAGCAGCGCATCGAGTCCGTCCGTTACGACACGATAATTTTCATCCATGTTTCCGGTTTTCATGATCGGGTTCTGTGTCCAGAGATCATGATCATAGAGATCCCGGTTCGCATCGAGCACATCCGGCAGAAAATCCCACGGAATCCGGCGCTTTCCGGTCTCCGGATCAAGGACAGGCGCATCAAATTCCCGCAGCCACGGAAGAATTTCGGCCTCGCGGCCCGCATTTTTCAGCGTAAAAGAAGCCGTATCCTTCGCACGTCCGAGCGGCGAGCAGTAAAAATCGGTGACGTTCCATTTCGCCGTCCGCTTCGAAAGTAGCTCAGCCTCACGCCAGCCTTTTTCAGTCAGCGAATCAATCTCATAATTCGGTTCGCCGTGGCGGATAAAGATAATTTTCATAAAAATTCCTTTCTTCGTATGCCACAAATTGTTTGGTTTATGCATCGAAAAGTCAATCTCAGTTCCGAAAAATCTGCGGCAGAGCACAGAACATTCAGAATTGATGTCACTTAGCTTAGTGTATCATAAATTGTCAAACTTGTGTGAATTTCTGTGGAAAAAGATGCGGCAAATTGGAAGAGGCGTTCGCACGTCTGGTAGGCGGCCTGGGAGGAGTGGTTAAGATCTGAGAGGAGAGTGACAGAGGATGATGCGTTCTGGAAATATTTTTGAACGGGAAGGCAGCAGAGGGCATGGCATGAGAACCGTATCGGGAGTGACGATTGCTGTGATAATCTGTTCTCTGCTGTCAGGGATTGCAGCAATTGGAATTATTTTGAATTTTGAAGCGGTAACGGCCAGAATTGCCGTTTTTGTTGTCAGGCTGTTATCATCTGCGTTTCCTGTTTTGTTAGTTGTTATAGCAATTCTTTATTTGGCGGCACGGCTGCGGTGGAGATGGCACAGAGATTACAGGAGGTGGTGATTATTCTGGTTGGGATAAGATGTATGATCAGGGCAGTATTGAAATAAAGGGGAGATGCCATTTATAAAAAAACAGTAAATTCGTCCACTTAGGACTAGCCGCCGCGGCTGTAGATTGATACAATAAAAGAAATAGGAAATATCGATTTTTTGCATAGGAGGAACACGGCGGCATGGCGGGATATGTGAGTCTTCAGGATGTAACAAAGACCTATCAAATGGGTGAGATTACCATCAAGGCTGCGGATGGGATCAGCTTTGATGTGGAAAAGGGTGAGTTTGTGATTGTTGTTGGACCGAGCGGTGCGGGTAAGACGACGGTGCTGAATATTTTAGGCGGAATGGACACAGCGACTTCAGGAAAGGTGTTGGTGGACGGGGCGGAGATCAGTAAGTACCGCGGCAAGAAGCTGATCCAGTACCGGCGGGAGGATATTGGATTTGTTTTTCAGTTTTATAATCTGATGCAGAACCTGACGGCGCTCGAGAATGTGGAGCTGGCGATGCAGATTTGTAAGCATCCGCTGGATGCGTCGGAGGTGCTTGAGGAGGTTGGGCTGGAAGAGAGAATGAATAACTTCCCGGCGCAGCTTTCGGGCGGAGAGCAGCAGCGTGTGGCGATTGCGCGTGCGCTGGCGAAGAATCCGAAACTGCTGCTCTGCGATGAGCCGACCGGCGCGCTCGATTATGTGACGGGAAAAGCGATCTTAAAGCTGCTGCAGGATACCTGCCGGGAGAAGGGGATGACGGTCATTGTCATCACTCACAACTCGGCGCTGACACCGATGGCGGACCGCGTGATTAAAATCCGAAACGGAAAAGTGGCGGGAATGAAAACAAATGAGAACCCGACGCCGGTGGAAGAGATAGAATGGTAGGTGGACGATGAGAGCATTTCGAAAAGACTTTATCCGGGAAATCACAAAGAACAAGGGGCGGTTTCTGTCAGTCTTTTTCATCGTGCTTCTTGGCGCGGCGTTTTTCTCGGGCATTCGGTCGGCGGAAGGAGATATGAAGGTTTCGGCGGACCGGTATTATGATGAAGTAAATTATATGGATTTGAAAGTCCTTGGAACGCTGGGGCTGACAGACGATGATCTGGCGGATATCGCGAAGACGGATGGCGTGAAAGCGGTCTACGGCGGAAAAACGGTGGAAGTGCTGCATGACATCGGCGAGAGCGAGCAGGTTGTGAAGCTGATTGCGCTGACGGACGGTGTGAATGAGCCGCGCGTGGTCGAGGGACGGATGCCGGAGAAAGAGGATGAAATTCTTGTTGATACGCAGTTTCTAAAAAGTTCCGGCTGTGAGATCGGAGATCAGGTAACGTTCACTTCCGGAACGGAGGATCCGCTCTCAGATTCGCTGACCGGGGACACGTTTACGATTGTTGGTTCGGCGACACTCCCTTATTATATGGATCTGAACCGGGGAACGGGCTCGATTGGAAACGGAAGCATCAACAGTTTTGCACTGCTGCTTCCGGAGACATTTACCTCGGATCTCTATACAGAGATTTACGTCCAGGCGGACGGCGCACAGGAAGAGGCGAGCTACAGCGATGCGTATGATGAGACGGTGAAGGCTGTACAGACGAAGATTGAAGCGCTCGAGGATGCGGCGTGCGACCGGCGGTATACGGCAGTCAAAACCGAAGGACAGGAAAAGATTGATGATGCAAAACAGCAGGTCGCTGATGCAGAGCAGAAATTAGCGGACGCAAAAACAGAGCTGGATGACGGTGCACAGCAGCTTGCCGACGCGAAAGTGACGATTGCGGACAAAGAGCAGGAACTTCTCGACGGCGAACAGACGTTAAAGGACAAAGAACAGGAGCTTCTTGACGGAAAGCAGACGATTGCTGAGAAAGAACAGGAACTCCTTGACGGAAAACAGACCATTGCAGACAAAGAGCAGGAACTTCTCAGTGCGAAAGCAACCATCGCCGATAAAGAGCAGGAACTGGCATCCGGCAAGGCAACGCTGAAAGATAAAGAGGCGGAACTTGCGAGCGGAAAAGCGACGCTGGAAGCAAAGGCGGCAGAGCTGGAAAGCGGAAAAGCGGAGCTGAATCAGAAAGCCGATGAACTTGCAAGTGGAAAAACCACACTTGAGGCAAAAGCGAAAGAACTTTCCGACGGAAAAGCACAGCTTGCAGAGAAAGAAACAGAACTGGCATCCGGCAAAAAAGAGTTAGAGGAAAAAATGACGCAGCTTTCGGCGGCAAAAACCGAACTGACTCGGAAGCAGACGGAGCTGAATACTGCAAAAGAGCAGCTTTCCGAAAAAGAAACGGAATTGAATATTGCAAAGGAGCAGCTTTCCGCTGCACGCGAGGAACTGGACAACAAGAAAGCAGAAACCGCTGCAGGACGCACACAGTATGAAGCGCAGAAGGCAGCGTATGAAGAACAGAAGAGTCAGTATGAGACAGCCAAGGATCAGTTAGCCCAGATTTCCAGGCAGCTTCCGATGGTGGAGGCTGCGCAGACAGAAGTGACTGGTCAGATCGAGGTGATTGAGGCTCAGCTTGACGGACTGACAGAGGAAGATGAAGCATATGTATCCCTGTTGGAACAGAAAACTGCGCTGGAAGCAAAGCAGACAGAGTTAGCACAGCAGCTTTTCACGATGCAGGAGCAGAAAACATTTCTGGAACAAAACATCGCAGCGTTTGAAGCAGCAAGCGCTGATGCGGAAGCCCGGCTTGCGGCTGCAGAAGCTCAGATTACCGACGCAGAAAGTCAGCTTGCCGCTGCAGATGCACAATTAACAGAAAAAGAGCAGGAATGCGCCGCAGGCGAGGCACAGATTGCTTCTGCAAAAGAAGAACTGGAAAGCGGCGAAGCTCAGATTACAGAGGCTCTTGCCCAGCTTCAGGATGGAGAAGCACAGGCAGAAGCTTATCAGAAACAGATTGAAAATGGCGAAGCCCAGCTTGCATCCGCCAAAGCAGCGATTGCCGACGGAGAAGCTCAGATTGAGACGAACCGCAGTAAATTAAAAGACGGAGAAACTCAGCTTGCGGCTGCCAGAGCCCAGCTTGCTGATGGGGAACAGCAGATTGCATCGTACCGACAGACGATTCAGTCGGGTGAGGCCCAGCTTGCCGCTGCAAAGCAGACAATTTCCAGTGGAGAAAGTCAGCTCGCCGAAGCGAAACAGACGATCGCCGACGGCGAAACCCAGTTAGCCGAAGCCAAGCAGACGATCGCCGATGGAGAAACTCAGCTCGCCGAAGCCAAGCAGACGATTGCCGACGGAGAAACCCAGCTTGCCGACGCGAAACAGGAAATCGCCGACGGAAAAATCTCCCTTGCGGATGCGAAACAGGAAATTGCCGATAAAGAAAAGGAACTTGAGGACGGCAAAGCCGAATATGAAAAAGCAAAAGCCGACGCCGAACCAGAAATCGCGGATGCGAAGCAGGAAATTGCGGACGGTGAGAAAACACTCGCAGACCTGAAAAAACCAACGTGGTACGTCTGGGGACGGAATAAGGTAACGTCAACTGAGAGCTTCGGTCAGGATGCCGGCCGTATCTCGAATATCGGAAAATTCTTCCCGGTTATCTTCTTCCTCGTGGCTGCTCTCGTCAGCCTGACGACGATGACTCGAATGATCGAGGAACAGCGTCAGCAGATCGGAACGTTAAAAGCCCTCGGCTATTCCGACGGCGTGATCGCCTTTAAATATTTCGCATACGCGATGCTCTCCACCGTATCCGGCGCTCTCGCGGGCGTGGTGGTTGGAGAAAAAATCCTGCCCTGGGTTATTATGAATGCCTACGGCATGCTGTATACCGGACTCCCGTATTACATGACCCCGCTGAACTGGGAGCAGGGAGGCCTTGCGATTCTGGCGAGTGCAGCCTGCACCGGCGTGGCGACGATCGCGGCATGCTACAAAGAACTCGCCGCAGGTCCGGCAGAGCTGATGCGGCCGGAAGCACCGAAAAACGGCAAACGGATTTTCCTGGAACGCATCGGCGTACTCTGGAAACATCTGAACTTTACGCAGAAATCAACCGTGCGGAATCTGGTGCGGTATAAAAAACGATTCTTCATGACCGTTATCGGAATCGGCGGATGCATGGGTCTGATCCTCGTCGGTTTCGGCCTTCAGGATTCCATCACCGCGATTGCGAAAAACCAGTTCGTCAGCCTCTTCACCTATCAGGCGAATGCTGTGCTGAATTCAGATGTGGATGAATCCGAAAAAGAAGCATTGCAGACCGATCTGGAAAACTACAGCGGCATCGATGAGCTGCTGGAAATGTACTGCCAGAACATCGAACTGCAGACCGACAAAAAGACCGTGGATGCAGTGCTTGAAGTGCCGAAAGAACTGACGAATTTCAATGACTTCTATGCCTTCCGAGACCGGAAAAGCGGAGAAGTTTACGAATTCCCGACCGACGGCGGCGCAGCCATCAGCGAAAAGACAGCAACGATGCTCGGCGTAAAAGCAGGCGACACGGTTCAGCTGAAAAAAGGCGATGATATTGTGGACGTAAAGATTTCGATCATCGTCGAAAACTACGTGCGCCATTACCTGTATTTGGCCCCGGATCTCTACGAGGAGCTGTTCGGCGGAGCGCCGGACTACAACCAGCTTCTGATGAAATATCAGGACATGTCGGGCAATTATGAGACAGCACTCGGAGAAAAAATCATGACGTACGACGGTGTAGCGGCAATCTCGTTCACATCCGACCTGATTGATCAGATTGACAACATGCTTCGTTCCCTCGACATCGTCATCGTGGTGCTGATCGTATCGGCGGGCCTGTTGGCGTTTGTGGTGCTGTACAACCTGAACAACATTAACATCACCGAACGACAGAGAGAGCTGGCAACGCTGAAAGTGCTCGGCTTCTTCGACGGCGAGGTGGCATCGTACGTGTACCGGGAAAACATGGTGCTGACACTGTTCGGCGTTATCGCGGGCATGGGAATTGGAACGTTTTTACATCATTGCGTAATTCAGACCGTCGAGGTCGATATGATGATGTTCGGACGAAACGTGTTCCCGCGGAGCTACGGCTGGAGCGCCCTGATTACCCTGGCGTTTGCCCTGTTCGTCAACTTTATGATGTTCTACCGGTTAAGAAAAATTGATATGATTGAATCGCTGAAAAGCGTGGAGTAAACAACAGAAAAAGGCCGTCCGCGGTGATGCAGAGAATCTGCAGAAACCGTGGGCGGTTTTTTCATTTTGAAAGTGAAATATGAGCCGGAATGCTTGTTTTTTCAGACATTTCGTTGTATAAAAAAGATAAGGGTTTTTATCAGAACAGAATCAAAAAACAAAGAGTAAAGGGGATTTTTACAAATGGGAACAACAGAAACGAAAAAAATGAGAGTCGGCGTTGTCGGCTGCGGAGCGATCAGTGATATTTATCTGACGAACATGATTCATAACTTTGAGAATCTTGAGGTAGCAGCATGCTGCGCAGGCCATCTTGAACATGCGAAAAAGAAAGCAGAGCAGTATGGCATCAAGGGCTGTACCTACGAGGAAATTCTGGCAGACCCGTCGATTGAAATGGTAGTCATTCTGACACCGGCACCGACCCACGAGGGGCTGATCCGTCAGGCACTGGAAGCCGGAAAACACGTTTACACTGAAAAAACAATGACCCTCGCACCGGAAACGGCAGCGAAACTGATCGAGCTGGCAGAGGAGAAACATCTCTATCTCGGTTCCGCACCGGACACCTTCCTTGGATCGGCACTGCAGACCGCAAGAAAAGCGATCGACGACGGGCTGATCGGCGAGGTGACATCTTTCGAAGCATGCGCAAACCGCGATCTTGATTTGCTGGCGAGCATCTTCCGTTTTCTGCGGATGCCGGGCGGTGGTATCTGCTACGATTTCGGTGTTTATTATCTGACCGCCATCGTCAGCCTTTTCGGCCCGGTGGACCGTGTCGTTTCCTCCGTGCGCAACCTTGCGCCGAAGCGCGTCAATGTCGTCCCGGACAGCCCGGAATACGGCCAGGAATTTGACTACAGTAACGAGAGCCAGGCTTTCACGATTCTGGAAATGAAAAACGGCGTGACCGGCACATTCTGTGTCAATGGCGACAGCACCATCAACGATCAGGCGGTATTCACAATTTACGGCAAAAAAGGTATTTTAAAGCTGGTGGACCCGAACAATTTCGGCGGCGATATCGTCTACATTCCGGGCGTGAAGGACTGGACACAGCAGGCAGTTCCGGAAGTGCTGGATTATGGCTTTGCCTACAGCGAAAACAGCCGCGGCCTCGGTCCGTCCGAGATGGCAGAAGCAATTGCAGAGGGCAGACCAAACCGTGCGAGTGCCAAAATGGCATATCACGTACTCGATACGATCGATCAGATTATGAAGAGTGCGGAAACGGGTGCATTTGAGAAGGTTCCATCCACCTGCGAAAGACCGGAGGCCATGCCGAATTCATAGCCTATTTCTGATAGGATTGCAGGTACATCTGACGGAAGTCGGTAGGGCTTACATTTTTTGATTTCAAAAAGACTCTGTTAAACGTAGAAATACTGTTAAAACCGGATTCGAGCGACACTTCGGTGATCGTGAGATCCGGTTTTTTTAACAGGTTTTCGGCGATATGGAGCCGTTCCCTGGTGACGAAATCCGTGAAGGAGAGGCCGGTGTATGCGCGGAACAGCTTGGAAAAATGGCAGCGGGAGAATCCGGCGACCTTTGATGCTTCTTCCAGAGAAACCGGTTCGGTGCAGTGACTCGAGATCCAGGTACATGCAGCAATCATCTGGCGGTGTACCTGTGCGGAATGGCCTGTTTTTTGCGGTGCGGCAGTTTCGGTCGGCACGGAGAGATTTTCGCCGAGCAGAATAAAAAACTGATACAGCAGAACGCATCCGCGCAGCTCGGAAAAACTGATACCGGAGAGGGAGAGCCTGCGCAGCTCTGTCAGAAATCCGCGGAGTTTTTCGATTTCCGGGAAGTTGTTCTGATTCAGAAGACGGATCTGATAAAAAAGATAAGCAACGGACTGGAAATCCACGCGTTTTTCCAGAAAATCTGCATCGAGCTGAAGCATGATCAGGCGATGTTCTCTGTTGATTGTGGAAACAGCGTGCAGCTCGCCGGGCCAGATAAAAAGAAGATCACCGGGATTTAGCGGAAAGGTTTCTCCATTTACTTCATAGATAATGCCGTCATCCTGTGCAAGCACAATTTCAATATAGTGATGCCAGTGTAGACCGAAATAGGCGGGGACATGCGAAATAGAGATATCGTAAACATAGCTGTTAGCAAAATGATTGTTTTCGAAAAAAGAAGTCGAATCGTTTTTCATGGCAAAAGAATCCTCCGTATCTGATAAACGGTATTATACAACAGAAGAGAGAAAAAATATAGAAAAAATCGAAACATCTGGGCAATGATCGGCAATATATAAGTAGTGTTTTACGAGGATCTGTATTATGGTTAAGATATGAAAATTGTGAAGAACGGCAGAAATCGGAAAAAGAGTGATGTGATTTTGGCGAAAATTCACAAAAAACAATAAAAGTTTATGAAAAGTGAAGAAGTGAGAGGTAAGCGAAAAATGCAGATTTATGTAGATGGAAATGCTGTGCGAAGCGGAAATGGGCAGAAGGAATATCCATTTCGGACGATTTCCGAGGCGGCAAAAATTGCAAGGCCCGGCGACGAGGTGCTTGTAGCGCCTGGCGTATATCGGGAATATGTAGATCCGGCGAATGCGGGATGTGAGGATGCAAGAATTGTGTACCGTTCTGTGGAACCGGGAAAAGCTGTGATTACCGGTGCGGAAATTGTGGATAACTGGGAGCATTTGGAAGGTGATGTGTGGACAGCGCGCGTTTCGAACGGATTGTTTGGGGATTACAATCCATATACGACACTGGTCAGCGGTGACTGGTTTATCGCATCCTACACAGCACACACCGGAGAAGTGTATCTGAATGGAAAATCCATGTATGAGGTGACGAGCCTGGACAAGGTGAAAAAGCCGGAGATCTATAAAAAATCCTGGGATCAGGCATTCACGGTTTACACCTGGTATGTGGAGCAGGACGAAGAAAAAAATGAAACCGTTTTCTATGTGAATTTTCAGGGAAAAAATCCGAACGAAGAAACCGTAGAAATCAATGTACGTGAGAATTGCTTTTATCCGTCGAAGGAGGGCATCGGTTACATCACTCTGTCCGGCTTTGTTGTAAAACAGGCGGCAACTCAGTGGGCTCCGCCGACGGCATATCAGGAAGGAATGGTCGGCCCGCACTGGTCAAAGGGATGGATCATCGAGGATTGTGAGATTTCAGATTCGAAGTGTTCGGGCATTTCACTTGGAAAATACAGACAGCCGAACAATGACAATAAATGGCTCAAATGGAAATTCAAAGATGGTACACAGACGGAGCGTGACTGTATCTGCCAGGCGCAGCGAGAGGGATGGACAAAGGAAAACATCGGAAGCCACATCATCCGCCGGTGCAACATCCACGACTGTGGACAGACGGGTATTGTAGGCCACTTAGGTGGTGTGTTCTCGATTATTGAGGATAACCACATTCACCATATCAATAATAAACAGAACCTTGCGGGTGCGGAGATCGGCGGCATCAAGATGCATGCAGCAATCGATGTGATCATTCGAAGAAACCATTTCCATCACTGTACGAGAGGCCTCTGGCTCGACTGGCAGGCACAGGGCACACGTGTTACGCAGAACCTGTTCCATGACAATACGCTGCCGAACGAGGAAAATGCAAATCCAGAAGGTATGGACGGTATCGGCGAGGATATCTTTATTGAAATTTCCCACGGACCGACACTGGTGGACAATAACGTACTGCTTTCGGACCGCGCGATGAAGCTGGCAACACAGGGTGTTGCGGTAGTACATAACCTGATCGCGGGATCGTTTACTGCTGTCGGCCGAGGTGTCAACAATGGCTCCGACAAGCTGCCGTCGCCGCGCTACACACCGTACCATGTGCCGCATCGCACGGAGATCAACGGATTTATGACAGTTCTTCACGGTGACTGCCGGTTCTACAATAATATCTTCATCCAGAAGCCGGTTCGTGCGGGAATGGAAGAAATCCGTAAACTGACCGGAGATAATGAGTGGGATGACGGAAATCTGACAGCAGGAACCGCACCGTACAGCGGATATCCGACATTGGAGGAGTACGTGGCAAGATTTGAGGGCTACTGCGGAATGGGCTCCGGAAAGTCACCGGATCTGTATTACGAGAAGCTGCCGGTATGGCTTGGCGGCAACGTTTACTTCAATGGGGCGAAGCCGGCAGAGCAGGAACAGGACGCTGTAGTGGATACCGAGCATGAAATCACCATCGGTGTAAAAGAAGAGAACGGTAAATGGAAACTGGAGACCAATGTTTACGATTATCTGCCGCAGAATGCCTGTGCAGTGATCTCAACGGAGACGCTTGGCATGGCATTTGAGCCGGAACAGAAATATGAGAATCCGGATGGAACGCCGATCGTGTTCCGATATGACTACTTCGGAAACCGTCAGGGCATTCATCCGCTGCCGGGCCCGTTTGCATCAAAAGAGGCTGCGGAAGAAGCATTATCATAAAGAAATTCTATAGACCCGCAAAAAAATAGCGTAAAAATTCAGCGCCGCAGAGAGTGAATGATTGCGTCACAGCCTTTTTTGCAGGGTTTTCGGGTTTTACTATAACAAAAAGGAGTATAGAGAAATGATTTACTATGTCAACAATTCCGCTCCGAAGAATGGAAACGGAACAAAAGAGATGCCGTTCAAGTTCATCAACGATGCGGCAAAAATTGCAAAGGCAGGAGATGAAGTTCTGGTTGCACCTGGTATCTACCATGAATATGTCGATCCGGTCAACGGCGGAACCGAGGATGCAAGAATCGTCTATAAGAGTGAGAAGCCGCTCGGCGCAAAGATCACCGGTGCGGAAACGATGAATGACTGGGAGCATTACAAAGATAATGTGTGGGTATGCCGTGTAGACAACGGAGTTTTTGGCAATTATAACCCATACACGACAATGGTCGGCGGTGACTGGTATTTTGCACCGGTGGTACGCCATACCGGCGCGGTTTATCTGAATGACCGCCAGTTATACGAGGCAGAGACGCTCGAGGAGTGTATCAAGGGCGAGGTTTATGCGCCGTCCTGGGAGCCGGAGTGGTCGGTTTACAAATGGTATACCGAGCAGGACAAAGAGAAAAATCAGACGGTCATCTACGCAAACTTCCAGGGTAAAAACCCGACGGAGGAAAAAGTAGAAATCAACGTGCGCCGGAACTGCTTTATGCCGTCGAAAACAGGCGTAAATTACATTACGTTCAGTGGATTTGATGTCAGCAAGGTAGCAACGACATGGGCGCCGCCGGCTGCTTATCAGGACGGTATGATCGGTCCGCACTGGTCGAAGGGATGGATTATTGAGGACTGTGAGGTCAGCAACAGCAAGTGCTGCGGTATTTCGCTCGGAAAATATTACGATCCGGAGAATGACCATTACTTTACCAGAAAACACGTAAAAAGCCCGACCCAGATGGAGCGTGATGCTGTCTGCCGCGGCCAGTATCATGGATGGACGAAGGAGAACATCGGAAGCCATATCATCCGCCGCTGCCACATCCATCACTGTGAGCAGACCGGTATTGTCGGACGGATGGGCGGTGTGTTCAGTATCATTGAGGACAACCACATTCACAACATCAACAATATGCAGCAGCTTGGCGGAGCCGAGATTTCCGGTATCAAGATGCATGCAGCGATCGATGTTGTGATGAGAAGAAATCACATTCATCATTGTACGATGGGCATCTGGTGCGACTGGGAGGCACAGGGAACACGCCTGACCCAGAACCTGCTGCACGACAACTGCCCGCCGGAGGGAACACCAAAGGCAGAGGGTGCAATGATGAGTCAGGATATTTTCATCGAGGTCGGCCATGGTCCGACACTGATCGATAACAACATTATGCTCTCACCGGTCAGCGTTCGTATGGCGACCGATGGTATTGCCTGCGTACACAATCTGATGCTTGGCTCATTAACTGCAGTTGGCGGCGGAACAGGAGACCGTTACACGCCGTATCACATCCGTCACCGTACCGAGGTTGCCGGATTCATGACATTCCTGCATGGCGATGACCGGTTCTACAACAACATCTTTATCCAGAATTACCCGGTTGAGGAAACAGAAACGGTTGAGGACATGGGCTTCAAGATGGAGGATAACCAGGAGGTCGGAACGCATGTGTTCGACGAGTATCCGACCTATGACGAGTGGATCAGCCACTTTGAGCTGGACAAACCGGCCGACATGAGCAAGCTGGAGCCGTATCACAATAAATGTCATCTGCCGGTTTGGGTAAACGGAAACGCTTACTTTAACGGAGCAAAGGCGTGTGTGAATGAAAAAGAGAATCTTATGGATAACGAGAACCAGGTTAAGGTGGAACTTGTGGAAAAAGACGGCCACTATTCCATCAAGACGAACGTGTATGAGTTCCTGAAGGATTTCCGGACGGGAATTATCAACAGTGATATTTTAGGATACGCCTTCGAGCCGGAGCAGAGATTCGAAGATCCGGACGGAAGCACGATTATCTTCGATCAGGACTATCTTGGCGAGCATCGCGGCGTGGCAGCAATGCCGGGACCGTTTGCGGATGGAGCTGAGGCAGAGAAGATTCTGTGGTAGAAGAAATCAGAACTTACCGGTTGATACGAAAAAAACAGGGCGCTGTGCAGGAAATGGCACAGCGCCCTGTTTTGGTAAAAGGAAAGTCAGGATGCCTTTGCAGAATCTTTTGCCGTCGGCATTTTCTCGTATAAGATTTTCAGCATAATCGGTGTTGCAATACTCGAGAAGAGAATCAGCAGAATCACGGCACTGAAGAAATCGCCGGATAAAAAGCCTGCATTCAGACCCTTTTGCGCAACGATCAGACAGACTTCACCACGGGTCATCATACCGACACCGATTTTCAGGCTGTCGCCCCAGGTAAAGCCACATCCCTTTGACATCAGGCCACAGCCGATGATTTTTGCGGCAAGGCCGATGATGACGAAACAGATGGCAAAGAGTACGAATTTCTCGTTCATGCCGCTGAGCGTTGTTTTGAGTCCGATACTTGCAAAGAAAATCGGTCCGAAAATCATATAGGAGCTGATATCCATTTTTTCTTCGATGTAATCGGAAGAATCGAGGGAACACAGGATAACGCCCGCAACGTATGCACCGGTAATATCGGCGATGCCGAAATATTTTTCGGAAATGTAGGACAGTCCGAAGCAGAGCGCAAGACCCAGAATCGGGAGACGGCGGGTGTGCGGAAATACGGAGTTCATGCGGTTGAACAGCTTAAAGCAGAGAAAACCGAGCACAATCGCAAGGGCAAAAAACAGAATGGTGGAGGCTGCTACTTTCAGCGGATTGGATGTCGGATCTTTAAAACCGATGACAACAGTCAGCACAATGATACCAATGACATCGTCGATGATGGCTGCATTTAAGATGGTTGTTCCAACCTCTGTTTTCAGCTTGCCGAGTTCTTTCAAGGCCTGTACGGTGATGCTGACCGATGTCGCAGTCAGAATAACACCGATAAAAACAGCGTGGTAAAATTCTTCCGTTCCGACAGCAGAGAAGCCATAAAAGCTCATGTATAAGATGGCTCCAAGAACGAGAGGAACAAAAACACCGGCACAGGCGATCAGCAGGGATTTCACTCCGGTGCGGAGCAGATCCTTCAGGCTGGTGCCAAGACCTGCGGAGAACATCAGCAAAATGACACCGATCTCAGCCATCTGTGCGAGAAAGTCAGACTGCTGAACGAGTCCCAGCACACTGGGTCCAAGGACAATACCGGCAATCAGCTCGCCCACAACCTGCGGAGCCTTGCATTTTCTGGCAAGAATACCAAACAATTTTGCGAATACGATAATGATTGCCAGGTCTTTTAAAATGACATACGTATCCATGAAAAAGATACCCCCTTTTATGAATTTTATGTATGTGTCGGCAGCTTGAAAGAGCAATGCCGGAGTTTGATACGCATACATTTTCAGTATAACAAAAATTGAGAAAAAATACTATCGGCAAGAAAGAAAAAATAAAGTAAAACGGAAAAATGATGCAGGCGTATGGAACCGTTCTTTTGTAAAACAAAACTGGAAAAGAGGATTGTGAGGGTTATTGTCAGATTAAGAGCAGTGAATGGTAATGGAAAAAGAGATATAGAAAAGAGCATGTAGATATAGTATGATCAAAGCAGCAAATAAATTTTACATGGAGTTTAAAAAGCGGGATCAAAGAAAAAACGAAAGGGGAAATAAAAAATGAGAGTTGGGAACGTGAAAGAAATTGTATTTTCGAAAGATCCAAAACAGATGAACTGGTTGCGTGAGGATTTTCCGTATGCCGAAGTGAAATGTCCTCCGGAGTTTTCAGCGGAGGTGCAGAATGAGAAAGACGGAGATGTGCTGACAACGAAGATTGTGGTTTCTTACAACGGTGCGCATCCGTATTTTACAAATGCCGGAAGTATTGGGGTTTCATTTCCGTTGCAGGACCGCTACACGGACAGTGTGACCTGCCGTGACTACCGGTGCCATGCACATGTTTTCTGTGGGGAGAATACCAGTTATATTATGGCGCTCCGCATGGGTGGTGCGGCTCCGCATCTGGGAATGGTGCTCACAAAAGGCAGTCTTTCTGCTTACAGTATTGAGCGCGATCTGAAACTGCAGAGCAATGACAGAGGCTGCTTCTGGCTGCATCCGTCTGCACAGGAGTTTGCGCCGGGAGACACGATGACGCTGGAGTGGAAAGTATTTCCGCATCAGGGACGCGAAGATTTCCGGGAGAAATTAAGAGCATTTTCCCAGGTGATTCTGGTGGATGCGGAGCAGTATGTGATTTATCCGGGAGAGACGAGTAAGGTAACCATTGAACCGGTATTTCAGGCAGAAAAGGTAACGGTAAACGGAGCATCGCTGGAAAAGACGGAAAATGGTGTTTATGAATATCTGTTTGAAAATGAAAAAACAGGAGAGTATGTGCTTTCGATCTGTGCCGACGAGGTGAAAACCATCTGCCGTCTTCTCGTGCAGGAGCGGCCGGAAACACTGGCGGCAAAACGGTGTGCGTTTATCGTCGATCACCAGCAGTATCATGGAAAGATCAAAGAACTGCAGGGTGCCTATCTGCCGTATGATAACGAAGAAAAAATTCTCGTCTGCACGCCGGAAAACGATTTCAATGCCGGACGGGAGCGTACCGGTATGGGTGTGCTGATTGCACGGGCACTGCAGCAGAATCTTTTAAAAGACCGGGAAAAAGCGGAGCAAAGCCTTCGTGAGTACCATGCATTCTATCTTCGCGAGCTGGTAAATGCAGCAACAGGTCTTGTTTGCAACTGCTCAGGAAAAGACAACAGCTATTTCCGGCTTTACAACTACCCATGGGCAGTGACATTCTTTCTTGAATGCTGGAAGCTGTGGGGAGAAAAAGAAGATTTGAAGACAGCAGTTCATATCACAGAGAAATTTTATGAACAGGATGGATTCCGTTTTTATCCGATTGAAATGCCGATTGTGATGCTCTGTCAAGAGCTGAAAAAAGCAGGAGAACAGGAGGATCTGAAAACAGTAAAAGATCTGTTCCGACGTCATGCCGACCAACTGATTGAGATCGGAACGGCTTATCCGGCTTCGGAGGTAAATTACGAGCAATCGATCGTACAGCCGGCGGCCGAAGTCATTCTTCAGGTTTACGAAGTGACCGGGGAAGAAAAATACCTGCGCGGAGCCGAGCAGCAGATCGCCGTCCTCGAACTCTTCGACGGCCAGCAGCCGGACTACCATCTGCATGAAACTGCAATCCGCCACTGGGACGGCTACTGGTTCGGAAAACGCAGAGTCTTCGGCGACACATTCCCGCACTACTGGAGCGCAGAAAACGGTCGGACCTTCCAGCGCTATGCCCGCCTGACCGGAAACGAAGAATATAATATCCGCGGTGAGCATTCCCTGCGCGGCGTGCTGTCCATGTTCTTTGAGGATGGAACAGCGAC
>OCHN01001296.1_pt1 | contig 21024 bp, 20 predicted proteins | sample 1538911 | NCBI WGS metagenome assembly OCHN01 (sample SAMN04571736, study PRJEB22368) | human gut metagenome | biome: human gut; material: stool | host: Homo sapiens | place: Luxembourg | collected 2013-01-11 | reverse complement strand
AAAAAACTGAGAGCACAAAAAACTGAGAGCACAAAAAACTGAGAGCACAAAAAACAAAGCGCATCAAAAAAAACAGCAGCTGGTCTTCACGACTGGCTGCTGTCTTACCTTATTCAATATGAATTAAACTAGCTTATGTTATTATGTCTTCTGACCTGATATAATACCATTATCGTGCCAAACACAAAAAACATTTTAAATTATCTTAAATATTTGCTGAAGAACCTCCAGATTTCCTCACACGTATCCATACTGTGCTCACTCCAGCTGTGATTGCCACCAATCACCTCATAGAGCCACACTTCAGTCTCAGGGCCACCCTTCCAGGCAGGAACACCGCCCAGATACCTGTGAAGCACCACCTGGCGAGGCCGGTTCTTGGGATTGTCCACTGGGACAGCAGGCACCTTCATCGAAAGCGAATCCACCACCTCATACGAACACCTGGCCTCATCCACCCATTTGCCCACAGCAATCGGAACAGCGATATACGCTCCCCAGCCGCCCTTGTTCATCGGGTCACCAGTCCAGAGCGAAGTCTTGTCCTCAGTACCGTGCACTTCCATAAGCGGAACAGGCCCCTTGGCATTCAGGTCCTTCTGCATCCAATCGAGCGTGAGTCCTGCAATCGGAGCAATAGCCGCGAAGAAATCCGGCTTGAGATACGCCATCAGATAACACATTTCCCCGCCATTGGACATACCGGTAAGGAAGACATTGTGCCGGCTCAGGCCATATTGCTTCTGAAGTCTTTTCGTAAGAGTGCAAAGGAAATCCACATCATCGGTCTTGAGCCCTTTCTGGAACGGATAGCCCACATTCCAGCAAGTATTTCCGCGATCATCCTTCGCCCCCTGAGGATAACAGACCGCAAATTTCTCCCGGTCTGCCACACCACACAGAGCAGAACCGCCCCGCATTGCCCTGCCGCCATAACCATGAAGGACAATGACAAGAGGCGCATCCTCCTTCATACCGTCAGGCAGATAAAGAAAATACTCCCTTTCCTGGCCCTTATGCTTGAATGTTTCATGAAGAGGTTCAGCTGCATTGACCTGCACGCAGGACAGCAGCGCCGCGAAAATCAGCGCAACGACAAACTTTTTCATATCAGCTCTTCTTTTCAGCCATCAGTTTCTGCAGACTGCTCAGATACTCCAGAACCGCCACGAGAGCAAGTCCGGCTATCGCCCAGATTATCGCCCCAGGAATCTGCAGATCAATGCCTTGGGCAGCATTGCCGGCACTCAGCAATGCCTGAGCTCCGGCCTGGGCAGCTTCTGCAGTCATTCCTCTTCTGAGCAGCTGTCCCTCAGCCACTGCCGTCATATCATTCCACGGCCAGACCTTCACCAGAGCGCCTATCACGAAGCCGACCAATGTGAGCATCGTGGCTCTTTCATAACGCTTCAGAAGCCAATGCAGGAATTTGGAGAAGCCTAAAATTCCTATTACGCATCCTATACCGAAAACCAGCAGGACCGGAAGATTCAACTGATTGACAGACTGCATTATATAATCGTATTTTCCCAGAATAACAAGAATGAAACTGCCGGAAATGCCTGGCAGAATCATAGTACAGACCGCTATCGCTCCGCAGATGAATATGAACCACAGGTCGTCAGGCGTGGTGGTCGGCGACAGGGTGCAGATGACTACGCCGAGGGCAATGCCGACCGCAAAGAAAAGTACATCAACGAATTTCCATCCTTTGATGTCGTATATCATATACACGGACGACGCTATGATAAGGCCAAAGAAGAACGCCCACGTCTGCACAGGATAGAAGTGCATGACATAGACCATAAGTTTCGCCAATGAGAAGATACTGATGAGAACTCCCACCAGAAGCGAAACCAGAAAAGTGCCGTGAATATATCTCCAGAACTCTCGGAACTGGCCTTTCAGCAGCATCTTCCACGATGACGGATCCATCAGCGCATTCAACGCGTCAATGATTTCCGTAAAAATTCCTGTCAATAAAGCGATTGTCCCACCTGAAACTCCAGGAATCACATTCGCCGCTCCCATTCCGAATCCCTTCAGTCCGGTGAGTATGTTTTTTGTCAATGCGTTCATCTTATTGAATAATGGTTTCCAGATAACGAGTAATTTCCTTGAAGGCGTCCGAAGGACCGAGTTCATGAGATGGCGAATCTTCCACTACGAGGTCAAAAGTCCTGCCCGGCAGTTGCACACGGCCGATTTTAAATACCGCGCCTGAGCACCCCGCCAATGCTGCAATAGGGAAATCCACATTGTCCACCAACGAGAGCAGAACATCCGCCCCGTCGGAAGAAATCATCTCGATTATTTCCAATGCCGGCCTGCCGTACCAGTTCAGGTCCTTCCTGAGGATGGTGTTGTTCAGGCTTGTTATCTGCCGTTCGTCCTCTCCTTTCTTGCTCAAATCGAGGAAATAGACATTGACCTTCATCCCTTTGGACTTGAAATAGGTCAATGCTGCCTCCTTGCAGTCATCTACGCCATTTTCCTGAGCATCCAAGACAATGGACACCGACCGGATTTCCGACAATGGGACGAGTCCGGTCGGTTGCTTGCTCGAATACCTTCTCAGAAACTTTCTTCTGAATATGTTCTTTATAAAATCTATCATCAGTCGAATTTTTCTTCCGCGACATGTCCTCCGTTAGCCGATATCAGCTCACGGATTTCTTTCTTGGCCGCTTTCCATCTTGGAATATCAATCTTCGTGCCGATGACCTCAACTACTTTGGCTGCGATGATGGAGCCGACTTCTCCGCAGACCTTCAGAGGCATGCCCAATGAATGCGCATAGAGGAAACCTGCCGCGTAGGTGTCTCCTGCACCGGTCGCGTCTATGGTTGCGGCTGGCCACGGCTCGATATAATGATATTCATCTCCGCTCTTGAGCATTGACCCGTCCTTGCCGACCTTTACCACTGCGATTTTGCAATGCTTGGCGATCTCGTCGAGGGCTTCGCGCGGCTGCATCTTGGTAAATGCCTTCGCTTCAGATTCATTGGCAAAGACTATATCCACATAACGGTCCACGATGTCGTGAAGGAAAGCGTCATTGGACTCGACCACGTTATAGGAGGCCATATCCAGGGATATGAGACAGCCCGCTTCATGCGCCATTTCCACAGCTTTGCGGATAAGAGCCTGATTCTGAACGAGGTAGCCTTCTATGTGAAAGTAGTCATAGCCCTGAAAATATTCCGGTTTCAAGTCTTCCGGAACCATTTCCAATGCAGCGCCCATATAGTTGGCGAATGTTCTCTCTGCATTGGCCCCGGACACGAAAACCATGGAGCGGCCGGAAGGGTTCTTGCCTTTCAGGAGCATTGTCTTGACGCCGTACTGCTCTTCATCGCTCTTGAACAGATGGCCGAGCTCGTCTTCGCCCACTTTTCCGATAAATGCAGCGTCCATGCCGAAGATGGCGGCACAGGTGATGGTGTTAGCGGCCGAACCGCCTGCCACATAATGCAGCCCGTAAGGCTTCAGGCTTTCAAAAATCTTGTTTCCTGTCTCCATATCCACGAACTGCATGCTGCCTTTCGGAAGATGGTACATTTTCAGGAACGAATCGTCCGGTAGCACTGCCAGAATATCCGTCAGCGCATTACCTATTCCCAATATTGACTTTGTATTCATATTACATTTTAAATTATTATCTACGGAGTCGGAAGTGGCTTAGGCAAAACAACATCCTCCCGTTTGAAAGGTCCTAATGAATATCCAGGTTTACAGAATATTGCAAAATTAATCTTTTGAATAGCAGCTTTCGTGTTAGTGCATAGAGTAAAAAAGAAATTAGCCACAAGCCTCTCCTCCGAACAATTATTATACGCGTCTTCCATCGCACTTAAGAACTTATTATTATCAAAAATCGGAAATTCCCACCTATCTTTTTCTGTATTATAAATTCCTTTCATGTATCTCGTCAAATTCAAAGGAGTATTATTTTGATATTCCAAATAACAGCCATGTAATTTCATCTGATTAATTATACTTGGCATAGATACCGAAAGCGAAATTGGTAATGATTTAAAAACAACCGAATATGGTTCAGTTGGAAAAGAGAATTCTTGATTAATATTCTTAATTGAATAAACACGTTGATTTTCATCTACAACCACATATTTATAAATTGTTTCAAAAGGAGATTCTGTGTTAAATGTCAACGAATATGTCTGCCCTATATTTCCTTCATCATCAACAATTCTCATGCAAACTGTTGTAACCTCATTTTCATTTGGTATAAAAGTGTATGTGTTCTTCGGTTTTGTTGCTAATGTTAATCCATCCGATCCTATAGAGGCTATATTCCCATCATTATCAATTAAAAACCATTCATACTTTAATTCACCCTCAGAAACCAGTTGATTAACCATATTCATATCTTGCGGATTTACGGTCGCTGCTGTAACCGTATAACCAGTTGGAAAACTATATGATGAACTAAGCACAATCTCTGGAAACGACACAATTATATCTTTATGCGTCCTATACAGTTTACCCGCATCTTGAACTTTTGCAGTTATTCTCACTACTCCATTTCCCGTTGGAGTAACTTTACCATTATTATCAACAACTGCTATTGCCTTATTAGATGACGACCACGTTATATTACTTCTTTCCGGAACGGAAAAAACAGTCTCAGATAATATTCTATCAGGCCCAGATATTTTGAAATCAATCTGCTCTTTTATCCATTTATATATATTATTATCTATAAAAATATGGGATCTCGCTTGAGAATCTATATAATATGCATCAAATGGGATTTTATCTAAATTAGGTGCCGCATTGTAGTAATCGAACAAATAGTCCTGCTCTCGAGCATTACCACCTCCTATACAAAGAGAACTGGCTGTTGGCACAAATGATATCATATTTGTCAGACGAAGTGTATATCCATATTTATGAACTACCGACTTGCTGTATTCACTCTTTTCGTGAGGTTTTAAAGAATAATACTCCCCTTCGAAAGGGACATAATATAACGAACCTGGAAGTTCATCATACGACAAACCACCATTCGGACATTCATGGGATGCCGAGAACAGCGTATATGTTTTAGAGATAAACCAAAGGAACTTTTTATTATACTTAACTTCTATTTGCGATATCTTCTCATCAGAATTTGAGGAAACATATGGCTTTATGGTTACTTTACATGATAGTTTATTAGAGCCCAACCATTTTGCTTTAGATGCAATATGAACAATTTCTGAAGGAACGTTAAAAAGGCCAATATTCCAAGACACAACACTGGCAAGTAAATCGCCCAAAAACCGAGTTTTAGCATAGCCATCAAAATAAAGAAGACACCCATTATATAGAGTAGGATTTATAAAATATGCTCCTCCATTTGAAATCGCTAAATTTTCTAATTGTTTTCCGTAATCTCCCCTCGGAAAGCCTACACTCTGTAATTCTTCTTGCCATTGCCGATGATAAGAATCATCAATGCTACCATCTTTATTAACATAATTATATAACATTTGTCTAACAGAAGTAGAGTGAATTAAATTATACATTTCCCTCTCCATCACAGAAGGAGTTCCTTCAAGAAGCATATCATTTATACTAACTGTTCCCCCATAACCATTCATCAAGCATAAGAAGTCATGCACAAGGAATAACGCTCCTAATGGCACATTTGCTCCAAGATGTGGAGAATCATGAGAAATGAATGTAGAAACATCATGAGTTATTCCATCTGATTCCATCTTACAAAGTGCATACCTTGCAATCAACCCTCCCATACTTTGCCCCATCAAGACGTTTGGCTCAACACTTCCTGCTCTTTCTTTTAATAAATTAATATCATTTAAGATCGATATCAATAAGGCAGCATTACACTTTATATCCTCTGTGGAATTATTCCAGTCGACATAAACCAAATCATACTTATCAGCCAATTCACTATTTGACCAATGTTTTGCGTAAAAATTACGATGAGTCGTATTTCCTAAGTAAACCAAAGCATCATTATCAATATTTTCATCAGCCAATAGAGACGAAATGCGCGGATCAAATCCTTCAACAACGATAAATGGTTTTTTTAAACTATTCTCAATACAATAATACGTTACCTGTGCTTTTAGTTCAACCCCATTAAAAACAACAGATTTAATGATTGAATCTGTCGGTTCCGGACATTGTCCATTTAATTCAAATGCATTTGTTGACTTTATATATACAGTTGAATGGGACAGATATACGTCACCATTATCTAGTGTTACTCTAAATTTTATATCCACGTTTCCTTCTTTTGAATACGTAGCCGTTATAGAATCGCCAATATTAGCCAGAACATAACCTTGTCCATCCCCAGGATCAAATTCAAACTTCTTAACATTATTTACATTTGAAAAATAATAATTATTGTCGATCTTGTATATAACAGTATTGGTATTTAGACTTGTTGACGGCGTACACCCGAATACTATTTCTTCGCCATAAGGATCAACCCAATTTCCGTCTATATACTTATCGCTAACCATTTCCGAAGTTTCGTCAAATACAATAAGACCATCTTTTATCGCATTAGGACGAATATAGTTATACTTATATAAAACAATGCCAATTTTAACGTTATCAGATTTCCTCTCGAAATTATCAATAATCTCTGTCACATTACCGATGCCTGACTTATCAAGGTGTGCGGAGTAAACGCTACTAAGCATATCTTGAAAATCCATGATAGATACATAATTGCTGTCCGCTAAAAATTTCCCATTATATTTTTCAAAGTCAATCAAGTCCATTGCATAATCCAACAGAAGCCCCGTTGACACTTTAGACTTATCTAAATTTTCAAACATTTTATCAAGAGAAGACCGAACAATAACATTTTCTTCAAACCTGCTTTGCGCGCTAGCATATAAAACGTTTAAAGAGGATACTAAAAGAAGTATCGCACATGAAGATATGAGATTTGTTTTCATAACACAATTATTTACGGGAAACAAAAAATATGAGCAAAACATCCATTATTTACAATCAACTTTTCTCCAGAATCAGACGACATCAACAATTCAAATTTTCCATCTGCATAATAATCTTCATAAGAAAATGATGTAAATTCAATCCACCCACTATCGGCCCTATACTTCTGATAACTTTTGTCTTTCTTGTCATATAGCCAAGCTTTTGCTTCTGACTTCAAGCCAACTTCCTGATTGCTATTGAAATAATACTTTTTATCGAGACTAAATTCCGAAGATTCGTTCAACATAAAATAAAGTTCTATAGTATCTCCGGATTTACTTACTATTGACTTCTGTGCCTCAAAGCAAAATTTCTGCTCTTCAATCCTTAGTGAATAAGGACAATACGGCATTACATATTCATCAGTATCACTACTAAAGACTTCCCCATTGATTTCAGCGCAAAACCAACTTGACATTTTACATTTCTGTGATAATATCCCATATAATATCTCACCTACACATCCTGATAGCGCAACTGGCAAAACCAAGAACAAAAAAAGTATGATATAACGACGACGCATACTAAACAATTTATAACTGATTATTTAATTCTCTAATATAATCCACATATCTGTTATAAAGACTCTCAGGAATTCCGATAATAGACGCAGACTCTTTAGACAATGACAAAACATACATACTATCCCTAAAAACAATTCGATTCATAATTAGATTATCAAAATCAGACTGCATTCTACTCTTCAATTTTAAGCTATCAAGATCATTGAGTCCAATAGATTTTGTTTTAAAGCGTTCAATTATCGATTTTTCCGAGGATTCCGATTCGACAGACGAACCATTTATTTTCTCATTTACACAAGCCGATGCTATAATTAACAAAGCAACATACAATAAAGAATGAAACGTTCTCATATAATTAAATTTTTAAGCAATTTACTGTTCCGGAGTAAACATCGGGTCCCAGGCTGGGAGGAGAGTCGGTTTCTGGCTCAGCATCTCGAGGATGTCGGCAGGGACATATTTCTTCTCGGCCACCACTCTGAACATATATTCGGCGAACCACTGGTCGGTCATGATGAGGCAGCCTCTGTATCCGCTGTCCGCGCCCCAGCTGTTCTCCACCATCCATTTCTGCGGAACACCGTCTTTGATGTCCACGGCAATCAGGGTCATGGCGTGAGACGAACCGCTCGCATGGGTGAGCACCCTTTCGCGCTTGTCCATGGTGTACTTTACATTGAACAGAGACTCATAATCATAGTTTGCGATGTCCAGAACGCCCTTTTTGGAATTCAGGAACTTGCCCACGTCACAAGAAAAGTACATCGCCGTATTGTCCTTGATGCTCGTCGCGGCCACCTCACGGATACGCTCTATCGGAAGATTCACATAGAGCCAGTTCTTTCCGTCATAGACGTGGCGGTCATAGTCGATCTCATAGACCTTGCCGTACTCACGGGTCGGGTCATTCATAAGCATCACATAATTGCCGTCCAGGTCCTCATCCACATATTTCTTATAGAAAGACAGCGGCGTATATTCCTCAGTAGAAACGAGTTTGTCAGAAGAATCGTACATTGACCATTCAAAAGAAGCAGGAGGAACGCCGAGGCAGAGCGACAGGATCCTGTAAACGTCCGTAAGCACTGACTCCTTGATTTTCAGCAGTTCTGCATTGACCTTGGCCTCCGCAGCGGCAGCGTTCTTTCCCTTTGCGGAAGCGGCTGGAGAAGCGTCGTAGGCAGCGCGCAGAGCCAGTCCGCCCTGACGCAGAATAGTCTTGAGCTGAAGGGCCATCTGCGAAGTGTTGTTGCTGGAATATGTCTCAGGCATCACCTCGGACGGCACGAGTCCATATTTCATCGCCAGGTCAGACACTCCCGTGAACTGGCCGCCGTCACTCAACGGATTTGAGAAGAGCCAATCCACCTTCCTGTCATCGAAAGGAAGTTTTCTCGTGTCAATGACTCCCTGCAGGAAAAGGTTAGCCTTCTCGAGCTGGTCATAGAAGAACAGATAGTTCTGTGAAAATGTGAACGAGCCCAGGTTATATTTTTCTATCATCTTGGCACGCAGCACATTGAGACCGGTGAACAGCCAGCATCTGCCTGACGATTTCTGATCCGTGATGCCCTTCGTCTTCACCCTGTCGGAAAAGTGGGTGTCGATCATGGAAGCGTTCTCGGCATTGGTAGCCATGACATTGACAGAACTTCCTGCCAACGCGTTACGCACAGCCTTGTCATAAGACGTTCCGGTGTAACCCTTGCTTATGCGTGAAAGAACTTCCGGTGACAGGCCGCCGTCCGGGGCAGTCTGGGCCATAAGTGAAACAGGCAACATTGCCGCAACCGCGGCCAAAACAATGATTTTCTTCATATCTGTATTTCTATTCATTATACAAAAGATACTTTCGACGCAGCGACTTGAAACGCTCCACATCGTCTTTCCACATTGACTTTATATCCTCAGGCGAGCAGCCGTCAATAATCATTTCGCGCACCCACGAATTTCCTATAAGCTTGTCAATAAATGGATTACGCCCGAAGAACGGACGCCCGTCAGGAAGCAGCACGCGTTCCCTGTCAGCCCCGGGGAGCGACATCAGCATAGAATAGGCATTGACAATATAATTCAGGTTTATCCCGTTCTTCCAAATTTCTTCATAGGTCAATGTCGTGAGATCCACGCCACTACACTCCTGCCCCTCATAGTCAGGATGCAGCGCCCCAGGCATGCTCTGCGGAACGAACTTGTAACTGAAAAGGCTCATGTCCGGGCTGCCGTACATTTCGAAAGGATGCTCAGTTCCACGCCCGAGCGAGACCACCGAACCTTCGAAGTAACAAGTTGATGCATAGAGATATACGGCACGCATCGTCTTGAGATTCGGGGACGGCGGCATTATCAGGCTGTACTTGCTGGCATGAGTATAACCCTTGCAAGGAACTACGGTCAGCTCACACTGCTTTCCGCCTTCCAGCCAGCCCTCGCCATTGATCATAAGCGCCAACTCACCCAATGTCATTCCATGCACGACCGGTATCGGAAGCGCTCCCACGCCTGACTTGTATTTCATGTCCAGGACAGGCCCGTCCACATAAAACCCGTTCGGATTGGGACGGTCCAGGACAATGACCTTCTTCCCTGAAGCCGCACAGATGTTCATCAGCCTGTACATCGTCACGTAATACGTGTAGTATCTTAGGCCAACATCTTGAATATCAACCAGAAGGACATCGAACAGATCGATATCCTCCCTGTTCGGACGGCCCGGTGCCCCATACAGTGAAACTATCTTGATCCCGGTCGCACCGTCGATGGAATCACCTACCTTGGCGCCTGCATCCGCATTGCCCCGGAACCCGTGCTCCGGAGAGAAAATCACCGTCACATTCACGTGTTTCCTGTTCTTGAGCACATCCACGAGATGAGGGCCATAGACTTTCGGGGCATTCAGGTCGGTTCCACGTCCCTTCAGCACCTTGTCGCCTACGATTCCGCTCTGGTTCGAGAACACAGCCACCCGCTTGCCGGAAAGCTCAGGCAGATACATGGAAAACTGTTCGTCTCCGAGTTTCACATTCGCAGCGGACAACGAAAATGCCGCCATAACCGCAAAGGTCACAGCAGCAATCATATATCTTTTCAATAATCTCATCCGAATAAAAATTAGGTTCAAGACCGCTACCCGGATAAAGTTACGAATATTATTTATTATTGCAATGAACCGCCTACGATATCGAGAATTTCGCTCGTAATCTTCTGCTGACGATTCTTATTGTACTCCAGAGTCAGTTCCTGAAGAATCTCATTTCCATTGTCGGTAGCAGTCTGCATGGCCACGGTCCTGGCCGCATGCTCGGCAGCATTCGTATCCAACTGCACCGTGAACATCTTGAGCATCATCACTTTAGGAAGCAGTTCTTCCAAAAGCGAATCCACGTCAGGCTCCACGATATAGTCGAAATTCCAGCCCCTGTCTTCAGAAGTTATGGCCTGGTCAATGTTCTCCGCTATCGGCATGATGGTCAATGGCAGATACGTATCCCTCATGGTCGGCTGAGATGAAGTGGACTTGAAATGTCCGTACAGCAGTTCCACCTTGTCGAATCTCCCCGTCATAAACCCGTGCACAAGTTCAGCGGACAGATTGGCCGCCTCCTCATAATTCGGATGTTCGGAAAGATGAGTGTAGTCAGCCGGTGCATCGAACCCCTTCTTGCGCATTGCCTCGGCGATTTTCTTTCCCACAGGATAGACAGTGATGTCCTCCGCAGTCAAGCCTGCCTTCAGATATTCGTCAATGACGGACTCCGTCTGCTTGATGGCTGCCGAATTGAAACCGCCGCACAAAGAAGAATTGGAAGAATACACCACCAGGGCCACCTTGGAAACAGGACGTGGAGAGCACAGGAGCTCGAGTTCCTTGTCCAGACCGACTGCTTCCGGCTCTTCGCCTTCTTCCACAGGAATAAGCTTGTCCTGATCTTCCTTTTTCTCAGCGCGTCTCTTGTAGGCAATCAGATTCGCCAGCATACGGTGAAGCATATCCTCGTAAGGCAACATGTTGCCTATGGCAGTCTGCGCCTTGTGAAGCTTGGCGGCGGCCACCATTTTCATTGCAGAGGTTATCTTCAACGTACTGTTGACAGAATCGACTCTATTCTTTATTTCTTTCAATGAAGGCATATCCGAAACTGAGAATATATCTAACTCTTGAGACCGAGCACGACGTCTTCAGCTTCCTGCTCGATTATCTTGGAAATCTTATCATCCAGCTTCCCTTCCGCAAGCGGCTGAAGGACATCTTCCTTGTGGGCCGCCCTCATCCTTTCCAGGAACTTGGACTGGAACTGGCGTGTTTTCTCCAGCGGAACATCTTTCAGCAGAGAATGCGTTCCGCAGTACAATATCGCAATCTGTTCACCCACCGGCATAGGAGAATACTGAGGCTGCACCAGAAGCTGCTTGTTCTTTCGGCCGCGGTCCAATGCCAAGGCTGTAACCTTGTCCACATCGCTGCTGAACTTGGAGAATGACTCCAGCTCATCATACTGGGCCTGGTCTATCTTCAATGTTCCTGCAACTTTCTTCATACTCTTAACCTGGGCACTTCCGCCGACACGGGATACTGAGATACCCACATTGATGGCAGGACGGAAACCTTGGTTGAACAGACTTCCCTCCAGATAGATCTGGCCGTCCGTAATGGAAATGACATTGGTCGGAATATATGCGGAGACGTCGCCTGCCTGGGTCTCGATGATCGGCAATGCCGTAAGCGAGCCGCCAGCCTCAACCTTTCCCTTCAGAGATTCCGGCAAGTCATTCATCTGCTCCGCAACCTCCTGCTGGCCAATGATTTTCGCAGCTCTCTCCAGGAGTCTGGAGTGCAGATAGAACACGTCACCAGGATAAGCCTCACGGCCTGAAGGACGACGAAGGATCAATGATACCTCACGATATGCGACAGCCTGCTTGGACAAGTCGTCATAAATCACGAGCGCGGCACGTCCGGTGTCACGGAAATATTCCGATTGCAGCACCTGCAAATGCAGAATAATACTGCAAAGCTGCCGGATCCGCAGCAGTAGCGGCCACGACTACGGTATAATCCATCGCGCCCTTTGAACGCAAAGTGTTTACGATGCTCGCTACCGTAGAGCCTTTCTGACCGATCGCCACATAGATACAATATACCGGATTGCCTTTCTCGAATTCGGTTCTCTGATTTATGATGGTATCTATGGCAATGGCGGTTTTACCTGTCTGGCGGTCACCGATGATAAGCTCACGCTGTCCCCTTCCGATAGGAATCATCGCGTCGATAGCCTTGATACCTGTCTGTAGAGGCTCATTCACCGGCTGTCTGAAGATAACTCCAGGAGCCTTGCGCTCCAGAGGCATCTCCACCTTGTCACCGCCGATTTCACCAAGTCCGTCAATAGGGACACCAAGCGGATTCACGACACGGCCGAGCATCTTTTCACTTACCGGGATGGAGACAATCCTTCCGGTACGTTTCACGGTCATTCCCTCCTTGACCTCATCTGTAGGGCCGAGAAGTACGGCTCCGACATTGTCCACCTCCAGGTTCATGACGACGCCCATGACGCCGCTGTCGAACTCCAGAAGTTCGCCGGACTCCGCATTGGTCAAGCCATAGATTCTGGCCACACCGTCGCTTACCTGCAGCACCGTGCCGACCTCCTCGAACTTTACCGAAAGGTCAGCGGACTCGAGCTGTTTCAGCAGCACGTCCGATATTTCACTTGGTTTGATATTATTCTGACTCATACATCAATCTGTTATTTTGTTCAATGAACCGTCTTCTCAGGTCCTCCAACTGCCTGGACACGCTCGCGTCGATTCTCTTGTCCGCAACTTCGAACACGAATCCTCCGATTATGGAAGGATCGACCGTCACGGACAGCTCAAGCTGAAGGCCAGTAAGATTCCTGAACATTTCACATATCTTTCTTTCAAGCTCCGGAGAAGGCATACTTACCACAAGTGTAGCCTGACTCACGCCTTGCGCAGAAAGCCAGCGTTCCTTGAAATAATGAAGGATATAGCGCAGATACGGCTCCCTGTCCTGTCTTATCACAAGTTCCAGGAATTTGGAAAGTGACGGACACATATCCTCGTTCCCGAGGGCTTTCGACATCAGCTCCACCTTTCCGGAAGATGTCAGCATGTTCTTGCTCTCCACAAGATGCTCGAACTCGCCGGATGCGGACAAGGCGTCAGCGAGCGTACAGGCCTGTCTGTACACGACCTGTCCGTCACCGGTCTCTTCCACATATTTCAGAAGAGCATCAGCATATCTTGACGCTATAATTCCTGTATTCATCCGAACTTCAGTTGTTTACCATGGAGTCCCTCTTGGAATTCAGTTCCTCCATAACCTTTTCCACATAACGTTTCCGAACTTCTTCCGAAGCGAAATCAGTCCTCAGAATCTTCTCGGAAACATTCATTGACAGCATTGCCACTTCCTTGCGGATATCCTGCAATGCATTTTCTTTTTCGGCCGCGATTTCCACTCTGGCCTGTTCGAGTATCTTATCCGCTTCCTCCTGAGCCTGAACCTTAGCCTGTTCGATGATGGACGCTTTCATTTTCGCCGCATCATCCATAATCCGGGCCTGTTCCTTCTTGGCCTGAAGAAGAAGCTCCGCATGTTCCTTGTTCAGGTCAGCGAGTTCTTTTCTTGCCTCTTCCGCCATTGCCAATGACTTGTCAATGGATTCTGTCCTCTCATTGACCATCTTGGTAATGACAGGGAATCCGAATTTGGCAAGTATGAAAAAGACAATGCCGAATATTATGACCATCCAAAAAAGAAGGCCAGCATCAGGTGTTACAAGTGACATAATTACTGTAAATTACACAAACAGGGCGAGAAGGCAGACAATGATTGCGAACAGAGCAGCGCCCTCGATCATGGCCGCAACAATAATCATTGATGAACGGATGTTTCCGCTTGCTTCTGGCTGACGTGCGATAGACTCGGTAGCTGTAGAACCGATTTTACCGATACCATAACCTGCCGCAATAGCTGCAATAGCTGCTCCAAGAGCTATACCGACCTTTCCAAGTGCCTCAGAGGCAACTGCTTGTAAAAGAATTGTAAGTAACATAACTATAAAATTTTAATAAATTATCATCAAGCTTCTTTCTGTCTTGCCATACCTATGAACACTGCTGACAGAATCGTGAACACATACGCCTGGAGAAATGCCACAAGCACTTCGAGCAGGTCCATGAACACTCCGAAGAGCACCGACACGACCGTCATACTTCCGAAAAGGACAGCATTGTATTTGGCAAACACGAATATTATACAAACCAGACTGATGGCGATGATATGACCTGCAAGCATATTGGCAAAAAGCCTTATCATCAGCGTCAGCGGCTTCATCAACGTACTGAACACTTCTATAATCGGGAGAAGCGGGAAAGGAAACTTCAACATCAGAGGCACATCCGGCCAGAAGATATCCTTGTAATAATGCTTCGTTCCGAACAGGTTTATCATAAAGAATGTGAAGAATCCCAGGACGCAGGTCACGGCGATATTGCCTGTGACATTGGCCCCTCCCGGGAAGAACGGTACGATTCCGAGCAGGTTGTTCAGCAATATCCACAGGAAAACCGTGCACAGGTAAGGGGAGAACTTCTGGTAATCTTCACCTATCGAGTCCTTTGCCACGCCCGTATCTATCATCATGATAATCGGTTCCATGAATGCCGCCAGTCCCTTAGGGGCTTCATTGACAGCATCATGCCTGCGATACCATCTGGCTGTCCAGAGGATGAGGAATATGAGCAATGCACTGCTTATCATCATTGCCATGACATTCTTGGTAATGGACAAGTCCAATGGGCGGATTTCTTCTCCTGCCGCATTCCGCTCGACTATTTTTCCGCTGTCCTGCGAAACATAGAATCCTTCATACTGCGCTCCGTGCTCCACTTTGGCAGAGGAGAACACATGCCAACCTGACGTCTTGCTTCTGACGATCACGGGCAGCGGAATGGATATCGACTTGTCGCCGATATTCGTTATATGCCACTCGTACGCGTCACTCATATGACCGAATATGACCTCCTGGACATCCAACCCCTGTTCCGTCGTGACAGTGTCTGCCACTGCATCTTCCGTCACGATACCGTCTGCTGCCTGTTCGGTCGCAACACTGTCAGCCACAGCTTCTTCCGCACGGACAGGAGTCCATACGGTCACGGCCATGGCCAATGCAGCTATGTATTTCCACCATTTCATAATTCCACGCAAACCGAAACTTTATTCTTTCCGACCTCCACAAATCCGGATTTGATACTGATCTTCTTGACCTCTCCGCTCATTGTCTCATACTCGATATTTCCTGCATCAAGCACTGATATCAGCGGGGCGTGATTCTTCAACACAGTGAACGGACCTTTCCTGCCAGGCAGTCTGACAAGCTTCACAGAACATTCTTCCAACACCATTTCCGGTGACATCACCATCAGTGAAATTCCGTTTTCCATATTGACAATTACTTGTTTTCAGCCTTTGCAAGAATATCCTCACCTTTCTTGATGGCATCTTCGATAGTGCCGACATTGAGGAACGCCTGCTCCGGAAGATAATCCACCTTGCCGTCAAGAATCATGTTGAATCCCTTGATGGTATCATTGATATCGACCATCACTCCAGGCACGCCGGTAAACTGTTCTGCTACGGAGAACGGCTGAGAAAGGAAACGCTGCACGCGTCTTGCCCTGTTCACAGTAAGCTTGTCCTCGTCCGACAACTCGTCCATACCGAGAATGGCGATGATATCCTGAAGTTCCTTGTTGCGCTGAAGAATCTGCTTGACTCTCTGGGCTGTATTGTAATGGTCCTCGCCGACGATGTTCGGATCCAGGATTCTGGACGTGGATTCGAGCGGATCGACTGCCGGATAGATACCAAGTTCCGTAATCTTTCTGCTGAGCACCGTGGTCGCATCCAAGTGGGTGAACGTGGTAGCAGGAGCCGGATCAGTAAGGTCGTCGGCCGGCACGTAAACAGCTTGTACAGAAGTGATTGAGCCATTCTTGGTAGAAGTGATCCTTTCCTGCATCTGTCCCATTTCCGTCGCAAGCGTAGGCTGATAACCCACTGCTGAAGGCATACGTCCCAGCAATGCTGAAACCTCTGAACCTGCCTGCGTAAACCTGAAGATATTGTCAATGAAGAAAAGAATATCCTTCGGCTCGTTCTGTTTCTTGCTGTCTCGGAAGGACTCTGCCAATGTCAGTCCGGACAATGCCACTGAGGCACGTGCTCCAGGCGGCTCGTTCATCTGACCAAACACGAGTGCGACCTGCGATTCTGACAGTTTTTCCTTGTCCACAAGTGACAGGTCCCAATGACCTTCCTCCATGCTCTTCTCAAACGCATCTCCATATTTGATGACGCCGGACTCTATCATTTCGCGGAGCAGGTCGTTACCCTCCCTGGTTCGCTCGCCGACTCCGGCAAAGATGGAGAATCCATTGTGTTTCTTGGCAATGTTGTTTATCAATTCCTTGATTAGCACGGTCTTACCGACACCGGCGCCTCCGAAGAGACCGATTTTTCCGCCTTTCAGATAAGGCTCGAGAAGGTCAATGACCTTGATACCGGTATAGAGTACTTCCTGTGAGGTGGTAAGGTCCTCGAATTTAGGAGGTTCGCGGTGAATCGGCAACTCCTCCTTACGGTCCAGATTTCCCAAACCGTCTATAGACTCGCCCACAACATTGAGAACTCGTCCTCTAATCTGGCTTCCTACTGGCATCTCGATAGGCTTGGCAGTGTTGATCACTTCCATTCCTCTCTGAAGTCCGTCCGTGGAATCCATAGCGACTGCCCTGACTGTGTCTTCACCTATATGCTGCTGCACTTCCACTATCAGTTCCTTGCCATCTTTTCTCTTGATGGACAATGCGTCGTGAATGTTAGGAAGTTCATTTTTTTCCTGCTGCGCGCGCATTTCGAAATGCACGTCCACAACAGGACCAATAATCTGAGAAATATGTCCTACAACGTTTGGCATATCATTATCAATTAGTTATCTCTAATTTCTCTTGTTTCGGATTTTCTTATGCAAATCCGGCTGCAAGTTACTGAAAAATTCATACCATCCACACAAAAGATTAGCCAAAAAGACAAATCTTCTGCTAAAATCTTCCAACAGCGTTATGCTTCAAGTGAGAGATGGTCTTTTTTCTATGGTGCACCGCTATACACCTGGGGTAACTTTAGCTCGGAGGTGATGGGCAACCTCGCTCGAAGGTGCGAATTCCTTGAACAACCTGAATCTACTGTGCGCTATACCCCCTTGGGGTAACCTGACCGGCCGTTTCATCGATTCTGCGGTATTTTCATTACATCTTCGCAGGGACATTGGCCATATCCTCTGTGATGATTTTTCAACGCCGAATGAAAACTTCTCCGCTATAAAAAAGTCTCCGAAACCATGTCGGTTCCGGAGACATCTGTAGAACTATCTGAAAATCAATTATTTGATTTTAGCATATCCATAGCGTGCAGAATCACCAAGCTCCATCTCGATCTTCATGAGACGGTTGTACTTAGCGATACGGTCTGTACGGCTGAGTGAACCAGTCTTGATCTGACCGCTGTTTGTAGCAACTGCGATGTCAGCGATGGTGGTATCCTCAGTCTCACCTGAACGGTGTGAAGTGACTGTGGTGTAACCATTTCTGTGAGCCATCTCGATAGCGTCGAGAGTTTCGGTAAGAGAACCGATCTGGTTAACCTTGATAAGGATAGAGTTTGCAGCACCCTTCTGGATACCCTTCTTGAGGTACTCAACATTGGTAACGAAGAGGTCATCACCTACGAGCTGGCACTTGTGGCCGATAGCTTTGGTAAGTTTAACCCATCCTTCCCAGTCGTTCTCATCGAGACCATCCTCGATAGAGTCGATAGGATATTTGTTTACAAGCTCCTCGAGGTAAGCGATCTGCTCGTCAACAGAAAGTTTCTTTCCGTTAGGATCTTTCTGCATACCTGTCTTGAGCTGTTTGTAATCGTAGAAGAACTTGTCGCCTTCCTTAACGCTGAACTCAGATGCTGCGCAGTCCATAGCGATGGTAACATCCTTTCCAGGAACATAGCCAGCTTTCTCGATAGCCTGCATGATGCAGTCGAGAGCGTCGTCGATACCATTGAGCTTCGGAGCGAAACCACCCTCGTCACCTACTGCTGTAGAAAGACCACGGCCTTTGAGCACTTTCTGGAGAGCATGGAATACTTCAGCACCCATTCTTACACCTTCAGCGATGCTTGGAGCACCTACAGGGCGAATCATGAACTCCTGGAACGCGATAGGAGCATCTGAGTGAGCACCACCGTTGATGATGTTCATCATAGGAACAGGAAGAACATATGAGTTAGGACCACCGAGGTACTGATAAAGAGGAAGACCAAGATAGTTTGCAGCAGCTTTTGCAACAGCGAGTGAAACGCCAAGGATAGCGTTTGCGCCGAGTTTTGCTTTGTTCTTGGTTCCGTCGAGTTTGATCATAGACTCATCGATAGCTCTCTGTTCGAAGCAAGACATTCCGATAAGAGCCGGAGCAATGACTTCGTTAATATTCTTGGCAGCTTTGAGAACGCCTTTTCCGCCATAGCGCTTAGGATCACCGTCACGAAGTTCGATAGCCTCGTTCTCACCGGTAGAAGCTCCTGAAGGAACAGCAGCAACACCGACAACACCTGATGCGAGGACTACTTCAGCCTCGATTGTAGGATTTCCTCTTGAGTCAAGGATTTCTCTACCACTGATTTGCAAGATTTCAAAATCTTCCATAATGCAATAAATTAAATATGTTAATTATAACTGTTTCCAAAGCAGATGTCTTCAAAACTGAACTTTAGCAACAAATTTCAAGCCACCTCCACAAAGCGCTGCAAAAATACTAATTTTCCAATAAATAAACAAAAGGCCCCGCATAGCACTTCAAATAAACGCTTAGTACTACAAATTAACAAATAGCACATCAAATAAACGAATGCTCTAGTCCTCGCATGGCACTTGAACTCGGACAAACGCGGCTTCCCCAGGCAACCAAAATCAGGAATAACTGAAGCGTGACCTGTAAGTCGCTGAGTGACAATTGTTTAACCATTTTCAGAGTTGCGAAAATGCCAACCCTGAAAACACCTAAAGCTGTCATAATTAGCGACTTACGCGTTGCATCATGTGTATCCAACATTGGTAACCTTTTTTCAGGACGATACAGTTAGAAGTGGAACAACCTGCATCTGAACGAAGCGCAGAAAGCACTGACACTTAATGCTTTAGCACGAAAAGCTAAAGCCAGGTTACCTGAAAAAATGGGTAACCTGACTTTTAGAAATCTTCACAATTCATTGATAATCAACAACATTTGCAGAATACCGACATGCAGGTTGTCCGAAAATACGTAACCGCGGAGACGCTTACGAAAATCTGTCCAGAATATGTGTAACCGGCAACAATGGATTCGTTGAGTCAGCATGGATGTTTAGTTTTTTGCGGTGCGATGTGTACTGGATGACAGGTCCTCCTTTCTTGTGTAAGTTCGCATCGATAGATAAAGCCACCTCTCTCTGGCGATTGCTAATAGAGGTGGCTGATGGGTGATTTGGGAAGGATAGGTCCGTGTGTTTTCGAACAACCTGCATGTCAGGATTTGGTACATATTGCTGACTGTCAATGAGATAGAATAAATATCCAAATGCAGGTTATGTGAAAAAGTGGGTAACCTGGCTTTTGCTTTATTAGCTAACCAGCTATGAATCAACACTTTCGCCGGCTGCGAAAATTTCAGGTTGTTCGTTTTTTCCAAAGAACAATAGTCCGGTCAAGACTTAACCGCGGAGACGCTTACGCAAACTATTATGGGAGCTAAATGCTATCGGGCGATGCGGCGCACCGAACAGCGGCATAGCCCGCGGCGAATTGCGAAGCCCCCTGAGCTGAGCGGGCTCTTGCCGCAGTTAGGGACAATATCAATGAAGGACGACGTGGACAAAAAGGCCGGATCTGCACACGTGAATCCAATGACGTAGGCAAAAGAGTCGATTTTGCCCACCCCGTTGCGGCAGCAAATACGTGGAGGACGCAAAGGCCGCGCGGAGCGTCAGGGTTCGGCCCAGCGCCCCAATACAAAAAAAAGAGAGTCCTCAGACGAACGTCTGAAGACTCTCCCGAAGAACGGCAGCTTCCTACTCTCCCACCTGGTCTGGCAGTACCATCGGCGATGACGGGCTTAGCTTCTCTGTTCGGAATGGGAAGAGGCGGTTCCCCGTCGCTATAGCCACCGCATTATATAACTTGAGAGAAAACTCGAGGAAGACTTCTAAGACTCTTCCCTGGCTTCACTTTCCTCTGAAAGAAAGATATCGGGCCATTAGTACAGGTCAGCTCAGGTCGTCACCGGCCTTACACTTCCTGCCTATCGACGTGGTAGTCTCCCACGACCCTCAATGGAAGTCTCATCTTGGAGACGGCTTCGCGCTTAGATGCTTTCAGCGCTTATCCTG
>OCHN01001280.1_pt1 | contig 21223 bp, 19 predicted proteins | sample 1538911 | NCBI WGS metagenome assembly OCHN01 (sample SAMN04571736, study PRJEB22368) | human gut metagenome | biome: human gut; material: stool | host: Homo sapiens | place: Luxembourg | collected 2013-01-11 | reverse complement strand
TGGATAGTCCAAGTCCAGACCCTTTCTTGTCACGGCCTCTTGAGGCATCTGATTTATAAAATCTATCCCATATTTTATCAATATCTTTCTTGGCAATTCCGCTTCCAGTATCTTTAATGGATATCTGGGCTTTATCACCTTTTTCTTTGACAGTTACATATATAAAGGAGTTATCGTGGCTGAATTTGATTGCGTTATCTACAAGGTTGTATATAACCTGTTGTATTTTACCTTTGTCAGCTTTGACATTAAGTGCTGTGCCAGAGAATGTCAGGCTGAACTTAATGCCTTTCTTTTTACACGAACCCTCAAGAGTTTCTATTGTATGCTTTATTACTGAGTTAATATCAAATGTTGTAATCTCAAGGCGGACAGTCTTAGGGTCAAGTTCATTAAGTGTAAGTATATTGCTTGTAAGCTTGGTAAGTCGTTCGGTTTCAAATAATACAATATTAATGTATTTATTAATCATTTCCGGTGGTACTGTTCCGTCCTCAATGGCTTCAAGGTAGCCTTTTATTGAAGTAAGAGGCGAACGGAAGTCGTGCGAAATATTGGATAAGAACTTCTGCTGGAACCGGTCCATTTCGTTAAGTTCTTTTGCCATATAATCTAGAGAAGCCGCAAGACGTCCGATTTCATCATTGTGGTGTATCTTAATGCGGTAGGAAAGATTACCTTTTCCATATTCTTCAGTAGCCTTGGTAAGCTCATTGATAGGCTTGTGAATATGTATGAAATATAGCACCAGCATAGAAAGTGAAAGCAGCATAGCAATCACCAGTGTAAGATAGTTGGTGTTAAACGTATCATATACCCTGTCAGTTATGACAGTTTCAGGCATATTGATGACAACATAGCCTTTCATTGTGAAATTGCTGGCAATAGGAAAATATGCACTTACAACAGTTTCGTCAAATACACCATAGAAATCACCTGTCTGTGTGTGTGCACCTTTAAGCCTGCCATAATCAAAATCCTTAAGTTCATATAGATAACCATTAAAATCTGCTGTTCCAGAAAATCCAGTATCTAACATAACATCACCGAATGGGCTTACGAACATAATTCTTGTGTGGTTGAGTTCAGATACTATTTTAAGGTCAGCTTCTATGTCTGAAAGATATTCTGGCGTTAATGTATCTTTTGCAAATGTGCCGGCAATTTCGTTAGCCTGCTGGTAAAGCACTTCAGAATAATAGTCATATACTTTATTATAATCGTGCCTGAAACATATTGTTGTTACAGCTATAAATCCTACAACAGCAATTATTATATATAGAGTTATCTGTTTGGTAAGCATATTATATTTCATATTGAGTCCGTTCCTGCTTATTTAGTCACAAATTTGTAGCCAATTCCCCATACGGTTTCAATCGACCATTTATCGTGGTCTTTAATCTTTTCACGAATTCGTTTGATGTGCACATCGACAGTACGGGTATCGCCGATGTAATCATAGCCCCAGATATTGTCAAGAAGCTGTTCTCGTGTGAACACCTGATTAGGTGCAGATGCAAGGAAGTATAAAAGTTCAAGTTCTTTAGGCGGCATTTCTACAGCCTTTTTATCATAAGTAACTGAGTAATTGTCAAGATTGACAATTAAGTCAGGATACGTTACACATCTTGCATTTTCTGATGGTGCAACGGTAGTCTGTGGAAGATGATAACGTCTTAATACAGCTTTAACACGTGCGACAAGTTCTTTTGTTTCAAATGGCTTGATAATATAATCATCAGCACCAAGCTCCAGACCTAATACCTTGTCAAATGTTTCGCCCTTAGCTGAAAGCATAATTATTGGCGTATTATTATTCTTCCTGATTTCACGGCATACCTGATATCCGTCAATACCAGGAAGCATAAGGTCTAACAGAATGAGGTTAGGCTTGAATGTAGAAAGGTTATCAAGTGCACTTTCGCCGTCATATACAATCTTAGTTTCAAAACATTCTTTTGTAAGATAGAGTGAGATGAGTTCAGCTATATTCTCATCATCATCTACGATTAAAATTCGTTGTTTAGCAACCATATGTGCCTCCATATACAATATTTATAGTTAATCTTTAAATGTTACAATTGTAACACCTTCTGCACCCTCGCCAATCTGTCCAAGGCGGAATTCTTTAATATAAGGAACCCCGTGCAGATAAGAAGTTATACCAGAGCGTAGAGCACCTGTTCCCTTGCCGTGAACAATTCGTACCTGTGGAATTCTGGCAATATAGGCATCATCAAGATATTTGTCAAGAACGGCAATAGCTTCATCAACAGTGTATCCAAGAAGATTAATCTCAGAAGATACAGAAGATGATTTTGACATCTTGATTTTACCTGAGCCACCAGCACCCTTAGGCTTAGAACTTGTTTCAGCAGGATCCTTATAGCCTTTAAGTATGGCAAGATTTTTAATATCCATTTTAGTGCTTAAGCTTCCTACAAGTACAGTAACCTGGTTTTTGTTCTTATGAATCTGGGATACAGTACCTATGACGTTCATTGTAAGAACCTTAACGTGCATACCAACCTTGAATTCAGATATATCGTGAGCCTTATGCTCGCTTATGTTGTTGGCAGGTTCAATCTTTAACTTTTCCTGCCGCTTATTCATTTTCTCACGGATAGCACTGCGGTGTTTCTCAAGCTCTTTTACAGTCATACCATGCTTGTTCATAGCATTAATTGTCTTATCAGCATACTCTTTCGCATCTTTAAGTATGCGTGCAGCTTCTTCGTTAGCTTTTCTTATAATATTGTCAGTACGTTCATCAAGACGTTCAGTTTTTTTGGTAAGTTCAGACTTTAACTGGGCAATCTGTGCTTTGTACTCATTTAATTCCTCACGCTCACGTTCAATTGTAACACGGCTTTGTTCAAGATCAGTTACAAGGTCTTCAAATTTGATATCTTCAGAGTCAAGACGGCGTGAAGCATCATTAATTATATTGTCAGAAAGTCCAAGCTTTTTGGAAATGGCAAATGCATTACTCTTTCCAGGAACTCCGATAAGAAGCCTATAAGTAGGGCGGAGTGACTGTACATCAAATTCACAGCAGGCATTTTCCACGCCATCGGTTGTGAGTGCATACATTTTAATCTCGCTGTAATGTGTTGTCGCCATTGTTGTAATATTACGTCTGTGAAGGCTGTCAAGTATAGCAATTGCAAGGGCTGCACCTTCTGTAGGGTCAGTACCAGCACCAATCTCATCGAATAAAATGAGACTGTTGCTATCAGCTTTTTTAAGAATATCGACAGTATTAGTCATATGTGAGCTGAATGTACTAAGGCTCTGTTCAATACTCTGTTCATCGCCGATATCAGCAAATATATTGTCAAATACAGCTATGTCGGAATGTTCCAGTGCTGGAATATTAAGTCCGGCCTGAGCCATAAGAGTAAGAAGTCCGACAGTCTTTAAGGATACGGTCTTACCACCGGTATTAGGTCCTGTTATGATAAGAAGGTTAAAATCTGTACCGAGATAAATGTCTATAGGCACGACAGTATGCGGCTCAATAAGAGGATGTCGTCCTTTTTTAATATTTACTATACCTTTGTTATTCATAACAGGGCGGCTGCAATTAAAATGCCTTGATAAAAGTGCTTTGGCGAATATGCAGTCAAGATTGGTAAGTATCTCATAGTCTGAAAGCAGTGAATAGATCACGATCGTTCCTCTGCTCAAAGCATTTAAGGCCGTTCTTCCGGACAATGCCGGTGAATTCGTTCACTGGGGTGCCACGAGTCAAGACATTGTTGACACAGGACTCGTGCTGCTGCAACGGGATGCCTACAAGGTCATCGTCCGAGACATGAAACTATGCCTTCAGTACTGTCTGGATCTAGCGCAGAAGTATCGAGATACCGCACAGGCCGGAAGAACGCACGTCGTTCATGCCATCCCGATCACCTTCGGGTACAAAGCTGCCGTCTGGGCCGATGAGCTCGGACGCGACATCGAACGGTTAGAAGCACTGGTCGATCGCGTTTTTGTCGGACAAATGGCGGGAGCCGTCGGGACATTAGCCTCCCAACCGGAGCATGGTCTGGAAACACAAAAACGGATGTTTGAGATTTTGGGGCTGAACGTTCCGACAATTGCCTGGCATGTTGCCCGCGACAGTCAGGCCGAGTTCATCTGTGTTTTGGCCTTATGTGCCGGAACTTTGGGCCGAATCAATCACGAGATTCTGACACTGCAGCGCACGGAAATTCTCGAGTTAGAAGAACCTTTCTTCATGGGGAAAATCGGCTCCTCCACCATGCCGCACAAACGCAATCCGGCCGTACTGGAAAATGTTTTGGCATTGTGCCGAAACATGCGCGCCATTGCTCCCGTCTTGCTTGAATGCCAAGTCTCCGAAATGGAACGTGATTGGGGGTGCCTGCTTTCCGAATGGGAGGCTATTCCCCGTGCTTGCCACTTACTCGGATGTGCGTTGGAAAAGAGCAAAAACATCCTCAAGAACCTAATCGTTTATCCCAAGCATATGGAGCGCAACCTTTTCTTGCAGAAGGGACTCATGATGAGCGAATGCGTGATGATGCATCTGGCCCCCAAACTCGGTCGCATGACGGCTCATGAAATCGTCTACAAAGGAGCGATGGAAACCTACGAAAAAGAGATTCCTTTTAAAGAAGTCCTGATGCGTACACCGCAAGTCAAGGCAGCCTTTACCGAAGCGGAAATCGACAAGATGCTCGATCCGCATAGCTATATCGGTCTGGCTCCAATCTTCGTCGATCGCGTATTAGCCAAATGGCGTACCGTGAAATAACAGGAAATCAGTCAAGGAGAATTTGTATGAAACCCAAACAAAACGAACTGTGGCGCTGGGTGCCCCCCCTGCTCTTAGGCCTTCTCATTTGGTTCAGCCCCTGCCCGAACGGGCTAAAGCCGCAAGCCTGGCATATGTTTGCTATTTTTGCCGGCACGATCTGCGGAATTCTTACCGCTCCGCTCGCTTCGGGATCACTTATGATCATTGCGTTGGCTCTTTCCTATTTTACGGGAACCCTCTCGTTCGGACAAACTTTAGCCGGGTTTTCCTCAGGCGCCGTGTGGATGATTTGGTCAGCTTGCATCCTTTCCATCGGATTTGTTAAATCCGGTCTGGGACGTCGTATTGCCTATAGCATGCTCTCTAAATTCGGCGGCTCTTCGTTAGGTGTTGCCTATGCATTGGGGACGGCCGATCTCATCATGGCTCCGGCCATGCCTTCGGTAACGGCCCGTTCCGGGGGCATTATCCTTCCCGTCGTTAAAGCCATTAACGGTGTTTTAGGTTCCGGTCCCGGAAAAACCGGTAAAAAAATCGGTGATTTCCTCGTGATGACGTGTTTCCACTTCACTCCGATTACCGGCGCCCTCTTCATGACAGGCATGGCGGCCAACCCGCTTTGCGTCACCTTGGCTAAAGACGGCTTTAACGTCGACATCACATGGGGCGGCTGGCTTTGGGCCGCGCTCGTTCCCGCGTTAATCTGTTTTTTCCTTCTTCCGCTCGTAACCTTTAAGTTCATGAATCCGGACATGAAAAAAACACCGGAAGCAAAAGAAATGGGACGAAGAGAGCTGGAGAACATGGGACCGATGAGTCGCCAGGAAAAACTCGTAACCCTTGGTTTCGTTCTGGCTTTGATCGGCTGGGCAACAACCATGTGGACAGGTCTCAATGCCAACGCAATCGGTATCGGCCTGGCAGCTTACCTACTCATCTCGAAAGCGATTGACTGGAATGATGTACTGGCAGAAAAAACGGCTTGGGATACTGTCATCTGGTTCTCGGCCATTATTTCTTTAGCCGGAGGCCTGACAAAACTCGGCTTTATCAAATGGATGGCGACCGGCTTTGCCTCAAGTCTTGCCGGTGTCGACTGGATTACGGCTTTTATCATTCTGGGCTTCGGCTACATTTACCTGCACTACGCTTTTGCGACGGCAACCGGGCACGTGGCCGCCATGTTCGTTCCCTTCGGTCTGGTCGCCATCGGTGCCGGTGCACCTCCGATGATGGTGGCTCTGTGCTTTTCGATTTTCACAAACTTTATGTGGGCGATTACCGAATACGCAGGGGGGCCCGGTCCGCTTTACTTCGGAGCCGGATACTTCGAACGGCCGCGCTTTTACAAGATTAATTTCTTTATCGTAACCATGAACGTGGTCATTGTGTTTGCCACGGGCATGCTCTGGTGGAAAGCCATCGGCTTGTATTAACAGAATCCGTCCTGTTGCCTTGAGGAAAAGTCGCAGCGCTTCGATTCCGAACGTTGCGACTTTTTAATTGAGTACGTATACAATTTTTTCAGAACAAGCGTCGCTTTTCCCCACCGAACTTAAGAGAGCATCCGTGAAAGCCGTCCTTTGGAAAAAAATATACCGCCTGCTCGTACGCAATATCGCAACCGGTCAGTGGCCGGTCGGGACAACAATTCCGCCAGAAACAGACCTTGTTAAAACGTACAAAGTCAGTCGAGACACGATGCGAAAAGCCCTCGGCGAGATGGTTAAACAAGGATTCCTTGAACGCACTCCGCGTACGGGAACTCGTGTTGTTCACGGCACGGATCAAACAGGTTTTTCCTTAGAACTCTCAAGCATTCGCGCCATCGACGAATTCGGCAACACTTTCCCGCGGCATATTCTCCGTAGCCGTATCGAAACACTCGATGAAACCACAGCACATCGTCTGGGGCTGCCGGTAGGAGCGACAAAATTTTGCTTTTGTAATATCCGAACGGCGCCGCACAGAAACAACGATGTCGTTGTTGCCACATTCGTCTATGTGGACACGAACGATGCCAACATTTACAAACAGGCTCTTGAGAGACCGTACGAACTCATTGTCACCTTGCTGGAAAAAAAACGGGGCGAAGAATGCACGGAAGTGCGTCAAACTTTTCTGGCCTCGCGTATGCCCGAAGATGTCGCCGACCTTTTTCATCTGCCAACCGGTAGTCCGTGTTTGGTCATCGTGCGCAATTACTTTAATTCGAAACACGGCTGTTTGACCGCTTCCGTTTCCTACCATCCGGCAGAAAGTTACACCATCAGTTTTACGGCTAAGAAAAAAACTTCAGTCGCGTAATGCCGGTGCACGAGCTGAGCCCTATCGGGTTCCCGACAAAGAAAAGCCCCCGCTTGCCGAAGAAATAACGAATCGCAGGGGCCAAAGCGAGGTTAAGAAGCGATATCAGTCTTTCCCATGATTCTTAGAAGGAAGGACTTTCAAAGTCGCTTTTCAATAGCTACCTCGGACCCGGCATTCAAGTAGCAGCACATGAAAACATAATCCGCTCCGCCGGCTACGGCCGAACGGGGCGTCATACCGGAGCGACAACCCCGATGATGTGTCCGTTTTTTTTCGATTTATCGGCGTAAAGCTTTGAGAATTTCTCGTCGTGTCTGCTTCGGAAACAGCCTTTCTTAAACCGAGAGAGTCACGAATGGTTTACGGAAGCTCCGAGAAAAAACGATATGCAGGACGAGCTAAATCGCCTGGCCGAGAACGAGACCTCTCGGTCGATTTAGTGTAGTCGATTATGCTGCCTTGCCTTGTCCGGGTTCCAAAACGGCAATGCTTTCAACGTGCGAGGTGTGCGGAAACATATTCATGATGCCGGCCTGACGCACGCGCCAAGCGCCCGTATGCACGAGGATCGCCAAATCGCGCGCAAGTGTTGCCGGGTTACATGACACATAAACGACACGCTCCGGTTTTTTCTCCGTCTGAGAAAGCACGTGTGAAAGCGCCTCGGCCCCTTCCCGAGGCGGATCGATTAACACGCGGTCAATTGGCCCCACTTCCCGATTTAAGGCATCCCAATCGTCAAGCGACCAGGTAAATAGATTCCGGGCGCGGAAGGTTGCTTTATGCGAAAGAGCATTTTGACGAGCACTGGCCCGTGCGCGCTCGACCAGTGCTTCGCTTCCTTCCAGCCCGATGACGACATCAGCGCGACGAGCGAGCGCCAAGGTAAAGTTTCCGAGACCGCAGAAAAAGTCTGCCACATGGCTATCGGGCATCGGAGCCAAAAGCCGTACGGCGCGAGAGACCATCGCTTCGTTCATCGCAGGATTAACTTGCGTAAAGTCCGTCGGCGTAAAGGCAATTTGCACCCCGAATTCGCGGTGCACGAGTTTTAGGGCATCGCGGTTTTCGGGAGCGACCGGGTACGCCGAATCCGGGCCCTTGGGCTGCAACCACAAATCAAAGTGAAGACTCTCGGACGCAGCTTTAAGTTTTGCTAAGTCTTCGTCCGTCAAGGGCTCTAAATGCCGGAAAACCAAGGCGGTTCGCCCACTTAGTGCTACAGCAAGTTCAATTTGCGGCACACGGTCCGGGCGCGAAAGCGAGGCCACGAGTTCGCGTAAGACGGGAAGCATTTCGGAAACATTTCTCGGCAAAATCGGGCAAACGTGCATGTCCGCGACAAAGCTTGAATGCTTTTCGTGAAAACCCACGAGAACGCCGCCTTTTTTCTCGACATATCGAACTGTCAGGCGTGCCCGGTGCCGGTAGCCCCAACTCGGACCCTCGATGGGAGGTAGAAGGTTTTCAGGTCTTACTTTCCCGATGTGCCAGAGGGCATCAAGGAGAACACGTTCTTTAAAGGCCACCTGCGCCGCGTGATCGATGTGCTGCATGGCGCAGCCCCCGCACGAGCCCGGTCCCATCCCGAAGTGCGGGCACTTGGGAGTCGCGCGCATAAAGGACTCGCGGTGAATTTCAAGGACCCGCCCGACTTCAAACGAAGGCTTATTGCGAAGACGCTCGTAGGTCACCTCTTCCCCGGGTAGCGCCCCTTCGACGAAAACCACTTTCCCGTCGCGATGCCCGACACCGCGCCCCTCGTTATCTAACCGTTCGACGGTCAACGGGGCCGTAAACCGCTCTTTCGGAGTTCTTGCCATAAAACGAATCTTAAGGACGGTTATTCGCTTAAATACGGAATCGGGTCAAAGGGTTTCCCTTGACGCACTTCAAAGCGCAGTTTGACGCGGTCGGCATCGGTTTTGCCCATTTCGGCAATTTGCTGACCGGCGCGCACACGCTCGTTGACACGCACCAAAATCTTGGAGGTGTTGCCGTAGACGGTAATAAGCGGTGTGTTGCCTTTGCCGGGGAGCCGAATGTTGTGCCGTACGATGAGAAACTTGCCGTACCCCGGAGCATTGGAGCCCACGTACTGCACCGTACCGTCTAAGACCACGTAGACGGGGTCACCCATCGCACCGGCAATGTCGATGCCCATCTTGTTTTCTTTAAAGGTGGAAATGACGTCGCCCTTAGCCGGCCACATAAAGTGCATGTCGCCTTGTGCTGCGGCTTGGCGGATGGCTTCCTGCTCGGCAATTTTTTTACGGGCCACTTCTTCGGCCGTCGCCGGGCGAACGGCCTCTTCCACGACGGGCGCCGAGTCGGTCGGCGTTGTTACACCGGACTCACTTGTTGCGGCGGGAACGGTCTCCTCAGACTGACTTTGCGTGCCGCTCGGGATGCGCAGTTCTTGCCCGATGGAAAGCATGGTCGGATCGGTAATGTCGTTTAACTTTTGAAGCTCGCGGGGATTGACGCCGTAACGCACACCGATGTTATACAAGGTATCGCCGGCACTGACGACGTGCACGCGACCGCTATCAACGGGCGTTGTATCCGTTGCCAGGTGCCTCGGAGCCACTTCAACGACACCGGAAGAATCCACCGGAATGGATTCAGCATGAACGCGAGCGGCTTTTGAGGCCGCATCGTACGTCCCGGTGCGATCTTCGATCGGTGCCGGGGTTTTAACGGATGAACATCCCGAAAGAATCAAAGCGGCACACGAGGCCGCAATCCAAAAAGTCGATTTCACTTCTCTTTACTCCTACTCATCAGGACGGAAAAGTCTATCCCGGTGTCTGCATTGACGGGGCTCATTTTAAGGGGTGAAACGGAAACATAGCCCGATGCAATCGCTTCGAAGTCGGTCCCGGCTCGACAATCGACGGGCTGCCCTTGGCGCCCGAGGTGAATAAGAAGCTTTCCGTCCACGGTCGGTTGTACGGCCGCTCTCCTCGGAATATCTCGCAAGCCCGGACGCGTTTCTTTAATGCCGCGGAGGTCCGTAACGGGAACATCCGGAACATTGACGTTAAATAGTACAACGGGAAGCGCCGGCACATGAAGGAGCGCAAATACCAAGCGCTCGCTCACAAAGGCAGCTGTCGGAAGGTTATCCCACGTATCGGACACAAGACTTACGGCAACGGAGGGAACCCCGAACAAGTACCCTGCCCTTGCTGCCCCGAGAGTTCCGGAATACACGATATCTTCCCCGAGATTTTTACCGCGATTAATTCCGGCAACGATCAGGTCGGGCTTTTCCGCCAAAAGGCCTGTAAGTGCCACATGGACGCAGTCGGCCGGGGTTCCGTCAACCGTGTAAAAGTCCGTCCCTTCGCGCGCGACGCAAAGCGCTCGATCGAGCGTAAGGGCCGAAGACGCCGCACTTCGGTTATGCTCAGGAGCGACAACGGTCACACGGGCTAACGGGCAAAGCACCTCAAGTAAACGGCTGAGCCCGGGGGCCATCGCTCCGTCATCATTTGTGATCAAAATCCGTTTCATAGCGAGTCCCTCCGATCGGTCACCACATTGTACCGATGTCCGGGGTTTTCCCGAATCGAATAGGTGCCTGCTCTTTACGGGCCCCGTTAAGGCTTCGGAGCACTCAAGGCAGTGTCCTTGGGAGACTTTCGAACGCGCCTCGCCACGGGTCTTAACCACGCTTGGCACATAGCGATACTCGCTGCAAGGAACACGGGTCCGAGCACAAGCCCCAAGAAGCCGAAGGAAAGCAAGCCGCCGAAGACGCCCAAAAACACAAGCGCGAGCGGCAGACTCGTTCCGCGACTAATGAGCAAGGGCTTTAAGAAATTGTCCACCGAGGAAACAGCCAGTACCCCCCAGATGCAAAGGAAGATGGCAAGTCCCGGCGAGCCCGTTGCAAAAAGCCAAAGTGCGACGGGAAACCACACTAAGGGCGGCCCCATGGGAACAAGTGACAAGACGCACACGGCAAAGGAAAGTAGGACGATACCCGGCGCATCGACGATGATAAAGCCGATTGCCGCCACTAGACCCTGCCCGATTGCCGTACCGATCACGCCGAAAACAACCGAGCGCGTGGTATTTAGGAGAATGGAACTAAATTCATCGGCAAGCCCCCCCGAAACCTTATCGAGCAAGCGCTTGATGTTGACCGCCAAAAACTCCCCGTCGCGGTAAAAGAAAAAGGAAATAAATGCGACAAGCAAAATCTGCAAGAGACCGTTTCCGACACCGAGAGACACGGAAACCAGCCAGGACGTCACGGGATCGACGGCTGTCTGAAAAATTGAATTGACGGTTTCGGCATTGATAAAGCCTTCGGATTGCAAATGCATCAGGCTTTCGCCCACGTACGGCAAGGAAGCGACCCAATCGGGAATGGGCATCCCCGAGACAATCCAGTTTCTCACCCAACGAATGACAATCGGAATTTGCTGCGCGAGGACGGCGCAGAGGATATAAATCGGGATGAGAATCGTGACAATCATGATGCCAATCATCAGACTGGCTGAAAGCGTCTTGTGCCCGACAAAACTACTTCTGGCCCGCATGTAAAAGGGCCAGGAAACCACCGTCAGGACCGCCGAAAAAAGAATGGCCGTTAAAAACGGCTGGAGCACCATGAAGCACCCTAAAAGGATAATCGCACCGAACGCGATTCGGATGAGTACGTCAATACGGTCTCGAAGCATGCCTGTGATTCCGACGATAAGGAAAAGATTCCCGAATGATGCTCGTCATCCTAGCAGAATTCGGTCGCAGGCAACGTGCGGGTTTCGGCAAGAACAATTGCAAATACTTCTTTGCTATCGAAGGTGCAGGCACCGAACCGAGGCCTTTCCGAAAAGGTAAAGCGAAAATGACACGACACAGGACAAGACGAAATGCCGACCGTAATGAGAACAGTGTGAAGTGCCGTATGTACATTGACACGGAGTCCCGTGTATTTTTGCAGACCCCCTCCCATCGCCGACATATGCACGAGATAAATCCAATATGTATGCCCGGGCGAACGTCCAAACCGGGCTTTCAGACGCCATATCATTTAAGGCAAGGAAAAAGGATACAGCTTGCAAAACAACAGGAGACGAGCGACCCTCAAAAAAGAGTTCATATCGCATCTCCTTCTTGGATCAATGGGCCGAGGGCCTCGTGCCCTGCGCATCGGAGGCAATTGACAGAAACTCGCTCACTGCGAATTTTTGTATTTTTTACGCCAACTCCGGAAAAAGGGCGTGACCGCTCCTTTGATATTCGGTGCTATGAGTATCGAAGCCGAATTCGAGAATTTTCACAACTTGGCGTCGTGAAATTCTCCTTTAAAACCGGGATTCTTTTGCCCTCATTTGACAACATCATTGATTTTGATTCGTAAGAGGCGCTCGAGGAAACTTTTCTCGCGCCGAGAAAAGAAAACAGCAACGCCGTTTTTCGATGCCCGAAATTGTACTCGCACCCCGTTTCCGCCAATCGGTATAACAAGATTTTTTCCTCAAGCCCTTGTCGCACAAGGGAAAATGCAACAAGGACGCGCTGCGAGTGCGGCGCCTTTTAAAAGCGCCGCTCACAAAGCCTTACTCAGCTTTTGCCTGCGTTTGCGAGAGGTACCGCTTTAAAAAGTCCTGTGTACGCTTTTGCTGAGGATGCACGAGAATGTCCTCGGGTTTACCCTGCTCGACGACAACTCCGTCGGCCATGAAGACCACCCAATCGGCCACGTCGCGAGAAAACGGAATCTCATGCGTGACGATAATCATCGTGTAGCCGCCGTCAGCCAAATCCCGAATCGTCGCCAATACATCGCCCACAAGTTCGGGATCCAATGCCGAGGTCGGCTCATCAAAAAGCAGCAAATCCGGAGAAATACACAGCGCCCGAGCAATCGAAACGCGCTGCTGCTGCCCGCCCGAAAGGCGCCTCGGGTATTCGCCGGCTTTATCCGCAAGCCCCACCTTAGCTAAAAGTTTGAGTGCCCGCTCGCGCACAACGACCGGATCTTCCTTGTGAACCCGAACCGGCACTTCCATGACGTTTTCAAGAACCGTCATGTGCGGGAAAAGATTAAAGCTTTGAAAAACCATGCCGATGCGGTGTCGTTGGCGCGCCGTTTCGGCATAGGAGGCTTCCGTTAACGTGCCGCCTTTGCGAACATACCCGATTTGCACGCCGTCGACCGTGATTGACCCGGAATCCATCGTTTCCAAGTGGTTGATGCAGCGTAAGAATGTGGATTTTCCCGAACCCGAGGGACCTAAGATTGCCACGACCTTTCCGCGGTGCACTTCCAGGTTAATCCCCTTTAAAACCGGAACCCCGTTAAACGACTTACACACATTGCGCGCTAAAACGACAACATCGGGGTGCGAGGCATCGGGCGCCGTGACGGCTTTGACGTCAACTACATCTTGCATGGCTCCTCTCCTATAGACTCGAGGCACCGGCCGGCGTGCCGGAAACATTGCGGTCGGAGCGCCGATAGTATTGCTCGATACGCGCCTGAATGACGGTCAAAACCGATGTCATCACTAAGTACCAAATCACCGCCACAATAAGGAGCGGAATAATTTCAAACGTCTGGTTATAAATCGTTTGCACGGAGTACAAAAGGTCGTCCATCGCAATGACGCTTACCATGGCAGTGGCTTTGACCATAGAAATCACTTGATTTCCCGTCGGCGGAACAATGGCACGCATGGCCTGCGGAAGCATGACGCGGAAAAGAATCTGCGAGCGACTCATACCGAACGCCTGCGCCGTTTCCTTTTGCGCGGGATCGACGGACTCCAGGCCCGCCCGGATAATTTCCCCCATGTACGCCCCTTCGTTAAGCGAAAGACCGACAATGGCGGCCGTCAGCGGCGTGATCACCGAATTGGTCGGAACCGTATAAATCCCCGGAATTCCGAGAACCGGAAAGAGTGCCGCGAGGTTGTACCAAAAAAGAAGCTGCACTAAAAGCGGGGTGCTCCGAAAAAACCACAGATACAAATCCGTCAGTCGCATAAAAAAGGGAACGTCGCACATCTTCCCGAGCGCACACACAAGACCCAAAAGAGTCCCGATTGCCATTGCGACAATCGTAAGGACGATGGTCATCTGAATGCCCGTCATGATGTTCGGGTTAAATAGGTAGTACCCGACCGTCGACCAGCCGAAGTTCGGATTGACGGCACAAAGCCAAACAATAACGGCAAGCAAAAGAGCAATGATGCCGACAACAACCTGCCGCACGGGATGACCGAGCTTGACAGCCTGTCGTACATCGATGCCGACGTCAGTACAGTCAGTCATAAGAAGCGTTCCTTTTTTCTTGTTTTACGCAAAGTTTTTCTGAGTCAATAAAACCGCCGAGGCTCTTACAAGCGCCTTGCAAGAGCCCGGGTAAGAAAAATCAAAGCCTACGGTTACTTTTTGGCTTTTCCGCCCAAGTTGATGCCCGGTTCCTTCAAAAGGTTATTTTCCAGGCCCCACTTACGCATGATTCTCTCATACGTGCCGTTAGCAAAAAGTTTTTGATAGCACTTTAAAAGCACTGGGCCCATGGGGTCGCCCTTGTTGACGGTGGCACCCTGGTAGATTGTTCCGAAGCCGTTACTCTTACCGACAGCAGCCAGTTCCAGACGACCGTTACTTTGTTTGACAAAGTAACTTAAGGGCGCTTGACTTGAAAAGAACGCGTCAGCCCTTCCGGAAGAAAGCGCCATGGCAGGCGCCGCCTGTCCGTCAAAGGCAAGCACTTCAACGGGGGCTTTACCTTCTTTCACGCACTTTTCAGACTGGGTCTTGATGACGCGCTCGGCACTGCCGCCTGCCATCACCGAGACCTTAAGGCCGCAGGTATCGGCAAGGTCGTTGACCTTCTTGGGATTTCCGGCCTTGACGGCAAAAATCACGTATTCACGCGCAAAATCCACAAAGTCGTAGAGTTTTTCGCGATCGGGGTAGTCACCGGCAGGCTCCAAGTTCGCATCGTACCGCCCAGCCTTAATGCCCATCAAAGTTCCGGAAAAAGACGGGTTCTTAAAGTACTCAATCTTAAGACCCAACATCTGACCGATGGCTGTCGAAAGGTCGGTTGCCGCACCGACAATGCTTCTGTCAGGTAGCGTAATCGAATACGGAGAAAACGATCCCGTGACGGCATTGCGAATGCGCCCGGAGGTGCGAATCGCCTCGGGCACTTGCGAGGCCAACTCCTTGTCAAAGGGCTGAGCCTCAATGGCCTCACTCGGCAAATCCATAGCCGTCGCACTCATCGCCGCAAAGCAGACACCGACAAAGGTTAAAAGGGTTTTATTGCGAAAGATTTTCATATTGGTATTCCTGACAAGACAAAAGAACTTAGTTTTCACCGAGCACTTTCAAGTGCGGCGCCGCAAAACGGCGGTTGGTTAAAACCGGAAGATTTTCGCGGCAAGCCTCAACAGTCTTTGCATCGATATCGGCAAAAAGCAGTTGATTCGCCGTGCCGCACTGAGCGACGACAACGCCGTACGGGTCGGAAAGCTTTGATTGACCCACGTTCACGGGTCCGCATTCACTCACCGCTGCAACGTAACAGGTGTTTTCCAAGGCCCGAGCACGAATATTGATGTCCCAATGCATTTCCTTTAAGGGACCGCGCACCCAAGCAGCCGGAACCACAAGAAGCGTTGCTCCCGAAAGCGCTAACGAGCGCGCCATCTCCGGGAACCGAATGTCGTAGCACGTCATAAAGCCGCACCGGAAGGGTCCGATATCCACGAGAGACGGAACGACGTTGCCGGCAACGGCATTGACGCTTTCCTTGGCATTAAACGCATCGTACAAATGAAGTTTCTGGTAGCAAAGGAGAATCTTTCCGTCCCGAACGACCAAAAGGTCGTTGGCGTACCGACCTTCGTTCGGAAGAGCAATCTGCGCCGTGCAAACGACCGTAACGGCCTTACCGACGGTGGCTTTTAAGAGCCCCGTGACAAAGGGGCCGTCGATCGGCTCGCGATGCGTCACAGGCCAGGTGTTATCCCCGGGCTTACGGGCAATGATGCCTTCGGGAAGGACAAGTAACCCGGCGCCGCCCTCTTGAGCCCTGTCGATTAAATCGCGGACAATCGCCAAATTCGTGCTGCTTTCGGGCTGCACGAAAAACTGCCCGAGCGCCACACGTAAAACGGAGGTATTCATTTAAAAGCATTCCGGGAAAAGGATGTCGGCCGTATTGCGATGCTCCGTTAAGTGCTGCTCGTAGGCTTCCCGTCCGAAGTCATCGATCATCGTGCGGTTGCTTTCCAAGTCCCACGCATCGTAATCGGGCGCAAGGCGCTGCCCTTCATCGATTAAATCCTGCAAGATCCAGGGTGTGGTTTCCGCATAGCGACGACGCTTTTCTCGCCAAAGTTTCCGGGAGGCATCAAGCGTCACACAAAGCTCCCTGACGGCCCAGGGATTGGCACGCACATAGGATTCTTTAAACGCCAAAATGTGAATTCCCGGCACGTAGCCGACAGCGTTGTAGTAAGCGATTTCATCGGCTTTAAAGTCGCGAACGACGGGTCTAAGACCCAAATCGCCCGAGCAGTAACCCTGCGGCATAAAGGCCTGGAACATCGCATCGATTTTCCCTTCATGCAGGAGCTTCACAAGCGGCGTTTCGTTTTCCTCATGCACAATGTTTTTTCCGTTCCAGAAGGCTTTTCCACGTGTCGGTTCCACGGCGTCTTTTTCCGTGCAGCGCGAAAGGACCCAGTGGATTGCATCGCAATCGACACCGATGCGGCGCAAGAGCGCCCTCGTCCAGGTGTTGCCTGAATCCTGCCAGCCCGAAAGACCGATGCGTTTTCCGGCCAAATCTTCGATGCGCTTGAGGGGGCTATCGACCGTGGTTACGATGTTGCGTGTGCGAAACCCGCGCATGATGAAAAACGGCACGGCAACGATTCCCTCGGCCTTTCCCTGGTCGACACGTAGGTTGTAGCGCGAAAAACTCATCTCGGCGGCATCGCACTCGGGGTCATCGGCGACGTTATCAATAAGCGAGGCCACACGCGTAGCCTTAATATCGAGTTTTTCGCTTTTCACATCGCCCAAAAGAAGCGGTGTCCAAAAGTCCCAATCTCTGAATTTAATCCGTAGCGGCAATGCCATAACATTTGACTCCTTCCTATCTTCTATGATAGGTGCTTAAAACTACGTGACAAGGGATTGTAGTGGCCTTGCAAGAATCAAGCCCTCAAAAGGCGATGTTTAACTAAGAAGTCCTGACGCGTGTCAGTCTGCATAGAGTGGATGCTTTAGATTCAGCACGGGAAAAAGGACTTTGAGGCAAATGACAAACTCATTTTCCTTCTTACGCAAATAAACCGTGTAAAAGGTCCCGCGTACGCCGTAAAAGCGTCACAAGGCAAACAGAATCGGCTAAACTGGCGCCTTGCCGCGCTACCGCCGTAGTTCAACTGGATAGAACGATGCCCTCCTAAGGCGTAAATCTGGGTTCGAGTCCCAGCGGAGGTGCCACTTAGGCCTTTTTCATCCCGTCCTTGAACTAGATTTTCATCATCTCGCGCCGGTAGTGCTTTAATTCCTCGATCGATTCCTGAATATCGCTTAAGGCCTCATGCTTGGTCGATTTCTTAAACGAGGTGACAATCTCGGGCTTCCAGCGGTAAGCTAACTCTTTGAGGGTCGACACATCGATGCTTCTATAGTGGAAAAAGGCTTCCAGGCGCGGCATCCATCGCGCCATAAAGCGGCGATCTTGCCCGATGGTGTTGCCGCACATCGGGGACTTTCCGGCCGGCACAAAGCGCGAAAAGACTTCCAAACACATATCCGTTGCCTTTTCCTCGTCAACCGTGCTTTCCAAAACTCGCTTGACAAGCCCCGAACGCGTGTGCATGGACGTATTCCACGCATCCATGTGCGTCATCGTGTACTCGTCCTGGTGGATGGCAATCACAGGCCCCTCGTGCAAAATGTTTAACTGCGGGTCGGTGATGACGGCCGCAATCTCAATGACGCGATTTACCTCAGGCTGCAAACCCGTCATTTCCATGTCAATCCAAATCAAATTACTTTCGCCGTAGGTCGCGGCCTTTTCGCTCGTTGTCATTGTTAAAATGTCGCACTCTGTAGGTGGGAAACTACTTTCCGAAACCGCTATTGTATTAACTTGTCGTCGCCGTGACGAACACGCCCGCTTTTCATGACTGAAATTGCCGCCTTTTTGAAAATCACCTTTTTGGCACTCATTGTCTTTTACGTGTGCATCCAGGTGGCGCTTTTAATTTCCGAAGTCGGCAGTGCCGAAAAAGCCGCCGATGCCGTTCCGAGAGCCTTTCGCGGGGAAGTAAGTCTTGCCGAGCACCGCAAAGCGATTGACTTTACGGCCGAGGTGATTCAAAGCGATACGGTCAATGCCTTAGCCGGCGCCGCCGTTGCCCTGATTTTTACCTTGGGCGGGGGTCTGGATATTCTCTGGGCCTTCGTAAGTGTCCTAACAGGGGACCGGGGCGTTGCCTCCCAGTTTCTCCTTGTCGTTTTCATTACGCTTATTTTGGCTGCCGTGGATCTTCCGCTCGATTGGTGGCGCAACTTTCGCATTAACGAGCGCTACGGGATTGAAAGAACCAATGCCCGTCTTTGGATGCGTCGCCGCCTGCGTGAAACCTTTTTCGGCTGGGTAGCCGACATGCCGATTGTATTTGCTGCCCTGCTTGTTTTAAATTTGAGTTCTTACTTTTGGTGGTTTTTATGCTTAGCGGTAAGTAGCCTCTGGTTTTTCTGGCACGAGTACTTATACCCCAATTGGGTTGTCGGGTTTTCCAAAAAAGCGCACCCCCTGCAAGAGGGCTCCTTAAAGCGGCGCCTTCAGATGCTGCTTACGGAGCAAGGCTATGCCGATGCCACGATTTACACGATGGTGCGCCCGGCTGCCCTAAAACACGCCAATGCCCTATTTGCTCAAAGCAACCGCCAGTCGCGTCTGGTGCTTTTTCAGCATACGCTCACGAAGCTGACGGAAGAAGAACTCCTTGCCGTGGTCACCAATGCCGTTGCGCACGTGGCGCGTTGGCACCGCTTTGCGCGCTGTATTCTCTTCTTTTTACTCATGTGCGGATTTTGGTGGGGTTTTGCGTGGCTCTCGGAAAAACCCTACTTTTACGAGGCCTTGGGGATTCACCCGGCGATGGCCCTTGAAAACGGCGCCGTGATTCCCGGAGTTCTTATCGGAATTGTTCTGACAACGTTTCCCGTGGTTTTGTATCCGGTTGTGTTTCTCGTGCACCTATTTACCCGCATGCTCGAGTACGATGCCGATGCCTGTGTAGTACACACAGTGGGCGCCGTGCCGCTCATTCGGGCCATTGTGAAACTCCATACGGATTATCGCAATACGTTAACGCCCAATCGCCTCTATTCGCTTGCTAACCACAGGCGACCGCACATCACGCAACGCATTCTCGCTGCACAGGCCGAGGCCCGGAAATTACGACACCTGGCGATGAAAGTGCGGCAGGAGAAACTAGCGGACCGGCAGGCGTTTTTTAATGCGATTCTCATGCGTCGCGAAGAAAACGACGCACAGAGCAACCCCCGTCTTGTGCAGACCGCCCGAGAGACAATCGCCGAAGCGGCAAATCTGAAAAACCGAACGATAAAGCTATAACATCGCCATGAGAGATTCCCCTCCCTTTACCGCTCGTATCACGGCCTCACACGGTCGGATCTATTTTGTGACCGACAGTTTAGGTCAGACGTTTGAAGCCGCTCGCAAGGGAAAAAAGGGCGATGCCGTTGTGGGAGACATTGTCTCGTGCTCAGCGCCTATCGGCGGAAAAGTCTCCATCCTTGCCATCGAACCTCGACGCAATTGCCTTTTTCGAAGCGATGAAAAGCGCGTGAAAATCCTCGCTTCCAACGTTGATGTTGTCGCTGTCCTTTTTGCCGAGCGACCGACGTTTAATCCCTGGTTTGTCTGGAAGGCTCTCGTTGCCTCAAAAACCGCCGGAATTACACCCGTTTTGCTACAAACCAAAGCCGAACTTTCGACTCCCGAAAGCGCCGCCTCGCGTTTTGCACAAAAACTTGAGGGCATCGGCGAAACAATCCTCAAAATCCGTGCCAAGACCGAGCCCGAGGCAACGTGCAATCATTTGGCACACGTATTTGAAGACAAAACCGTTCTTCTTGTCGGACAGTCGGGAATGGGAAAAAGCACGCTCATTAACACCCTTGACCCCGAGGCGCGGATTCGAACTCGGGAGTTTTCCAAGGCGCTCGATATCGGCAAACAAACGACGACCGATACACGCCTTTATTCGCTTACCCTCGGGACCTCGTCCTTTGAAATTATCGATTCTCCGGGCTTTCAGGAATTCGGCCTGACACACGTCACGCCTTACGACCTTTTAAACGCCATGCCCGACATCGCCCGGTACGTCACAGGGTGCCGCTACTACAACTGCACGCACACGCATGAGCCGGGCTGTTCCGTAATGACAGCCCTAAAGGAAGGAAGAATCGACCCGGAGCGCCATGCTTTTTATGCCGCTCTTTTAAGTGAAATCACCCGCAGCCCCTTCGCCTCTCGCGTTTAGGACTTTTGGGGGTCTAAGTCCCGACTTTAAGCCTGTAAAAGAAGACTTTTTTCCCTCTGTTTTATTGTATTGACGCGCGGCTACGCGAAAGGCATTTTTCTCAAAAAAAACTTCTCCTTGCGCACCTTGCGGCCAAGGTACGACCTATTTTTCCAAGACACCTTGCGATACAACGAATCGTCGATGTGACTAGAATTGCAACGCTTTTCTCTCGGTTTTATCACGGATTTTGGGTATGGTTTACAGCATCTCGGGCATCATTCTTTCTTTTTTAGGCACAGCGTTTAGTCTCTGGACCATTCTGATGCGCGACGAGCGCATCGCCGGCACCTGGCGCGACATTCCCAACCTACATAAAAACGCCGTCAAGGAAAAGCGGTACGTGCTTGTCGGTATCGCACTGATTTTTGTCGGTTATGCACTGCAGATTGCCGGGTATTTTGTTCCTTGACTTCCTCCTCGCCCTGAAGGACGAGGATTCCCTACTGAGTCACGGGGCAAGCCTCGTGATCTCTTCGATGGGTTCCTGCTGCTGACCCGAGCCCGTCTC
>OCHN01001279.1_pt1 | contig 21240 bp, 17 predicted proteins | sample 1538911 | NCBI WGS metagenome assembly OCHN01 (sample SAMN04571736, study PRJEB22368) | human gut metagenome | biome: human gut; material: stool | host: Homo sapiens | place: Luxembourg | collected 2013-01-11 | reverse complement strand
AAAGACCTATAAAAGTGTAATTGATGAGTTTTTTCTGGATTTCTATGGTTTGAATGCAATGTACTCCATAGCTTTCGTCTTCATCCAGATTTGGAATTCTACTAAACTCTGCCACTACTACTTTTTTCCAGATATCATTTTTCTGCTGGTCAGCAGCTAAATTTTTAAAATCACTGGCCCCTACATAATAATTATCTGGATTGATCATCTTTGCATATGCATTATAGGTGCTTCCATTTTGATTCACCCAATCTGTTTTTCCCTGATACCAGAGTTCACATATATTGTCCGAAACATTTACTTCATTGTTTGTCCATCCTTGTATTTCGTCAAAGCTTTCCAAGCCATTCGGTGATTTCAGAGATAACGGTTCTTTTCCATTTGGGCGGGAATTTGCAGTTGTCATGACAGACGTTTCTGCTGAACGGATTCTGGCAATATATTCCATATCAGAAGACCAGCTAACAGGTATATAGTCATCCATGGTCAGTTTTCTGGATGGATCTCGCGGATCTGGAAATCCTTCACGGCAGGCTTCTTCTCGATATTGATTAATATAATACTCAACTCCAACACCACAGTGTTCTCCTTCAAGCCCCAGTAATATACATCCTTCTCCCGCTACTGTTGTATCTGTCGGAAAAATTCCTCCCGGATAGTACCATGTGATATTTCCACCAATCTCATCATCTATACCTCTGACGTTTGCACTTCCTGACGAAAAATCCTCTGGCGAATCCGAGAAATCGTCCTCGGTTGCAGTGCTTTCCTCTTCTGAACTTTCTGCACCAGTTTCCTCCTGCGTATCCTCTTCCTCTGCTTCAATATCCGCAAAATCCAGTTCAGAAGAATCGTCTTCCACTATTAGCTCCTGTGCATCTGCTTCGTCTATGCTATCAAACGCAATCTCTGCCAAATTTTCACTTGCTGACACTGGAAACGATATACAACCGGAAATAAGAACGGTACTTAATATTACAGCTGTTAACCTGTTTTTCATCATATTTCCTCATCTTTCTAAATTCACCCTACTTAAATGTAACTTTTGTCAGGTCAGAAAATTGAACCTTTTTTTCTTTTTTAGCCCCATCAAAGTCACAGTTGCTTACTACAATATTGCTCTGGTAATTATCTGCACTCGATGAAGTTGAATGGTTTCCAATCGCAATCGTTACATTTTTAAATGTACACGAAGAAACCGTAACACTATTACATCTTTGAACGTATCCATATTTACTGTAAAGACAATACGGAAACCCCTTTTCCGTTGCACTTTCAATTTGAAGTACTTCCCATACTTTATCCGTACTTTTCTCTGTCCAGCCAACTTTAAGATCCTGAAATACACAGTTTTGCACTTTTACATTTTTCAGGCTGGTAAACTCAAATACATGCGAATCAAATTTACCATTTTTGACTGTACAGTTTGAAATGGTAAATCCTGTTCCATGGATAAATTTTCCTATCTGAGAATTGAGGTTTTTCATCTCAAACTGTATGCCGTCAATCTTTATATTTCCGCTTCCTGCGTAATATCCCCTTGTAAAGTCATAAGCCTTGGCACTTTCATCATCCGTATTAATAAAAAGATATATACTTCTCATCTTCTCGAAGATCACATCATTGCTTGGTGCAAGTATCGTTGTATTTCCATAGATTCTATAAGGTCCGTATACGCAAAAAGTTCCATGGTAGAAACGTATTGTCAGAGTTCCTCCAGATTTCGCCCGGCTCAGAAGATATTGGAAATTATAGTGATTCTTCGTGTACACCTCGCCAACCTGTTCTCCATTTTCATCATACTGCCGGAAGTTTCCATCTTTCCAGATAATCTTTCTGTAAAGTGTTGTCGTTCCCTTTACATACTTATAAGTCATAATTCCATCCGTTGTTGCAATCTTTCCATTTTCATTATAAGTAAGAGTAGTCGTGTTATTAGAACTTAAGTTTGTGATATTGATTGTGCTGTCTGCCATTTCGCTGCTCCCTTCATCTCTGGTGGTTTTTATTAATTGTCAGGTTCATTACTTTGTCTTTATGCTCCGTATGTCACTGTATGGGCCGTAGTAGCGTACTCCGTCCACCTGTTTGTAGGCTCTTACTTTTACGTAGTAGGTCTTTTTGGAACTGAGTTTTCTGAGGGTTACTCTGGTTGCTTTGGAGCTGGCATTTATGTGTTTGTAGGTTTTCTTATCCAGGGAATAAGAGATCTGATAACCGGTTGCTCCGACTGCTTTCTGGTAGGTTACTATGATCTGGTCCTTTGTGGATTTCAGGGCTGGCTTTTTCATTTTTGGAGGCGTGATATAGAAATATCTTGTCGTGCCTGCGGTATAGTTGCCTTTTCCTGTGATCCGGATCTGGACGATCCCTGGTTTTATGTTGTTTACATATTTTACGGTATAGTTGGATGGAGCTACAGGGTTGAGGTTATCATCCAGGATCGTCATGTTCTGGACGATCGGTTTCCCGGTGTAGGTCTTGATCTTTACGATTCCTTTTATCTTGAAATCATCCATACGTTTCCGGATGACTTTTACCTTTTTGGTCACGGTTCCACTATAGTTGCCTTTTCCATTGATCGTTATGGTGATGGTCTCTCCGGCATTGACAGCGTCTGTATAACTCCAGGTGTAGTCACGGCCTTCTTTCAGTATCTCTGCCGGGTCAAAGTCTTTCCCGGTGTATTTTATCTCAAGGGTCGGCTGGATCTTGGAACCGGTATAAGTAAAGTTGTCAATGCTGATATCTGTATCTCCGATATCAACGGTATTTTTTTCGACCGTCAGGGTTGTGCTTGCTTTCCAGCCGCCTGCTGTAGAAGCCCGGATCACAGTAACTCCTGGAGCTACAGATGTGATCATTCCATTTTCATCGACTGCAGCAATCTCAGGATGGTCCGATTCCCAGGTAACACTGCCTGTGTCTGTCACATCTGGGATGTAGACCAGAGAGTTGCCGCCGACCTTAAATTTCAAAGTGGCATCCATGGTACGTCCTGGTTTTATCCGATGATGTGAAAGACCTATAAAAGTGTAATTGATGAGTTTTTTCTGGATTTCTATGGTTTGAATACATTGTGCTCCATAGCCTTCGTCTTCATCCAAGTTTGGGGTTCTGCTGAATTCTGCTACCATTACATTTTTCCAGATATCATTTTTCTGCTGGTCAGCAGCTGAATTTTCAAAATTGCTGGCTCCTACATAGTAATTATCTGGATTGATCATTTTTGCATATGCATTATAGGTGCTTCCCTTTTGCTGCACCCACGCTGTTTTTCCCTGATACCAATGTTTACATATATTCTGTGTAACATTTACGTCACTGTTTGTCCAGCCCTGTAATTCATCAGCACTTTCCAATCCATTCGGTGATTTCAGGGATAATGGTTCTTTTCCATTTGGACGGGAGTTTGCAGTTGTCATGATGGACGTTTCTGCTGAACGGATTCTGGCAATATACTGCATATCAGAAGACCATCTGACAGGCACATAATCATCCATGGTCAATTTTCTGGATGGATCTCGCGGATCTGGAACTTCCTCGCGGCAGGCTTCTTCTCGATATTGATTAATATAATACTCAATGCCGGCACCTCCGCCACTGTAATGTCCTCCCTCAAGCCCCAGTAATACACATTCATCTCCCGCTACTGTTGTATCTGTCGGAAAAATCCCTCCCGGATAGTACCATGTGATATTTCCACCAATCTCATCATCTATACCTCTGACGTTTGCACTTCCTGACGAAAAATCCTCTGGCGAATCCGAGAAATCGTCCTCGGTTGCAGTGCTTTCCTCTTCTGAACTTTCTGCACCAGTTTCCTCCTGCGTATCCTCTTCCTCTGCTTCAATATCCGCAAAATCCAGTTCAGAAGAATCGTCTTCCACTGTTAACTCCTGTGCATCTGCTTCGTCTATGCTATCAAACGCAATTTCCGTCATATCTTCGTTTGCCAACACAGGAATCGATACACAGCCGGAAATAAGAACCGCACTTAATACCGCAGCCATTAATCTGTTTTTCATCCTCACAGTTTTCCTTTCATAAAAATTCCTATTACCTACAACCATGCTATTTTCTATAACTTCTCATGTTTCTTTTTAAAGTTCCAAAAAATCAATATTATATTTTTATTATTCTGTATATTTGCATTATACACTATCCCCTATTTTCCTGACTACCCTCAATTACAACTTTAGCAAAAAATAATCAACCGCTGTATCATCAGGCTCTGTCGATATACAATAAAAAAAGAAGACCACAACTGCTTTTTCAGTCATGATCTTCCTGTTTTATTTTCTGTCGCTATTTTCTTACTGCGCCTGCTGCTGGTTCAGGAGTCGTTTGATCACATCGATCGTTTCTTTGATACCGTAGTTCGCGCTGTTGATGCAGAGGTCGTAGTTCTCTGGTTTTCCCCACTTCTCTCCGGTGTAGAATTCGTAGTATTTGCGGTGCTGTCTGTCCATTTTCTTGAGGAAGCGCACTGCCTGTTTCATGTCCATGTTCCGGACATCCATGACGTGCTGTGTACGCACCTGAAGCGGAGCGCTGATAAAAATGCTAATGTGCGGGATGTGATTATTCTTGAGGATCGCATCTGCACAGCGTCCCATGATCAAACAGTCCTCTGTCCGGGCGAGTTCGCAGATCAGGTCACTCATATTGAAGAAAACTGCGTCCTGCTTGTTCAGTCCGTGATAACGGTTCAGCTCTTTGAGCTTCGTCCGGAAACTTTCATGTGATTTCTTTCCGTATTTGTTGAATTCGGTAAAGTTTTCTTTATCCTGTACATCGCCCTTCTCTGCTTCAAGGCGTTTCAGTACCTGATCAAAAATCTCCACATCATAATAGTTAATATGAAGATTATCTGCAAGTTCGAATCCGATATCATTTCCCGCACTTCCCTGTGTACGGCTGATACAGATCACGAGATGGTCATTCTCAGAAAGTTTCTCGCGTCTTGCCGCAAGGTTCAGTGCCACACGTTCAGCATCGATGATATCCGTAGAACCGAACATATTCGGAAGCTGCTCGATCTCCTTAAGGATCTCATCATACTCTGTCATCAACCGGCTTCTTTCGCTCTCATCCTTGATGGTACGTGCCATGTTGCTGATCAGGGCAAGTTCGCTTCGGAGCAGATGTCCGTCCGGCTTCGTGTACATCAGCATACTTAAGGTACGAATCGTTGTATCACGGTTTCCGGTAAATGTACGTCCAAGAGAAGAACCGAGGACTCTGTAGACTTCACCATCCAGGTCGTAGATACGGTTTGCAAGTTTTGTATAAATTTCTTTGTTGATTTTATCTGCCATTCTTCCCCCTCCTTACATAAAGAACACAAGCATGTCCAGAATAAATACCGGAACAAGGAATACCAGTGACCACAGGATGTATCCGAAGAAGGACGGCATGTTGACACCGTTCTCGTCAGAAATAGACTTGACCATAAAGTTCGGTGCATTTCCAATATAAGTGTTCGCACCCATAAATACCGCACCACAGGAAATTGCAGAAAGCAGTTTCACCGGCACAGTGCCAAGCGTCGTTGCGATTCCGCTGGTAAAACCAAGTGTTCCTGCCGTTGTGAGGAATACAAGGTAAGTCGGCGTATTGTCCAGAAAACTGGACAGTGCACCGGTCGCCCAGAACATTTCCAGAGGTTTGGTGATACCAAGATTCGGTCCGACTGCCTTAAGGAGCATCAGTGCCGGCTGCATGGTGATAAAGATACCGATAAACAATACAGCAACCTCCTGTATCGCACCCCAGGTAAAATGGTTTCTTCTGCGCACACTCTTGTCTGTTGTCTTGAAAGATAAGAACGCTGCCAGAAGGATCAGCACGATCTCGATCAGTGCCGGGAAAGTCAGAGTTACTTCACCCAGAAGGTGAATCCCCTTAACTGCCCCTTCTGCATCCTGGAAAGCAGAAAGTCCCGGAAGTACACCACTCAGGATAACTGCTGCCACGATCATAATAAGGAAAATAATGTTGTGAAGTCCGTCAATATGGAATTCTGTACCCGGCTTGCTGATGTCCGGTTTACGGCCCTGCGCGATATCTTTGCGATATGCAAGTTTGTCTACATGGTAGAACACAAACAGCAGTACTACCATATTAAAGAGCAGTACCGGGAACAGATGCAGGCTCCAGAAGAACGGCACGCCTCGCATGAAGCCCATCAAAAGCGGCGGGTCTCCAATCGGAGTCAGGCAGCCACCCATGTTGGATACCATGAAGATAAAGAATACCATGATATGACTTTTTCTCTTTCTCCAGGAATTCATCTTGATCACCGGACGGACCATCAGCATACTGGCACCTGTTGTTCCGATACAGCTGGATAACAGTGTACCGAATGCCAGAAGGCATACATTGACTCGTGGAGAACCTGCAAAATCACCTTCCATGGTAATGTTACCGGATACACAGAACAGTCCAAAAAGGAGGATAATAAAAGTAAGATAGTCATTTATGATACAGTCAAGGACCGTCTCAGCGGCATCGCCCACACCATAAACGACGGCAAAAGGAATCACCATCAGAAGGATCCACATAGCTACCACATGCGGCTGATGTGCTTCCCACCACTCTGCCTTGATAAGCGGCATGATCGCAATGCAGAGCAAAAGTCCCGCAAAAGGAATGCAGAGCCAGATCGGCACCGATGCTGTTGTTTCCCCGCCGGCAGCCCATACACCTGTCGGACAGGCAAGCAGCATAGTCAGCAGCATTCCAAAAAATGTTACTAATTTCTTCAAAAGCTGTCGCCCCCTCGTTTAAGTTTTTAACCAGTTGCAATTATAACATAAGCACTTCAAAATACAATTGCACTTTTCTTCAACAAATTTGCACATCTCCTATATCTTTTTGTGCATTTTCCCTATATATTGTATTTTTGCCTGTACAGTATCAAAATTCTGACAATATTTTTTCTGTTTCTTTGTCTATTTTTGTTATATTTTTAACATTTAATTTATTTTTTGAATAATTCAGGGCATAAAAAAAAGCAGCTTTTTTATTTCGCTGCTTTTTCGAATAATTTTCTCCATAATTTTACAATCTGTCCTACCACCAGGGCATTAAATAAAGTACCTTCTCTGACTCCATTCAGTTTGTGGAACGCCAGCATTGCAACGATCATCGCAAGTATGGTAAGGGTGCTGTCAAAACATACCTTGACGTTTCCGAAACGGATCTTTGTTTTCTGTGCGATCGCACGTACCAGAGCCTCTGCCGGAAGCATGATCACATCTGCGGTAACTTCCAGGCTGATTCCGAATGCCATGATCACACATCCAATCACAAGATATACAAAGGAAGGAAACCATGGACCGCCAAACCGTGTCGGGATGATCTTCATAAAACAGTCAATAAAGAAGCTGAAGCAGAAAGTCATCGGAATCTGAAGGAGCTGCAGGAATCCAAGTTTTCTGCGGATAACCGCTTCCAGGATCAGAAACAGCATATTGAAGAGGAACGTAAATGTTCCCATGGAAATTTCCGTGATCAGGCTCAGAACAAACGGAAGTCCCGAAACCGGTGAGGTTCCCAGTCCCGCACGTGTAACAAAGCTGATCCCCAATGCACAGAACACCATTCCAAGAACGAATACGCAATATCGTTTTACCATCGACCATTGATTCATGAATTGTACCTCCCAACTGACAGTCTTTATGCAACTTTGACAGGCTGTAGTTTTATCTTTTTTTCTATTTTAATAGATATACAAAGTTTTTGCAAGTAGCAAATTATTTTTGTATATTTTGTACAATTCCCAAAAAAGGAAGCCAGGGGGACGGGTACCGTGCCACGGTACCCGTCCCCCTGGCTTTTAGTAATTACTGCTCGATCCGGAAAAACTCTCACCACCGCTGGAAAAGCTTCCGGAATCATTGTTATTATCATCGTCTTTTGGCTTGGCAGTCTGAGATATCGTACTGTACAGAAACAGATCTCTCTTCTCCTTAAGTTCCAACCCTCCATCTGCAGTATAAGCATTTGCATTTGCCTGCTGCACTCTTGTCTTCATCTTGCGCATCTGCATCCAGGTCATAAATCCCGTTGGGATCGCCATCACCAGGAAACATAACAGCAGATCGACTGCAAATGTTCCCGCAAAAGAACCTTCTCTGATATCCATCGGGCGTACTTTCTTACCCTCGCAGATCCGGTCAAGGCCGGTCCGAAGATCTGTGATCAGCGACTGATAGCCGCTCACCGGATCATCTGCCTTGAGATATTTCTTGCACTTGTCGAGCATTTCTTCCTGGACATTTGAAGGAAAATCATCCTGCGTGTCCCCGCGGAAGACGATCGTGATATTTCTGGCATCCGGCTGATGGAAAATACACATTCCCTCATAAGTGTCGCCGTATCCGATATCATTTTCCTGCATAAATTCTGCCGCATATTTCCGGTAATCCTGGTCTTCCCCGATATCCGGTGAGATCAGAAGTACGGCATCATAACCATACTCCTCATAAATATCCCCCAGTTCCTGATCCAGCTGTGCCTGCTCTGTCTCATCCAGGAGTCCATAATCGTCAAATACCCAGGAGATCTCTTCCGTGCCTGCCGCATCGTTCTCAGAAGATGCCGGCACAGAAAGCGTCATCAGAAGTCCCAGTCCAAGACACAGCATCGTTCCTTTTAATATCCACCCTGATCTGTTCATCTATATCACCCCCAGAAGGCGCAGAGCCGTAACTACTGCTGTCGCTGCAATGGTCAGCGGGATATGACGTTTAAACCAGTATTTGACCGCCAGATCCTTCGCCACAGGAAGATCCCCGATCAGATGTCCCGTCTGTCCATTCATCGCAAAAGAATAATTTTTGCCATTCCATTTCGTATTCAGGAACCAGACAGGAAACAGGGCGTATCTGACCTTTCCTTTCCCGGTTACCGTTATTTTCTCCTGCTTTGGGGTTACCGTTGCATATCCATGGACAGTCCTCTCAAAACTGTCCTTAACGCTTCTCTCCATACGCTCATAAACACGTTCTGTGAGGGCATCCGGCTCCTGATCGTATTTGTCTGCCATATAGCCGGAAAGATAAGAAAGATTAAATTCTGTCAGATCCTTGCAATCATACGGCTCAATTGCCTCCATCGTGGTATCATCAATAGCTTTCGAGCCATCGACAGGGATCTTCTCAAATTTCATGCTGCCTGAACGCACAACATGATAAAATTTCGTCTCTGTATACCGGTAATCAGAATCTTCCCAGAAACGGTTTCTGGTGGCTTCATAGCGGAAACGCCCTGCCGCATCCAGGTCAAACAGCCAGAACGGGACATAAACCGCCCTGATCTCTTCGAGATGGTTCTGGTCTTTGAACACCTTTGGAAGTAGCGGTTTCCCCTCATAATGTTTCTTCAGTGCCTCAACTGCTTCTTTTTTGGATTTCTGGAACGGAATGATATAATCCGGACGATAGCTGTCCGCGAACTGCTCCGGCATGATCATTGGGTTATCGCAGTAAGGACACACAGTCGCACCTGTCGTCTTTTCTGCAAGGATCTCCGCGCCGCAGGACGGGCAGCTCCAGACAGCCATATTGGATTTCTCGTCTGACTGCCACTGCTCCGGCTCAAATCCTTCCCAGTGATCCCCCTTAACTTCCTTTACTTCTTCCGCCTGCTCTGCGATCTTATCCAGTTCATCCAGAGAATAGGTACTTCCACAGTACTCACATTTCATCTTCTGTGACTTGCTGTCAAAAGTAAGACCGGCTGAACAGTTGGGGCACTTGTAGTTCAAAGTATCTGCCATCGCATCTGCCCCCTTCCTCCTATGGTCTCGGTTTGCCGCATTCCTGGCAGAATTTGCCCGTATTTACAGTTCCACAGCTGCAGGTCCATGGTCCCGCCGGACGCGGACTTCCACACTCAGAACAGAATTTACCGGTATTTACTGCACCGCAGGCACAGGTCCATTCTGTCTTTGGTGCTGTCTGGGAAGGCTGCTGGTACTGTGGCTGCATCTGCGGTGTCGCCTGCTGCTGTCCCATCGCAAATAAATTCTGTGCATTCGCTCCACCGACATTTGCCGCCATGTTCATTGCCGCAAATGCCATCGCAGGTCCCGTCTTCTGATTGGAAGCTGCTGACTGCATCGCACTCGCCTGTGCACCCACCATCTGGGCTGCCGCCATCGTAGGATTGCGGAAAACAGCATTCCTCTGCAGTTCCTTGATCATGGCTTCGTCTTCCTCGGAGGCCTTTACACTGGATACACCGAGAGACACGATACGGATGCCACGAAGATTATCCCATTTATCGGACAGAACCTTATTTAACGCATCTGAAAGTTCCTGTGTATGTCCCGGAAGTGCACTGTAGCGGATCCCCATCTCTGAGATCCTGGCAAAAGCCGGCTGCAGGGCTGTCATCAGTTCGCTCTTGAGCTGTCCATCGATCTCATCTCTCGTATAATCCTGCTCCACATTTCCGCAGACATTTGTATAGAAGAGAACCGGATTGGCGATCTGATAGCTGTATTCGCCAAAACACTTGATCGTGATGTCCATATCCAGCCCGATATTCATATCCACCACACGGAACGGAACCGGATTCGGTGTGCCATATTTATTACCGACAAGTTCCTTGGTATTTACAAAATATACTCTCTGATCCTTCGGCGGCTCTCCTCCAAAGGTAAAACGTTTGCCGATCTGCTGGAATGCTTCCTTCACGCCCTTTCCAAGCCCTCCGCAGAAAATAGATGGCTCCGAGGAGGTGTCATATGTATACTCTCCTGGCTCTGCACATACATCCACGACCTTTCCCTGCTCTACGATCAGCATGCACTGTCCGTCACTGACTGCGATCACAGAACCATTGGAGATGATATTCTCAGAACCGTGTCTGTTTGATGACCTTCCGGATACTTTCTTGTGTGCCTTGGTGACCAGCACATCTGCCGGCATGGATTCACAGTAAAAATATTCCTTCCACTGGTCCGCCAGAACACCGCCAGCTGAACCAAGAGCTGCTTTAATAAGTCCCATAAAAAAATCCTCCTCTTTCTTGTTTTACCTTAAATAGTTTCTTGTCATCTTATTCGACTGTTTCAGACTGTTTTTCAGGAAAGCTTGTGGATAAACAGACCGCTTCTCAGTTTCGGCTCAAACCAGGTGGATTTCGGCGGCATCAGTTTGCCTTCATCCGCGATCTGCATCAGATCCTCCATTGCTGTCGGATACATGGCAAAAGCCACTCCGCCTGTTCTGTCCGCGATCTCTGCCAGTTCTTTAAGCTTGTGGCTTCCTCCTACGAAGCGGATCCTCTGATCTGTCCGCGGATCTCCGATCCCCAGGATCGGAGAAAGAACCTTCTCCTGAAGGATGGAGACATCAAGCTGTCCTACCACATCCTTTTTCGCATAGACATCCTCCCAGGCTTTGAGATGATACCAGTTTCCTCCGACATACATTCCCATGCAGTGCTTCTCAACCGGTTTGCACGGGAATCCCGGCATGATCATCAGCTCAAAGTTAAATTTGAGGCTGGCAATAAACGCATGCTCATCCATTCCATTCAGATCGCGTACCACTCTGTTATAAGAAAGGATCGTAAGCTGGTCATACGGAAAGACAACAGAAAGGAAATAATTAAATTCCTCACTTCCATCGTAATCCGGGTGTTCCTCTCTCCTCTTGAGTCCTACTTTGACTGCGGAGGCAGCTCTGTGGTGTCCATCTGCAATATATATAGAAGGAATATTTCCAAACTGTTCTGCGATCACTTTCTTCTCTACTTCCCCGTCAATCACCCACACGCGGTGTCCGATCTCATCCTCTGCCACAAAATCATAAACGGCATCGTGGGATGCTTTCCAGGTTTCCATCAGGTCAAGAAGTTCCTGTGGGTACTTGCAGGCAAGATAAATCGGACCTGTGTTTGCATCACATACATCCACATGATGGATACGGTCCTGCTCCTTATCCTCTCTGGTAAGCTCATGTTTCTTGACAACGCCATTCATATAGTCGTCAATAGAGCAGCAGCCGACCAGACCGGTCTGCGTCTTACCCTTGCGGGTCAGCTCATAGATGTAATAACACGGTGCTCCGTCCTGAACCAAAATTCCATTCTTCTCCATATTGATGAGGTTTTCACGTGCACGGTCATAGACTTTCTGATCGTAAAGATCCGTATCTGCCGGAAGGTCCATCTCCGCGCGGTCCACATGCAGGAAAGAATCAGGATTCTGATTTCCGATCTCCTTTGCTTCTTCTCTTGACACTACATCATATGGAAGTGCCGCTACTGCCTCTGCCTTGTCAGGAACAGGTCTGAGGGCACGGAATGCCTGAAAAATAGCCATTTTTATATCTCCTTTGTACTTTCATTTTTCTTATGTAAAATGTATTTTTATTTTATCACATCCCCCAGTACGTTGCAATGAACATCACTTTTTTTGTTACGTGCTAACTTTTTTTGTAAAAACCTAAAAATTTTTGTATTTCCTCTTGCAAAATCTTTTATTTATGGTATGATAGAGACATAAAAGACAAGCAATAATTATGAGTTCAAAATAAATTTTTTAAGGAGGGTTTTTATAATGACAGAAGGTTTAAAATGGACTGTCAATCACGTTGCAAAGTCTGACGACAAACATCTCGAGTTAATGTCAGAGGAGAACGTGAAAAAAGCCAATGAATTTCACAAAAGTTTCCCACAGTATACAGTAACTCCTCTTCAGGATCTTGCTGAACTGGCATCCTACCTGGGTGTTAAGAGCATCCACTGCAAGGATGAGTCCTATCGTTTCGGACTGAACGCTTTTAAGGTTCTTGGCGGTTCCTACGCAATGGGACGTTACATAGCTAAAGAAGTTGGTAAGGATATCAGCGAACTTCCATATGCTGTTCTCTCTTCCGAGGAATTAAGAAAAGAATTCGGACAGGCTACCTTCTTCACAGCAACAGACGGAAACCACGGACGTGGAGTTGCATGGGCTGCCAAACGTCTTGGACAGAAAGCAGTTGTTCGTATGCCAAAAGGCACAACCAAGACACGTTTTGACAACATCGCCAAAGAAGGCGCTACTGTTACCATCGAAGAAGTCAACTATGATGACTGCGTAAGAATGGCTGCAGCTGAGGCTGCCAAGACAGAGCACGGCATCATCGTTCAGGATACTGCATGGGATGGATACGAAGAGATCCCGTCATGGATCATGCAGGGTTACGGAACTATGGTCATGGAAGCTGACCAGCAGCTCAAAGAAGCCGGCATCGACCGCCCGACACACGTATTCGTTCAGGCAGGTGTTGGTTCTCTTGCAGGAGCAGTTGTTGGATACTTCGCTCACAAATACAAAGAAAACCCGCCGGTTATGGTTGTCTGCGAAGCAAGTGCTGCTGACTGCCTGTACCGTTCCGCTATGAAAGAATCCGGAGATCTTGTAAATGTAGGCGGCGACCTTCAGACGATCATGGCTGGTCTCGCATGCGGCGAAGCAAACACCATCGGATGGGATATCTTAAGGAACCATGTTTCTGTATTTGCATCCTGCCCTGACTGGATGAGTGCCAAGGCAACAAGAATCTATGCTAACCCGCTCGGCAATGACCCGCACATCGTTTCCGGTGAATCTGGATCTGTTCCGCTCGGTCTGTGCTTCACTGCTCTTCACGACGAAGATGCAAAAGATCTCAAAGAAGCCCTGAAACTGGATGAGAACTCCAACGTTCTTGTAATCTCCACAGAGGGTGACACTGATCCGGTTCGTTACCGCGAGATCGTATGGGATGGCCTGTACGGAACAAATGAGTCTTTAAGCAAATGATGATATCAGGGTCAAAAATTTCAAATGATGTTCGTGCTTGCACGATAAAGCATTTGAATTTGGGACCCGCCAAACATGAGGAAGTAGCAATTTCCATAGTAAATCAGCGGATTCCGAATGTTTGAAGGATTGTGGGAGCAGTTTACTGCGGAACAATCCGTAAGTATCATCAAATAATTAAGAACTTTAAAACAATTTCTATATACACATAGGAGGAATTTTAAAATGGATTACGGCAAAATCAAAGAAGCTGCTCAGAATTATCAGGAGGATATGACCAAATTCTTAAGAGCGATCGTTAAGAATCCTGGAGAAAGCTGCGACGAAAGAAAACACATCGAAACAATCGAAGCTGAAATGAAAAAACTGAACTTCGACGAAGTTACGATCGACCCACAGGGTAACGTGATCGGTTACATGGGAACCGGCGATAAGATCATTGCTTTTGATGCTCATATCGACACTGTTGGTATCGGTAACATCGAAAACTGGAACTTTGATCCATACGAAGGATACGAAACAGAAGAAGAAATCGGTGGACGTGGCGTATCTGACCAGTGCGGCGGTCTCGTATCTGCTGTATACGGTGCAAAGATCATGAAAGACATGGATCTGATCCCGGAAGGATGCAAGATCATGGTAGTCGGAACTGTTCAGGAAGAAGACTGTGACGGTCTCTGCTGGCAGTACATCATCAACGAAGACAAGATCCGTCCGGAATTCGTAGTTTCCACAGAGCCGACAGACGGTGGTATCTACAGAGGACAGCGTGGACGTATGGAAATCCGCGTAGATGTAAAGGGTGTTTCCTGCCATGGTTCTGCTCCGGAACGTGGTGACAACGCTATCTACAAAATGGCTGACATCCTTCAGGATGTACGTTCCCTCAACGAGAACGATGACGCTGATGAGACAGAAATCAAAGGTCTTGTTAAAATGCTCAACCCGAAATTCAACCCTGACTGGGAAGAGGCTCGTTTCCTTGGACGCGGTACTGTAACTGTATCCCAGATCTTCTACACCTCTCCTAGCCGTTGTGCAGTAGCTGACTCCTGTGCAGTATCTCTTGACCGTCGTATGACATTCGGAGAAACATGGGAAAGCTGCCTGGATGAGATCCGTGCTCTTCCGAGCGTTAAGAAATATGGCGATGATGTAGTTGTTTCTATGTACAACTACGACAGACCGTCTTATACAGGATGCAAATATGAGATCGAGTGCTACTTCCCGACATGGGCTATTCCGAAGGATCATAAGGTAACTAAGGCTCTTGAGGATGCTTATAAGAACCTTTATGGGGAAACTCGTCTTGGAAACGCAGAAACAGAGGAAATGAGAAAAGCTCGTCCGCTTACTGATAAATGGACATTCTCTACAAATGGTGTTTCTATTATGGGACGTAATGGAATTCCTTGTATTGGATTTGGACCTGGTGCTGAGGCTCAGGCACATGCTCCGAATGAGAAAACTTGGAAGGTCGATCTCGTGAGATGCGCAGCTGTTTATGCAGCTTTACCTACTTCTTATTGCAAATAAAAAACCGCAAAGTGAGCAGCGCCCTGCTCCCTCTGCACACCCTTCGGGCTTTTTGTTAAGTAGTTCTTCTTGTTTCAGATAGGAAGTTGGCTGACTTTACTTTGATTGGAAGAACGGAAATTGATGTTGTGGGGATATACATTGATTTCTTTATTGGATTTTTTGAGGAAGGTTTTGTTGGTTGTATTTGGGGACAGGAATCGTAGTGTGGCTGCTGCGATTCCGCTAAAATAAAAAATATTTTTAAAGGAGAATTTTCGAATGAAAACTTTACAGGATTATATTGATAAACTTAACAGCTTAAACTTTAAGGAAATGTACAATAATGACTTTTTCTGGACATGGGATAAGACTGATGAGGAACTTGAGGCTGTATTTACCGTTGCTGATGCTCTTCGTTTTATGAGAGAGAACAACATCTCTACTAAGGTATTCGAGAGTGGTCTTGGTATTTCTATCTTCCGTGATAACTCTACACGTACTCGTTTCTCTTTCGCTTCTGCCTGCAACCTGCTTGGTCTTGAAGTTCAGGATCTGGATGAGAAGAAATCTCAGATCGCGCATGGTGAAACTGTTCGTGAGACAGCTAACATGGTATCCTTCATGGCTGACGTGATCGGTATCCGTGATGATATGTACATCGGTAAGGGTCATGCTTATCAGAAAGAATTCATGGATGCTGTTACAGAAGGAAACAAAGATGGAATCCTTGAGCAGAGACCTACTCTTGTAAACCTGCAGTGTGATGTTGACCATCCGACACAGTGTATGGCTGATATGCTTCACATCATCCATGAGTTCGGCGGTGTTGAGAACCTGAAAGGTAAAAAACTTGCCATGACATGGGCTTACTCTCCTTCTTATGGTAAACCGCTCTCCGTTCCGCAGGGTGTTATCGGTCTGATGACTCGTTTCGGTATGGACGTTGTTCTGGCTCATCCGGAAGGATATGATGTAATGCCGGAAGTTGAAGAGATCGCTAAGAAGAACGCTGAAGCTACAGGCGGATCCTTCACAAAGACAAATGATATGGCAGAAGCATTCAAGGATGCTGATATCGTATATCCGAAGAGCTGGGCTCCATTCGCAGCTATGGAAAAACGTACAAACCTGTACGCAGAAGGTGACTTCGACGGAATTGACAAACTGGAAAAAGAACTTCTTGCTCAGAACGCAGAGCACAAAGACTGGGCTTGCACAGAAGAGCTTATGAAGACAACAAAAGACGGAAAAGCTCTGTATCTGCACTGCCTGCCGGCTGACATCACTGGTGTAAGCTGTGAGACAGGTGAGGTTGATGCATCTGTATTCGATCGTTACAGAATCCCGCTTTACAAAGAAGCAAGCTTCAAACCATATGTAATCGCAGCTATGATCATGCTCTCCAAATTCGAAAAACCACAGGATATCCTGAAGAAACTGGAAGTAAAAGCTGCTCCGAGAATTTTCGAATAAAATACAGGTTGTTTACAACGCCAGGCTATAAATATGAGAATCTTCTTTCTCATATAAGATAAACAGATTAAGGGCCCTGCGGATATGTTCTGCAAGGCTCTTTCTGTTTTTCAATATATTAGAATATTTCTTCTTTTTTCTTGTATTGTTTGTTATTTTATGTATTTCAGGAGGTTTTTTCAATGTATAAAAGAAAAAGAATCGTTATCGCTCTTGGTGGAAACGCACTGGGTAACACTCTGCCGGAGCAGATGCAGGCTGTAAAGACCACAGCAAAAGCTCTGTGTGACCTGATCGAAGAAGGACATCAGGTAGTCGTTGTTCATGGAAACGGACCACAGGTAGGCATGATCAACAATGCTATGGCTGCTCTTTCCAGAGAAGACGAAAATCAGCCAAACACTCCTCTCTCCGTCTGTGTTGCGATGAGCCAGGCATATATCGGATATGACCTGCAGAATGCACTTCGCGAAGAACTTCGCAAACGTGGATTTATGCGTACACCGGTTGTTACTGTCGTTACACAGGTCCGTGTAGATGAGAATGACCCTGCATTCCAGGATCCAAGCAAGCCGATCGGTCACTTCATGACCAAAGAACAGGCTGAACATGCAGAGAAAGCATACGGCTATGTCATGAAAGAAGACGCAGGACGCGGATACCGCCGTGTTGTTGCTTCCCCGAAGCCGGTTGAGATTGTTGAACAGGATGCGATCAACAGCCTTGTTGACGCAAATAAGATCGTGATCTGCTGCGGTGGCGGTGGAATCCCGGTTACTCTTCAGGGAGATCACCTCAAAGGTGCTTCTGCCGTTATCGATAAAGACTTTGCAAGCTGCCTGCTCGCAAAAGAGCTCGATGCAGACATGCTGATCATCCTCACCGCTGTCGAAAAAGTTGCCGTAAACTTCGGCAAAGAAGACGAAAAATGGCTGGATGAAATGTCTGTCGAAGAAGCACAGAAATATGTAGAAGAGGGTCAGTTCGCACCTGGCTCCATGCTTCCGAAAGTACAGGCTGCTATGGACTTCGCAGCTTCAGGGGAAGGACGTACTGCCATGATCACCCTTCTCGAAAAAGCCAAAGACGGTATCCAGGGCAAGACCGGTACCAAGATCCACATCTGATCTGTTTCTGATCCATTTTGGATCGATCCAAATAAATTTGCTATATTTACCTCAATCCATCTACACATAAACGAAAGCCGCAAAAGCTTCCCCTCCGGAACATGCTTCTGCGGCTTTTTTGTTTATCTGATTTTTGTTTCAGTTTTGTTTCTGTTTTAGTTCAGGCAGGATCGTCAGCAGCATCGTGAAAAAGCAGGCACATCCACCGACAAGATTGGATATCGGTTCTGCCCAGAAAACGCCGTCCACCCCAAGTCCTCCGATACGTGGAAGAAGCACTGTCAGCGGCACAACAATGATGACTTTGCGGAAGATCGAGAAAAATGTCGCTCTCTTCGCCTTGCCAAGTGCTACAAATACACACTGCCCGGTAAACTGCAGGGCCATAAAGCAAAATCCAAAGAAATAGATATGTAATGCCGGGACACCCTTTTCCAGAAGTGCCGGTTCGCTGTTAAAGATCCGGATAAAAAATTCCGGTGCGATCTTGATGATCCCCCATACAAACAGAGCATAGGAAAAGCAGACAACGGTCACAAATTTGATCGCTTTTTTTACTTTGTCGTAGACCTTTTCGCCATAATTAAAGCTCATGATCGGGGACGCACCGTTTGTCAGTCCATGTACCATCATCGTCGCGATATCACGGACGGAATTGAGGACCGTCATGACTCCTACATAGATATCGCCGCCGTAGATCTGTAACGTTGCGTTGCAGAAGATCTGTACCAGTCCGTTTGTAAACTGCATCATAAAACCTGAAACGCCAAGTGCCATGATCGCTCTTACTCTCTTCCACTCTATCTGCATCGCTTCTTTCCTGATGCGAAGCGTGACTTTTTTGCCTGTGAGGAATTTCAGCACCCAGACTGCGGAACAGAACTGTGACAGAATCGTTGCAAGTGCTGCACCGCGCACGCCCATATGGAATACGAAGATAAAGATCGGATCCAGAACGATATTTAAGGCTGCACCGATCAGGATCGTCAGCATTCCCATATTTCCGAAGCCCTGGCAGTTGATAAACGGATTCAGCCCCAGCGAGATCATCACAAACGGTGTTCCGATCAGATAGATCTGGATATATGCTCCTGCATAAACATAAGTCGTGTCACTCGCCCCAAACGCATACAGAATCGGCTTATAAAAAAGATATCCAACTGCCATCAGGACTACACTTGTCATCAGAAGCATGGAAAATGTATTTCCCAGCAGTTTCTCCGCTTCTTCCTCATTTTTCCGTCCAAGCTCCATCGCACAGAGCGGACTGCCGCCATTTCCATATAGATAAGTAAATGCCATGATCATCGTAATGATCGGAAAACAGATCCCGACTCCCGTCAGCGCGATCCTTCCTGTCTCCGGAATCCTGCCGATATACATTCTGTCTACCACATTATACAAAAGGTTCAGAAGCTGCGCCAGCGTCATAGGAATCGACAGCTCCAGAATATTCCGATATACATTTCCCTTCGAAAAATCTGTCTGATGTGTCTTCACACCAAATCCCCTCCTTTAAGTCAGATATTTCGCCCACCATATTTTTCTTTCCTGCAACCAGAATACCACAGCTATAATACAGACCATGATCACACTGCAGATCCCGAACAGGAAAAGACTAAAATTAATTCCAAAAATTCTTGAAATCGCAACTTTCGCAAGCAGGATATCTGGCTGCGCGCAGTATATGATGGTGCTGATATTACGCAATTTTTTTGCATTTCTGATTTTCACAGAACTTCGCATTCCCAGGATAAAAACAGAAACGCTCAACGGAATCAATGAAAAAGCCTCATCTGAACCGCCATAAATGGCAAAGTGTTTTGCAAAGTTTATTTCACCAATATACGTAAGGAAACTCATCACAGCAATAACTGTATACTTCCATTTTGGAGCTTTATAAATAAGATCCTGATTCTCCACCAGAAACAGGCCAATTGCAAAATAAAATAATCCTCCAAAGATATTTAAGGGAAACTGCCAGAAAGAGAAAATATGTCTGATCTGATCAGGGAGAATTCCTTTATACACCGAAGTAAAGATACAAATGATCTGAAAAAGGAACGCAATGAGGCAGATCTGCTTCGTATTCATTTTTTTCTTAAGTACAAAGAGCAGCCATGCACAAAATATACTGCTGAGAAGATACCAGGATCCTGTAAATGTAGATGACAGCACTGAATTTTTTGCGATCATGAGGAAGTCATACATTGTATGAGGCGGTCTCTTCAAAAAGCGGACGCAGATAAAATTAGGAAGGTTGAATATAAACCAGAACAGATACAGCATTCCGATCCGGTATATATATTTTTTGATATTCGCATATTCCACACTGCCATTGTTCGCCGAAAACAAAAAATACGCAGATGCAATAAAAAATACTGGCACAGCCCACCTGCCCAGCAGTTCCCATGCAGACTGAACTTCTCCAAAACTCTCGAAAACTGCCATATGTATCGTAAAGATCATGATACTTCCAATAAATTTCAATAAATCAATTCCCTGTTTTTCTTTACTCATCTCCTGTTTGTTCCCTTCATTTTCTTCTGTTGTGCAGAAGTTTTAACTGTCCTTATTATAGCACTTTGTGTTTTTTCATTCCAGTCGTTTTCTTTTTGCAAAATCAACACAAATACAATATTTTTCTTTTTATTATTGTCATAAACCCACATTTAATCCGCGATAAAATCCACAAAAAACGTATTTTAGCTTGTTTTTTGCGGGAAAAGCAAGTATAATTACAGTATATGAACCGAAATAAAATATTCCTGTAGAATGGATGGAGGTATTATGGCTGAGAATTATAATGGCATGGCAGTGGGGATCTTTGAACTTGACAGTTTTGCTGCCTGCTTCGTAGCACTGGACGCTGCTTCCAAAGCAGCAAATATAAGGATCCAGAACATCGAGCGTAATCGTCTTGGTGCAGGTGCCTGCGTGAAGATGCGGGGTTCTGTCTCCGACGTAAACGCCGCAATGGACGTTGCACTCCGCACCGCAGAACCAATTGCGAAGGTTGTTTCCCACACGGTGATCGCATCCCCGGCTCACGACACAGAACCGGCAATGTACATGACCGCAAATAAGTAATATGATCGTTAAATACTATAATGAAATGAGGATTCTGTTATGAGATATGGAGCATTTGGATTAGTGGAAGTTGTCGGAAGCAGCAATGCAGTGATCGTGATCGACCAGATGCTGAAGACCGCCGATGTATCCTTCCTTACCTGGAACGGTAAATGCGGCGGACACGAAACTGTTTTTATGACCGGCGATGTATCCGCAGTCACCGCTGCCGTCCAGGCAGTC
>OCHN01001271.1_pt1 | contig 21332 bp, 18 predicted proteins | sample 1538911 | NCBI WGS metagenome assembly OCHN01 (sample SAMN04571736, study PRJEB22368) | human gut metagenome | biome: human gut; material: stool | host: Homo sapiens | place: Luxembourg | collected 2013-01-11 | reverse complement strand
GGGAGTGCTGCTCGACACGATACGCTTCAACGTGGTGTCAGACTCCGTGAACTGTACCTACAACGGACAGATCCGCAACTCGAAGAACAACCCGCAGTATGTGTTCAATTCGCTCTTCGACGGATACGTGTTCGACCAAGGCTCGGGTCTCAACATCTCCATCTACGACGCCGCCAACCGCCTCGGACTGAAGCTCGGAGCCACGGCGACTATCGAAGACACAGGAACGCGCCTCCATCTGCTCACCGATGATATCATACTGGGATACAAGAGGTTTGAGGCAAACGAGAACAACTATCTCTTCCTCGGCGACGACAACAGGGTGTCGGCAAATCTCAAGCTGAAGTCTGCTGACGGCATGGGACTGCAGGTCTACACCAACGACGAAAACCAAGACGCCTTGCAGGACATCACCGTGGGACTCAGCAATTTCGATCTCTCCAAGATTACCTCCGTGCTGCCGTATTTCCCCAAGATAACGGGAAACATGAACGGCGACTTCCACGCCATACAGACAAAGGAGAACATCACGCTCTCGTCAAACCTCAGCGTAGACAAAATGACATACGAGGGATGCTCGCTCGGCGATATAAGCACCGAATTTGTATATATACCACAGGAGGACGGCAGCCACTATCTCGACGCCGTGCTCTTCAGCGAGGGCTCACAGGTGGGATCGCTCATCGGAACATACCACCCTGCCGGAAAGGGAGTGCTCAATGCCGACCTCAATCTCGAACACTTGCCGATGAAAATCGTGAACGGATTCATACCGCAGCAGCTCTTCGGATTTGAGGGATATGCCGACGGCTCGATGAAGGTGAGGGGAGAACTCTCCAAACCGCATGTCGACGGAGAGGTGTTCCTTGACTCCATGTATATGGTCAGCGTGCCCTACGGCGTGAAGCTCCGTTTCAGCGACGACCCCGTGAGAGTGGTCGACAGCAAGCTGATGCTCGAGAACTTCGAGGTGTTCGGCCACAACGACAATCCGCTGAACATCTACGGAAACATAAACTTTGCCGACCTCGACAATGTATATATGGACGTGCGCATGAAGGCAACAAACTATCAGCTCATCAACTCAAAGGAGAACTACCGCAGCGTGGCATACGGCAAGGCGTATATCGACTTCTACGGTTCGGTGCGCGGAAAACTCGACAATCTGATGATGCGCGGACGGCTCAACGTGCTCGGTTCCACCGATGTGGCGTATATACTGAGAGATTCGCCGCTGACCACCGACAACCAGATGGACGAACTGGTGAAATTCACCAATCTCAGCGACTCTACTCAGCAGACCGTGGAGCATCCGCCGTTGACGGGTCTCGACATGATTCTCTCGGTGGGAGTGGACGAGGGAGCCCACGTGATGTGTTATCTCAATGCCGACCACTCCAACTATATCGACCTTATGGGAGGCGGCGACCTGCGTATGACTTACGACCCGCTCAACGAACTCCGCCTCACGGGCAAGTATACGCTCAGCAACGGTGAGATGAAATACGCCCTGCCGGTGATTCCGCTCAAGACCTTCACCATAGAGAACGGCAGCTACATAGAGTTCACGGGAGATGTGATGAACCCGAAACTGAACATCACAGCCACTGAGGAGACGAGGGCCACGGTGGGCACCAACGGACAGCAGGGCAGGACTGTGGACTTCAAGTGTGGAGTGGTGATAACAAGGACGCTCAACGATATGGGACTGGAGTTCACGCTCGATGCTCCTGAGGATATGTCGCTCCACAATGAGCTGCAGGCGATGAGCGTGGAGCAGAGAGGCAAACTCGCCGTTACGATGCTCACCACGGGAATGTATCTCGCCGACGGAAACACCAGCGCATTCTCAATGAACAGTGCCCTCAGCTCGTTCTTGCAGACTGAGATAAACAACATAACGGGAAATGCCCTGAGAACACTCGACCTGAGCTTCGGCATCGACAACTCCACCGACGCCTCAGGGAGTATGCACACAGACTATTCGTTCAAGTTTGCCAAGAGATTCTGGAACAACAGGCTCAAGATAATCGTGGGCGGAAAGGTGTCGAGCGGTGCCGACGTGCCAAACCAGAACGAGTCGTTCTTCGACAACGTGACGTTTGAATACCGTCTGGGCGACACCTCGAACAAATACCTGCGGCTCTTCTACGACAACAACTCCTACGACTGGCTCGAAGGTACTACGCAGGAGTTCGGAGTGGGATTCACATGGCGCAAGACGATGCAGCACTTCAAGGATCTCTTCCGCAAGGAGAGAAAGATGCAGATGCCGGCAGCTCCCCAGCGCCCGGCTCCCGGTGATTCCACGAAGACGCCTCTGGTGAACAGGGAGATTAAGTGATTTGCAATCAAGTAGGATGACTTGTCTGCTCGTCCACTTGTCCACTCGTCCGATCGTCCATTCGTCCACTCGTCTGTTTGACTGCTATAAGAAAGAGTAACCTTCATCTCCCCTTCGGGGGAGAACGAGAGGGGGCTGAAGTTCATTGGCAGAGTAACCAGTTCCTTCCCTTGGGGAAGGTTAGGATGGGTTTGAGAACGAGAGGGGGCTGAAGTGATTGACTGAATAAGTCTTTAACTAAGCATAGTAACTTGTCTCTTCCCTTGGGAAGGTTAGGATGGGTTCCCCTTTTCAGAAAAGCATCGGGTGTCTTACGATAATATTAGAATGCGTTAAATTCGTCAACTAAATAAAAATGAAACACCAAATATTATCAAATACCCTCGGCACACTGATGGTATGTGCCTTGGCGTTTCTCGCCACGGCGTGTTCCACCACAAGTTCCGTGCCCGAGGGCGACCAGCTCTATGTGGGATTGAAACAGATAGAATATGACGACTGCGAGAAGTCTGACCACTACTATTCCACTCAGGAAGAAGTGGAGGCAGCCCTCGCCACGGCACCAAACGGAGCCTTCTTCGGCAGCTCATATCATCGCACCATACCATATAAGCTATGGATATGGAATGCATTCCAGAACTCTGAGGGAAAACTCGGCAAATGGATTGCCAAGACCTTCGGCAACGCTCCGGTGCTCATGAGCTGGGTGAACCCGCAGCTGAGAGCGTCGGTGGCTCAGTCAGTGTTGCGAAACCATGGCTATCTGGGCGGCACGGTGGGCTTTGAAGTGGAGATGCAGAAGAATCCCAAGAAGGCAAAGATATTATATAAGGTGGCGATGAACCAGCTCTCCTTCATCGACACAGTGGAATATGCCAACTTCCCCGCCGTGGCAGACAGTCTGATACTCGCCACCCGCGACCAGGCGCTGATAGGTCCGGGCAAGCCTTTCAATGTGGCAACCCTCGATGCGGAGCGGAGCAGGCTCTCGGCCCTCTTCCGCAACAACGGATACTACTATTTCCAGCCTGCCTACGCCTCGTATCTCGCCGACACGCTGGCTCATCAGGGCAGGGTGAAGCTCAGACTGCAGCTCGCCGACAACATCCCGGAGAGGGCGCGCCACAAATGGTATATCGGAAACCTGAAGGTGAACATCCAGAAGCAGCTCATGGAGCAGCTCAAGGACTCGTTCAACTACCGCCGCCTCACACTCGCCTACAACGGCAAGCGTCCGCCCATCAGAGCGCGTCTGCTGCTGAGACATCTCCGCCAGTTCCCACGGCAGCAGTATAGCCAGGACGCATATCTCGAAAGTGCCGAAAGGCTCAGTTCGGCAGGACAATACAGTTCGGTGCAGTTCGCCTTCACACCTCGCGACACCACCGCACAATGTGACACCCTCGACATGACGGTGAGCTGCGTTCTCAACAAACCGTATGAGTTTTATGTGGAGACTAACTATAGCAACAAGATAAACGGACGCACCGGACCGGAACTGGTGCTCGGTCTGAAGAAACTTAATGCCTTCAAGGGCGGAGAGGTGGTAGACCTGCGTCTGCATGGAGCCTACGAATGGCAGACGGGAGGAAAGAACGGCAAGGACTACAACTCCTATGAATATGGTGCTGACCTCTCGGTGTCATTCCCACGAATGATATTTCCGTTCCTCAAGCCGTACAGATATCACGTCACGCCGACTACAACGGCGAGGGCGTCGGCAAACGTCATCAACAGACCGGGATATTTCAAGATGCACACGGCGTCGGGAAACTGGACCTACCAGTGGCAGCCCACGGAGACGAAGAAATTCGAGGTGACACCGCTGACGCTGAAATACCAGCACCTCACCTATACCACCCACACCTTCGACTCCATAATGAACGCCAACCCCTATCTGCTCGCCACCATGCAGGACATGCTCATACCGAAGATGCAGTTCTCATACACATACAACAGTCCGAAGAAATACCGCAACCCGATATACTGGAACCTCACGCTCTCGGAGTCTGGCAATGTGCTCTCGCTCGGTTATCTCGCGGCAGGCAAGAAATGGAACGCCAAGGGCAAGGAGCTCTTCAAGAACGCCTATGCACAGTTCTTGAAACTGGAGACCGACTTCACCAAGACATGGAGCATCGGACTCAAGTCGCAGCTCGTGGGCCATGTCAATGCTGGCATCGTATATTCGTATGGCAACGCCGCATCCACGCCATACAGCGAGCAGTTCTATGTGGGAGGCGCCAACAGCATCCGTGCCTTCCCCGTGAGATCGGTAGGTCCGGGACGCTACTACACCGACCAGGCGCGCCTCTCCTATCTCGACCAGACCGGCGACATGAAGTTTCTCGCCAACCTGGAATACCGTTTCAATCTCTTTGGTGACCTCTATGGCGCCGCCTTCCTCGATGCCGGCAACGTGTGGGGAGTGCGCGACGACGGATACCGCAAGGGGGCACAATTCAAGATGAAGAACCTGCTCAAGGAGATGGCGGTAGGCACCGGCATCGGAGTGCGCTACGACCTGCAGTTCCTCATCCTGCGCATAGACTGGGGAGTGGGAATCCACATGCCATACGACACTGGCCGCAGCGGCTACTACAACATACGCAAATTCAAAGACGGCCAGTCGCTCCATCTCGCAGTGGGATATCCCTTCTGAGCCTCAAACCCATCCTGACCTTCCCAAAGGGAAGGAACGAGTTACTCAGAATACTGTCATCAGCCCCCTCTCGTTCTCCCCCGTAGGATAACCCATCCTGACCTTCCCCAAGGGAAGGAACAAGTTACTCTGCCAATTGTCATCAGCCCCCACCTAGCCTCCCCCGTAGGGGAGGGATAGTTACCCATGGCATTATGATTATTGGCATTATGATTATTGACAGTATGATTATTGACAGTATGATTATTGTTTGTATCCGTCAGATTGTCAATGTCTTATCAATAGCAATAGTAACTGTCCCTCCCCTACGGGGGAGGTTAGGTGGGGGCTGTAATGATTGGCTGAATAAGTCTTTGACAAAACAGAGTAACTTGTCCCTTCCCTTTGGGAAGGCCAGGATGGGTTATCCTACGGGGGCTAGGTGGGGGCTGATATTCAATACATAGTGACTAACCATGAGTTTATCCCGGTTTTTGTCTAAAAAATCCTCATCCGATGTATTGGCTAAGGAAAAGGAAGTGCTCCAGCACTTGCAAATCCTACTGAATCAAAAACCAAGACCAAAATACAATCAAAAAAATGAATCCGTGAAAAGACAAATCCGTGTCCTCCGTGTTTAAATTTTTGTCCACCCCAAAGGCTGTGGCCACCATATACCCAAAGATGTAATTCTTCCATGTTGTAGTGGTGCTCACGTATTTTGTCATTCCGTGTTAAGACAGTGTCCCTGCCTCAGGCTAGGGACAAATCGACACCACATATTGACATTATCAGTGATAATAAAAGCAGTCATAAAAAACACCACCCAATGACCGGTTTTTGATAAACTTTTTGGGCACAGACTGTATATGAAATCTGCCCACTCGGGGCAACGTGCTTGCCCATGTTGGGCAACGTGCTTGCCCCAAATATGACCAAAAGTATCATTTAACCCAAATCGGTCATTAGGGTTGTTTGTATCAGTTAATGACACGCTCGTAAACGAGATTCAAATCACGCCATCAGAACAGACACTTTCCGGTTTATGAGGACTCGCTTTTCGAAAGGTCATGTCCGATTGCCGGGGTATTGCCTCTATGGAGTTTTACCGTACAGCATTACTCAGCAATGCAATTCCAGACAAATTGCCAAGAGGAACAGAATTTTTATCCTACCTATTTGCCAGTTTTGTAATTTTGTATTATTTTTGCAAATATGTTACATCTTGTATCCACACAAGAGGTACACTGAAAAAGTAACGAATTTGATATTCGCATATTGATGACCACTACAAAAACAACCTTATCAGATGCGCCCTCTGTTGCAGGGGACGACGGCGAAGCCATACCGCAAACCGTCGAATCCCCCACCGGTTCACCCGTCGCAGACACCGACGGGATGTCCTGGTATGTGGCTTGTGTAAGGGTAAATTACGAGAAGAAATTCATGCTCGCCATAGAGCAGGACTTCCAAGGTCGCGGTCTTCCTATAGAAGCCTGGGTGCCCACAGAGAGGCGCGTAGTGGTCAACAGCCGCGGCAAGCGCTGCATACGCGAGTTCGTGGTCCTCTCCACCTTCGTCTTCGTTAGGGTGGAGGCTCGTCACCTCAACGACATCCGTTTCCGTCCCGACGTATACAAGATGCTCACGATGCCCGGTAAGAAGACTCCCCACATCATCCCCGATGCCGAGTTCAACAATTTCCGCCGCATCATAGACACCGGCAACGCCACCTTCATCAACCGTCCTCTCAGAAAGGGCGACAAGGTGCGTATCACCGACGGTGCCCTTGCCGGCTGCATGGCGTTCGTCCAGCGCATCCAGGGCAAGAAAGTCATCATCGGCAACGAGCTCCTCTACATCGGCGGCGCCACCATAGAAGTAGACCGCGAGTCCCTGGAGCTTGTGAGGGAGGGCAGGAGTTGCTGAGATATCATATTTTCCTTATTGACAATTGACAGTTAGTTTGACTATAAGAATGAAACAACGAACCTTTTATCTTGACAATGTATGTGCTTTATTGATAATCCACATGATATTCATTTGTCATCAGCCATTGTTTTGCAAATATAGTAGTCCTGCAATTGATTTTATACTGAAACTATTGTCTTTCTTTATGGCATGGTTTTTCTTCAAGGCAGGAATGATGTTTAAAGATCGACCGACAAAAGAAGTTATTAGCTCCTCTTTCAAACGACTCCTCGTGCCGTACATGGCCTTTTCTGTTATCGGGTGCGCAATTATGGCTTTGCAACAATGGGTATTAGGACATGATCCATTTTCGATGTGGTTTCTGAAGCATGAAATTGAATGGTTACTAGCTAACTCTACATTCTTCCCTACACAGGCATGTTGGTTTCTGCTCACGCTTTTTGTAGTAAGGGTTGTGTATTCACGACTACATAAAAATACAATTGCCCTCCCAATAATTGTTATTTCTGTAAGCATAATATTGGGATGGTTGATATATGAGTTTTCAGTGAAAGATAATATATATTATGCCTTGGGTATTGGCAATCGAAGTTATAAGCTGCAAATACCATTTTATATCGGAAACATGTTCCATGGATTGGCTTTTTATACATTAGGCTATTGGCTGAAAGACAGGCAGTTCAACCGTTATATCCTTGCTGTAGCCCTCATCTTTTTTATTGCCAAGTTTTTCTTTTTCGCATTTATGGATTTTCGCGGAAACAATACAGAGGGAGGCAATTATCTATTGTGTGTTGTATATGAATTAAGCGGTTGTATAGTTGCAAATAATGTATTTCGCCATTGGTTAGATAGAGAATTTCCATTGTTCACCCATATAGGGCGAAATAGTATGGTATACTATTTGGTTCATTATCCTTTGATGACATTTATTGTCATGTTTCTGAATCCGTTTCCGGGTTCTACTGCTTTCGTCCGGTTTGCATATCTGACAATTATATTGATTGTACTTTTGATAGTGTCTGATTATATATTCAGAATAAAGAAGCTAAGACTTTTTATAGGAGGATGAGAAACTTCCACATATACAGGACGAAACACCCTTGCGGCTTTCTGTAAAATGGAGCAGCTGTAAGTAAACAATAATAATTTCCTTATGAAAGCAGTGATTTTTGCCGGTGGTCTTGGCACCCGTTTCAGTGAGAAGACCCAATACATGCCGAAACCTATGATAGAAATAGGCGGCAAGCCTATACTTTGGCATATTATGAAGATTTATTCAGCTTATGGAATTGATGATTTCATAATATGTGCAGGCTACAAACAGAATGTCATCAAAGAATACTTCATGAACTATTATATGCTGAACTCTGATGTTACGTTCGACTTGTCAGACAATTCCGTGAAATTACTCGAAAATCATTCAGAGAAATGGAAGGTTACAATCGTTGATACAGGTCTCAATACCATGACGGCAGGAAGATTGAAACGGATAAAGAAATATATAGGTGATGAAACGTTCTGTCTGACGTATGGTGATGGCGTAGCAGACTTGAACATAGCAGATACCATCAAAGAACATAAGAAAAGCGGCAAGCTGCTGTCGATGACTGTATATAAACCCGCTGGCCGATTCGGTTCTGTGCATATCAATTCAGAAACGGGTACAGTTGAGAGTTTTGAGGAGAAACCCGATGGAGAAGGAAATTGGATTAATGCCGGATTCTTTGTCTGTGAGCCACAAGTGTTCGATTATCTGCCCGAAGATGCCGATCCCGTGATGTTTGAGCGTGAACCCTTACAGAAAATTGCAGCAGATGGTGTTATGCATGCCTACAAGCATAAAGGATTTTGGAAACCAATGGATATGTTGAAAGACAACATGGAACTTGAGAAAATGTGGGCAACGGATCAAGCCCCATGGAAAGTTTGGTAAATACAGCAGAATATAATGTCACAGATAGAAAAAGTACGTGTCATACCTCGCCGTCTGATCTCTGACGACAGAGGTTGGTTTTTGAAAGCCATTACAGGAACAGAAGAAGATATCCCATCCCATACTGGTGAAGTTTATCTCACTATGGGAAAACCTGGACAGGCAAAGGGAGGACATTATCACCCGGAAGCTTTAGAATGGTTCACGGTGATCCAAGGCGAGGCGATTCTTAAACTCGAAGACATCGAAACCCATGAACGGCGAGACATACCAATGTCATTGGACAAGGCCATTTCTGTATTCATTCCAAACAATGTGGCCCATACCGTAGTGAATAATTCAGATAAGGATTTCATACTCTTGGCTTATACAGACAAACTCTACGATCCGAAAGATACCATTTCATATACAATCAAGTAGTCATAGTGATGATAGATATATTCGACGGCTTTTTTAAAGGCAAACGCATTCTTGTTACAGGACATACAGGTTTCAAAGGTTCGTGGCTCTCCATTTGGCTTCATGAACTTGGAGCTGAAGTAGTAGGAGTTGGTCTCGAACCATATTCCGACAAAGACAATTTCGTGTTGTCAGAAATCGGTAGCAAGATGAAGGCAGATATCCGCGCTGATATCCGCGACGGGGAGAAAATGAAAGAAATTTTTGCCGAATATCAACCGGAAATAGTTTTTCATTTGGCAGCTCAACCTCTTGTTCGGCTCTCTTATGATATCCCTGTCGAAACTTATGAGACAAACGTGATGGGTACAATCAATGTGATGGAAGCCATACGGAATACGGATAGCGTTAAAGTTGGTGTCATGATTACTACAGACAAGTGTTATGACAATAAAGAACAAGCAGAGGGCTACAAAGAAACGGACCCCTTTGGCGGCTACGACCCATATTCGTCATCAAAGGGCGCCTGTGAGATAGCTATCCAGTCGTGGCGTAGGTCATTCTTCAATCCAGCCGACTATGGCAAGAAGCATACTATGTCGTTGGCATCTGTCAGAGCTGGCAATGTGATTGGAGGAGGTGATTGGGCTTTAGACAGAATCATCCCGGACTGTATAAGGGCATTGGAGACGCATCAGCCGATAGAAATCCGTTCTCCACGATCTGTCCGTCCATGGGAGCATGTCTTGGAACCCCTTTCCGGCTATATGCTTTTGGCTCAGAAGATGTGGAATGCCCCAACCGAGTATTGCGAGGGATGGAATTTCGGACCAGAGGCAGAAAGCGTGAGCACTGTTTGGGATGTGGCAACAGCATTGGTCAATAACTATGGTTTTGGAAAACTGAAGGATGTTTCCAATCCAAATAATCTGCATGAAGCCAAACTGTTGATGCTAAATATCGATAAAGCCAAGACCCGACTTGGTTGGCGTCCACGTATGAATATGAAAGAGTGCATTTCCCTTGTGGCGGATTGGTATAAGCGCTATCCGAAAGAGAATGTATATGACCTTTGTGTTGAAGAAATAAATAAATTCTTAGACTATAATGAAGATTAGTATATTGGGAACCAATGGTTTCCTCTCAACTGCGATTGCCAAGTATGCTGTAGCAGAAGGATGGACGTTGGAAATGTATGGACTCCAACGTCCCGATGACCATGATTGCAACTTGTTCCATCAGGTTGATTTGATGGATTCCGAAATGGATTGTTCCACTTTGTTGAATTCCGATTTGATAGTGTATGCTATAGGTGCAGGAATTCAAGCCAATTTGAAAGAAGGATACAATTTGATATACAACCTCAATGTTACAGTTCCTGTAGCGATATGCAATAAGCTGAAGGAACTGGGTTATAAAGGAACTTTCGTGACTTTTGGCAGTGTCTTCGAGATGGGGGCAACAACTGAGCAACGTTATTTCTCAGAGAAGGATGTCTTGACATCTCTCTTTCCGGCTCCCAATGACTATACGGTAAGCAAGAGAATGCTGAGCAGTTTCGTGTCATCATACAAGCACGATTTCACCCATTGGCATTTTTATATCCCCACTATCTATGGGGCAGGTGAAAATCCAAAGCGTTTGATACCGTATGTAGTCAATGCTATTCGCAATGGCGAAGAACTTCATTTCACGGCAGGAGACCAAGTGCGACAGTACGTTCATGTATCTGAAGTGCCTCGTATGTTGGATTTGGCTTTAAAGAAGAAACTTGCTTCGGGACTATATAATATAGAAGGAAGCGAAACCTTGACAGTCAAGGAGATAGTCACCAAGATACACCACGCAATGGGCAGGGAAGTGCCCGAAGGTTGTTTTGGCTCTGTGCTGCGAGCTGATGCCGGAATGAAATATCTTGCTTTGGATGGCACGAAGCTGAAGGATGCTATTGGCTTTGAGGCAGAAAAGCGGATTGAAGAGTCATTGAAAGACTATTGATGTCGTATGGATAGAATATTACTGACGATAGCTATACCCACATACAAGCGCTGCAAATATGCGGTGCAGAATGTGAAGCATCTTCTTCCCCAGGTGAATGCTCATCGGGACAAGGTACGTTTGATTGTTACGGACAATCATTCTGAAGATGGAACATTCGAAGCATTGACCGATATTTCACGTCAAAACGATGGTGTCTTCAAGTTTTATGAGCAGAAGGAGAATATCGGATGGATGAATAATTTCTTCTTTGGCATAGAAAATTCAGATTCTGAATTCGTTTTCCTCTTGGGAGATGACGACATTGTTAGCCCAAATTTCTTGGATGTTGTCATTCCATTGCTGGAACAGGGAGGTGACCGTCTGGGTATGCTCCACTTCAACTATATCATGGCGAGCGACAATCTCTCTGACGGTCGTCTGTTGTATCCGAACTTGGAAAACGAACAGATGGTGCTTGAATACAATGATGCCTCTGAGTTTGTGAAAAAGTATCATAAGGGACCGAGCTTCATTTCTTCCGTCATCTTCCGCAAGTCGTGTATGCTGAAAGGTAAAGAACTGAACTTGCAGTCGGATACCATAGATTACAGTTGGTTCCTCTGTCTTTACACCGGTATAATAGGATACGACGTGATGTTCTACAAGATGCCGTTGTGCGTGCAGCGGGTAGGTGGATTCTATCCTCGTTATTGCATGAACTATGTGATAGGCATGTACAATGTCTTCAAGTATCTTGATCCGTATATGCCTGGTGTGTTGGAATTCTGGAAGGAGAAATTCGCAAAGGAGCATGATACAATCGCAATGTGTATTAATCAGATAATAGAATACAGAGATTTGTATTTGCCATACGAACAATTGTTTACTGAAGCATTGCCATCGGATGATTTGCGCAAACTGCTTGTTGTTGCCCTGCATTGGAAACAGTTTTGGGCAAGAAAGTATTTCCGTCTTTATTGGATGAGAAGAAGATAAAGGCTCTGAATCAATATCGTTTTTATGAGTTTAAAGAAAGAATTAGTATCGGGTACGATATATATGGCTGTAGCGAAATATTCAGGGTTGGCGATGACCATCCTGATTACTGCTATATTGTCTCGCTTGCTCACACCTGAGAATTTTGGTGTGGTGGCTTTGGCAGGTGTTATGCTCGCCTTGTTTAATCTTTTGGCAGATATAGGTATCGGACCGGCTGTGATACAGAATAAGACACTGACTGCTGAGGATATGAACAGCCTCAACACCTTCAACAGTTATCAGGGGCTGGTGTTGGGTGTCGCCTTTTTCTTCTCTGCACCTTTCATCGCGGAGTATTATGGCAATCCTCAAGTCACGTTGGTCTGCCAGATTATGAGCGTCAATATATTGATGGGATGTGTAAATGCCGTACCGAATAATATTTTGTACAGACAACAGCGTTTCAAACTCATAACCATTATATCGTTGTGTTCTCAGTTCATAGCTGGAGCTATAGCTATCTCGATGGCGTATCATGGTTGTGGCCCTGTCTCATTGGTCTTGCCATCAGCCATCATTTCAATACCTACGATGTTTGTTCTCCGTTACATCACGAAGGTACATTTTGTATGGCGTATTGATTGGGCACCGCTGAAAAGGATATTCTCTTTTTCCGTATTCCAATTCCTCGCGAATATGGTGGGCTATTTCTCACGAAATATGGACTCGATGCTTGTAGGAAAATATATGGGTATGAAGCAGCTCGGATATTATAATAAATCTTACAATCTGCAGCTTATGCCTCTGCAATATATATCCGGAGTCTTGATTCCTGTTATGTTGCCTGTTTTCAGCAAGTATCAGGATGACATAAATTATATACAGCAAAAATATACACAGATTCTTCGCTTCTTTGCCTTCGTTGGTGTTCCGCTATGTGCTTTGTTGTATTTCTGCGCTGATGAGCTGATTCTTTTGTTCTTTGGCGACCAATGGGGACAGTCGGTGCCATGTTTCAAGATCATAGCATTGAGTATTCCGTTCCAGATCCAGGGATGCTCCAGCGGTTCTGTTTTTCAGGCAACAGGCCATACCAAGGCAATGTCCTGGAATAGTTTTATCGGTGCATTTTTCACATTAGGCTCGTTTGCAGTCGGTGTCATCATTTTTGGAACTATCGAAGCTCTTGCCTGGGGATACACTGCAGCTATGATTATCACGACATTCATCTGCTTCTATATCATGTATACTTATGCCTTAAAGTCTTCGTTCTTGATATATTTGCAGAAAATGGTAGCTCCTGCTATTTTCGGCGTTGTATTATGTATAGTTTTATATTTCACATCTTTGATTCCGGTCACCATCCCAATTGTTGCTATGCTCATCAAGGGCGTGGTCGGTGTGGCGTTCTCTATTTTTTATATCCAGTTCCTTGGATATTATGATGTCTTCGCTATGCTGCGCAAAGGATTGGTGAAGGTTCATATCCTAAAATAAAAAGCATTATTATGTTGGCAAGACTATTAGACTTTCTGGATGGCATATATCCCAGCGTCAATTCTCGTGCTCCATTCTTTGGACAGAAGTTGTTGCGCCGTGTCATTCTTTCCGGTATTTACCGGATTAACAATTTCCTCTGCTGGTATTATCACAACATAAAGAAGAAGAAAATTTCTAATCCGGATGAATGTGACTATGTGGTGTCTCTCACTACATATCCTGCCCGTGTTGGCAATGTCTGGCGTGTTATTGAGATGGCTGCAAACCAGAGGGGTATCAAAGACAAGTATGCAATTTGTCTGTATTTGATAGAATCTGAGTTTGAGGGCATCGACCTTCCTGCAAAGATAAAAGAGCTGCAAGCCCGTGGCTTGACGGTAAAGTTTAACAAAGAAAACCTCAAATGCCACAACAAGTATTTTTATGCCTTCAAGGATTATCCTGAAAAGACGATAATTACTATTGATGATGATCTGCAGTATAATCATCATTCGATATCAGGACTTATCAAGAAAAATAAGGAATATCCAAAGTGTATTACATATAATCTAGGTTCTTTTGTCATAAAAAATCGTCCTTTCAAATCTTGGCCCGATGCAATATGTCAATGCACCCCGCATATTGATATTTATCCTTTAGGAGTTGGTGGTGTACTTTATCCTCCTCATTCATTGCATGGCTTGGTTTTTAATAGTGATGTCATAAAGAAAACATGTCTTTGTGCTGATGACATGTGGCTTAATTTTTCAAGTAGAATGAATCAAACTTATGTAGTACAGACAAAACTGAGGTCTACATATATGGTTCTACCTGATTCCTCTCAGGAAAATGCTTTATGGAAAACAAACACGAATATTGAAATTGCAGGTAATGACAAGCAGATTGCACAAATTTCAGAGTGGGCAAAAGAAACGTTCGAGTGTGATTTCTTTGTTGGTTTATGATAATATAGAGCATAGGTAATATAATATTCTAATAAGAAAATGAAAATATCCGATCTAAGATATGATCTTACATATTTCAAATTCTATGTAAAAGGTCTGTACCATTTAATGACAAAGAGCAAATGGAAACGGATTCAACGAAAAGAACTGGTGAAAATGCTCCAATATGCTATTAGGCATAGTGTGTTTTTTAAGAAAAAAGTAGGAGACATTTCAATAGACGAAGATAATGTATTGTCTGTATTGAAAAAGTTTCCTACAATCACAAAACAAACCATCATTGACAACAAATGGTATATTTTTAGTGATGAGGTTCCCCATGACTTCAAATATTGGCGTGAAACTGGTGGGTCGACAGGTGTTCCATTAAAGTTTCCTTCATTTGCTTCGTCTTATTATATAGAGGATGTTTGCCAAATGATGCTGTATCATATGATGGGATTCTTTTGGGGAGATACAGTCGTTTATTTTGGTGGAGATAGAGTGTCTGAGGAAAAAAACAACAAAAATGAATATTGGTTTAAGGGCAAGAATCTTCCGTATGGAAAATATATTTATTGTGTTAGGTATCTTAATGATGAAACATTTCCATATTTTATAGAATCTCTCAACAAAGTAAACCCTAAGTTTCTTAGAGGTTTTACTTCTTCTGTAAAAGAATTTTGTAGATTTGTGAAGAAAAGGGATATTAAACTTAAGTTTCAGCTTAAAGGAATATATCTAACAAGCGAAAGCGCAACATTGGAAGACCGTAAATATATAGAGTCTGTTCTGCATTGCCCTGTTTGGGGGCAATACGGACATACTGAATGTTCTATATTTGCTATAGCAAAGCCTAATGATTCAACGTATTATGTAAATCCACTTTATGGATATACTGAAATTCTTGATGAAGATGGAAATCAGGTTACAGAAGGTTCTATTGGAGAAATTACTGTAACAGGATTTAATATTTTGGGTATGCCTTTTGTAAGATACCGCACTGGAGATTTGGCTGTATATGGTGGTGAAACTAAATATGGCGAGACGATTCTAAAGGAATTATTAGGAAGATCACGTGACTTCCTGTACGATGACAATGGAAATAAAGTGTACGCTTTGTCATTATTGTTTGATGCAGGCAATCTGAACTTGTTAGACTATATCAAAGCTTGGCAGATAGAACAGAATGAAGAAGGATTCATTATTGTAAGAATCATTAAAGATGATACATATAATGAAGTTATAGAAAAAGACTTGATAAATGTCTTTAAATACAAAAACATTACTATTAATATTGTATATGTTGATGATATAGCTAAGACAAAACGAGGAAAGCATAAATTCATCATTCAAAACTACAAGAAATGACATACGCACCAATAGCACTTTTCACTTATAACCGTGCTGACCATACCAGAAGGGCGGTGGAGTCTTTGCTTCAGAATGCGGAAGCAAAGGATTCTGACCTCTTTATCTTCTCCGACGGAGCAAAGAACGAGAAGGCGATAAAGGGAGTTGAGGATAATCGTAAGTATATACACACCGTCACAGGTTTCAAGACTATAACAATCATAGAGCGCGAGAAAAACTGGGGATTGGCAAACAGCTTGATTGCCGGCATCACCGATGTCATCAATAAGCATGGCAGAGTTATCGTCGTTGAAGACGATTTGATATTGTCTCCATATTTCCTGAAGTTCATGAACGATGGATTGGAGAAGTATAAGGATGATGACAGAGTAGGGACAATTTCAGGTTTTGTACCTCCAATTGGAGAAATACTTCCGGAAACATTCTTTCTGACTTATTTCAAGTGTTGGGGATGGGCGACATGGAAACGCGCATGGGATTTGTTGGAAACAGATGCACGGCCTTTGCTTAAAGGCTTGCGTTTCAAGAGAAAAAAGTTTGATGTAGGTGGTGGAGTTGCCAACTATGGCAATCTTTATTGTCAGAAGGTTGGTCTAGTCGACTCATGGTATCTTCGCTATTATGCCTCATTGTTCTTAAAAGGCAAACTTTCTCTCTATCCAGGCCGTTCTGTTGCAACCAATGAAGGACTTGATGGTAGCGGTACTCATTGTGGTTCAAACCTGAAGAGTTCTTATGAAACTTGCAATACACAGGCTCCAATAGCAGTAAGAGATGTTGAAGTGAAAGAGAACTTACAGGTCTATCATGTGTTCAAGAACTATTTCTTGTCAAAAATGCCTAGAGGAACTTTCATGTATTGGTATTGCCTTTTCAAATCTTTCGTTAGAAGACTTCTTTATATTGACTGCAAATAACGATGAAACGATTTTTTATAAAATTCTTGAATATTCCATCTACCCTTCGTATAAAATTGTACCCGCATATTAACCGTATGATATTAAAGGCCAATGGAGTTGTGTTTGGTAAGAATCTGCAAATTCCCGGAAAGGTGACTTGGGCAATTTGGGGTAGTAAAGTTTCTATTGGAGATAACTTCTACCTCTCCTCCGGGAATGGGGTAAACCATATAACAAGCAATCTGCAGGCAGATGTATATGTTGAGTCGCAAGCTATGCTCGCTATTGGCAACAATGTAGGCATGAGTAGCACACGTATACGGGTTCACGAAAGTGTGACGATAGGTGACAATGTGAAGATTGGTGGTTGTGTACTGATTACGGACACTAATGGTCATCCGATGGATTATGTGGCTCGTCGCAGTTCAAACGAAGGCACTAAGTCTGCACCGGTAGTTATAGAGGATGACGTATGGGTAGGTGCTCACTGCATTATCCTCAAAGGTGTGACGATCGGGGCAAGAAGTATAATAGGGGCAGGTAGCGTGGTGACAAAGAGCATTCCTGCCGACTGCGTGGCAGCTGGTAACCCGTGCAAGGTTATAAAGAGTTTAAATAAATGAAACAAAGAATATTGTATATAGACAGAATAAAGGGATTGGCTATCATCTTGGTTGTTGTTGGACATTTATATACATTCTCTGAAGCAACAGATGGCAATCTCGTCAATAAGTTCATTGGGTCATTCCACATGGCTTTGTTTATGTTTGTTTCTGGTTTCGTTGCATATATATTACCCCCCCACTGGACTATAGAAGCTTGCTAACGAAATTGCTGACAAGATGTGTCAAGTATATTGTTCCCATGTATGTGGTGGGATGGTTGCTTTATCTCTTTGTATTAAATACTGTCAGTCCTGACAATAATATGCTTCTTGCAATGAAGGATGGCGTTCTGTTCGGCAACTGGTATTGGTATTTGAAGGCTTTGACAATTTTCTCATTATTGAGTTTGCCCATTATGCATGGAAACAAAATATGGATTGATGTTGTCTGTATTTTTGTTTGTTATTTCTTGTTTGGAGTATTATGGAAATATGGAGGTGAAATAGGTGCGATTCTTTGTATGGAGCATGCAACTTGTTATTTCCCATTTTTTTCATTAGGTCTTTTGACGAGGAAATACAGTCGTTTGCAAAAACTGATGAAATCAGACGCTCTCTTTGCGATTTCTATAGTCGGATATGTCAGCTTGTTCTTCTCCACATGTGATATTCATATTCTCAACACTTTGTCCAACAGGTTTTTGCTGCCGGTATGTGCGATAGTTGTGGCTTTCAATACTTTGAGCAAGATGGATCATAAGCAGTCAAAAATTCTGCAAGGCTTGGAATATTTTGGAAATAATTCTTTGCAAGTCTATCTGTTCCATTATTTCTTTGTGCTTTTCGTGAATATCCATATCATGTGGATATGGGGAATGGATAATGATAATAATTTATTCATGCATCTTTGTGTTCTCATGATGTCGATAGTCATAGCCGCTTTGTCAATATCAGTGGGAGAGTTGTTGAAATATTCCAAATATATAAGCAAATTAATTTATGGTAAATAGCAATAGGGATTTATATGTCGATGTGGCAAAGGGACTCGGTATTTTGCTTATTGCCTGTATTCATACAGAGGTCTTTGGCGTTGTAGACTATGCTTTGACATTCATAGCAGTACCGGTATTTTTCCTTATGAGTGGTTTCTTTGACCGATCGGAAAAACCGTTTTGTCAGTGGTTCCCCAAATCTCTCCGTACATTGATATTGCCTGCTGTCATCTGGATTTTGATAGCTACAGCGTATATAAAGCTGTTGGGCTATGCGAAAGACAGGAGTTGGGGAGAGAATCCGTTCAACTGTTATATCATTACTGGTTATAATGGTCCTGCGTGGTTTCTTTTCGCTTTACTTTATGCCAAGGCGTTGACTTGGGGATTGGTAAAGACGAAACTTCCTAAATATGTAGTCTGTGTTGTCTGTATAGCGATAGGCTATATAGGTATGACAGTGAATATGCCGTTCCTGTTGGATGAGGGATGTGCCGCTCTGCCTTTTTATGTGGCAGGTAAGTATTGCTATCCTTATCTCAGAGAGGTCATTTCAAATAAGTGGCTTTTGATGTGTGGTGTTATAGCTTTGCTCGTGTATATAATGCATTATGCCAACTTTACTATAGTACCACAGTCGAATGGTAATTTTGCGCCATACTATGTAGTAGCTTTGGTATTGATGATTTTGTGCTTTGTCCCATTCATGTTCATCTCAGACAAACTTCATAATCAGAAGTGGCTCGCATCGTTAGGTCAACATTCGTTGGGAATAATGCTCTTGCATTCCCCCATGTGTCATACGGCAGCGGTGGTTTTGAACAGAGTCTTTGAACCAGGCTCTATGTTATGGATTGTCTGTTTCCTCGTGGCTTATGTCGCAATTGTATTTGTGACTTATTGGGGAACGGTCATGATAGAGAAGTATACACCAGTGCTTTTGGGGAAGAGATAGGTTATAGCCGTTTCATCGTATCCAAACGATTAGCTCTGTAATTTTCGATTTTTGGCATTGAGGATTCGAATCATTGGCAATAAGGAAAAAGTAATGACAACGGAAAACAAAACGCTAAAGGCTGTCGCACCATATACCCACCCTGGTTTCTTGAACTTCAAATGCGCTCCATTTGAAGCATGGAAACGTAATGGAGGGAAGGAAGCAAGGAGTCATTATCCTTGGCGCTTCCTGCATTGGTGGGCTTTTCGCCGGGAATTGCCGACATTGTGGAAGAGCAGGAAGGAGGCGAGGCTGAGGTTCATGGAACCGGTTTCGCTCCACTTCGATGCGTTTCCTGATTATGCCATTTGTGAGGTGGTGCCGATGTTTTGGGATTGTTGGCCCGGTTATTTCGAGAATACTTGTCTGTGGTTGAGAAAACATAATGTGAAGACAGCCGTATTCACTTCTCGGCAGACTGCGGAGCGGATGCAAGAGCGGTTCTCTGGAGAGAGTAAGAAATGGCAGAAGATGAATGTCATTTGGTGTCCGGAAGCGGTTGATGGGGAATTATATCAGAAAGGCAAGGAGTTGAAGGATAGAAGTATTGACTTGCTGGAGTTCGGACGATCAAACGATAGGGTGGTTTGTTCGGAGAAACTTGCAGGCATAGAGATAAACGGGAACCGGATACTGCATATTTGTACAAAACAGAATGGCAAATTTGTCTATACCAACGAACAGTTGTATGAGGCAATGGGTGATGCTAAAGTTACCATTACTCTGCCCCGAAGTATGACGCAACCCGAAGTTGCTGGTGATATAGAAACTCTTACGCAACGCTATTGGGAGTGTATGTTTTCACGGATGGTGATGGTGGGCCATGCGCCACAGGAACTTGTTGATTTCATCGGATATAATCCTGTAATAGAACTTCGTGATGATATCTCAGCCGAAGATTTGATTGCCGATGTATTGGAAAACATAGAAAATTATCAGTCGCTTGTAGACCGTAACAGAGAAACGGCTGAAAAACTCGGAAGTTGGAATGTGAGAATGAAGTGGCTGATGGAAGAGTTGGCCTACGAATATAGCTTATAGAAATAATAGGTTGATATGGCTTGTGTGATAACAAACGTTAAATATATAGTTGTTTAGCCTACCTACACGACCACATTGCCTCTTTTTTGTTATTTTTGAATGTGTTTAGACCATTAACAACGGTCAAGGAGCAATCGGACATCGTTGCACACGGTGTACCATAATCTTGTCATTTAAATTACTAAAGCAATGTTTCATAATATTGAAATAAATAGATTCCGTGGTATAAAATACTCGAAAATAGAAGGCTTGAAACAGATAAACCTTTTCTTCGGAAAGAATAACTGTGGCAAGTCGTCACTTTTGGATGCCTTTTTTCTCATATCAGGTATCTCAAATCCGAAGTTGCCTCTTAATGTTAACATCATACGCAACTATCGTCGATTGGAATCTTCTGATATGAAGCTGGACTTCTATTCTCTTGACATGAGCAGCCCTATCGTAATAAAGGCTGAAAATGACGAAACAAGAGAGTTGCAAATATCTGTTGTTGAATCGTCTTCAAGCAAGGTGAACCTTCTGGGCGAAGATAACAATGTGGTTTCTACAGATCTTGACAATAAGTATGGCTTGGTATTAAAGTATAACCTGTTGGCGGAATTAATTTAGTGCATACTTAATTCTGCCAATGGGCTTGTCGTTAATGAAGTTTACGTATTGCAGAATGGTAAGTGCACTAATTTTGCCAATGATTCTGGCAAACAAACCATTCGTTATTTTTGCGTAGTTCCTGATGACCAAGAACTGGTCTGTAAGTTGTGAGAATATTGTCTCAATCCTCTTTCTTGCCTT